>JAEEGL012037406.1_pt1 | contig 11276 bp, 13 predicted proteins | sample 9134231 | NCBI WGS metagenome assembly JAEEGL01 (sample SAMN16246548, study PRJNA631951) | gut metagenome | biome: gut microbiome; feature: rumen; material: fiber-attached | host: Bos | place: Iran: Karaj | collected 2018-10
ATTAATATGCAAATAGATATCAATAAAATTTCAAGATTGATTAAGATTGTTTCTGAATCTGATATTGCTGAACTTGAATTAAAGGAAGGTGAGGAACAGATTAAGATCACCCGTACCACCAATACAGTATCTGTTCCTGTAACTGTTCCTGTAGCACAGCCTGCTTCATTTGCTGCTCCAGCCGTAGCAGCTCCTACTCCTGTTGCAGCAGTTTCGGAATCTGATGATTCTGCGGAAGCTATCTCTGGTCACGTAATGAAATCCCCTATGGTTGGTACCTTCTACCGCAGACCAAGTCCTGATGCTTCTAACTTCGTTGAAGAAGGCGCATCAATCAAAGAAGGTGCAACAGTTTGTATTATTGAAGCCATGAAGATGATGAATCAGATTGCCGCCGATAAGTCAGGCGTAATCAAGAAGATTCTTGTAGCCGACGGTGAAACCGTGGAATTTGATCAGCCATTATTCATCATCGAATAACAGCAGAGGCGGATTATGGCAAAAATAGAAAAGGTTCTTATTGCTAATCGCGGTGAAATTGCCTTACGAATTCTGCGCGCATGCAAGGAATTAGGCATTAAGACCGTTGCGGTTTATTCAACTGCTGACCGCGATTTAAAGCATGTTAAATTAGCAGATGAAGCCATCTGTATTGGCCCTGCTCCGGCAAAGGAATCGTATCTTAACATTCCTTCTCTCATTGCAGCTGCGGAAGTGACCGGTGCCAATGCAATTCATCCTGGTTATGGTTTTCTGTCTGAAAATGCTGAATTTGCCGAAATAGTGGAACGTTCTGGATTCATTTTTATCGGACCGAAGTCAGAAACCATCAGACTCATGGGTGACAAAGTTTCAGCAATTGAAGCCATGGAAGCCTCAGGAGTTCCTTGTGTTCCCGGAACTGGTGTTCTTACCGATGATATGGAAGAAAACAAGGCTCTTGCCAGAAAGATTGGTTATCCTGTAATCATCAAGGCTGCAGGTGGCGGTGGCGGTCGCGGTATGCGCGTTGTGTATAATGAAGAAGAACTTGCTGACACCATTTCACTTACTTCAAGAGAAGCTGATTCTTTCTTCAACAACCCTAACGTATTTATGGAAAAATTCCTTGAAAATCCAAGACATGTTGAATTCCAGCTTTTGTCTGACGGCCAGGGAAATTCCGTATACTTAGGTGAACGAGACTGTTCGGTTCAGAGAAGAAACCAAAAGGTTATCGAAGAAGCTCCGGCTCCTGAAATCACCCAGAAACAAAGAGACGATATCGGTTCAAGATGTGCCAAGGCGTGTAACGAAATAGGATATCGCGGTGCAGGTACCTTTGAATTCCTTTATGAGAACGGTCAGTTCTTCTTTATGGAAATGAACACCCGTGTTCAGGTGGAGCACCCTATTTCCGAACTGGTTACCGGTGTGGACATCGTAAAGGAACAGATCAAGATTGCGGCAGGTGAAAAACTTTCATTCTCCCAGAAGGATGTGAATCTTAAGGGGCATGCCATTGAATGTCGTATTAACGCAGAAGATCCTGCTACATTCATTCCTTCACCAGGAAAGATCATAAGACTGCACACCCCTGGAGGTCCTGGAATTCGCTGGGATTCACATATTTATGAAAATTATGTAGTTCCGCCGTATTACGACTCAATGATCGGCAAACTCATTGCGTACAATGATGACCGTTCATCAGCGATTGCCCGTATGAAGCAGGCTCTGCATGAACTGGTTATAGACGGCATAAAAACCAATGTTCCGCTTCTTCTTGATCTTATGGATGACGCAACATACAACAGAGGTTGTTTCGACATTCATTACCTCGAAAGGAAGCTTGAAGGCAAGGAATAGTGCTCAAACCCGAAAGTTAATATATTTTTAACTTTCGGGAATTGTTTTTTGTGATACAAAACACTATATATTTTGAAATAAAATTATAGAATTATACAAAACCTCAACATTATCAAAGGAATTGACATGTACAAGAAATTATTATTAGCAGCTATTGCAGCTGGCTCTTTTGCTTTAACAGGTTGTGCTAGTGACGGCGCTTCAGCAGGAGCTGAAGGTGGTGCTGATGTATTCGGTGCCCCTATTTATCTTCGTGGCGAAATGAACGATTGGAATGCACAGCCTCAGTACCTCATCAAGAAGGTTTCTGACGGTGTTTATGTTGCTACCGCTGAATTAAAGGTTGACTGGGCTCCATACAAGTTTAAGTTTGCTGATGCAGGCTGGAGTGCTGGTACCAACTTCGGTTACAGAGATCAGCCTGGTGTATACGAAATGGGCGGTGAACCTGTAGCTCTTAATCCAAAGTCTGTTTTCGAAGAAGTTAAGGTAACTCCTGATGCAGACGGCGAATATGACTTCTACATCGATGTAACCGGCGAAGTTCCAGTTACTTATGTTAAGAAGCACTAATAGCTGAGCAATAACCGAAATAAAGGTTATTTAATGAATAATTAAGTCCTAAAGATTTTTCTTTAGGACTTTTTTTATATAATAATGTAAGTTTCATTCTATTGGATTTTGAATTTATGCGTTGTCCGTTTTGTGATGCTGAGGATACAAAGGTTATTGATACCCGCGTGTCTTCAGAAGGATTTCAGGTAAGAAGACGCAGACAGTGTCTTTCCTGTAATGAACGTTTTACTACATTTGAGCATCCGGAAATAACCATGCCGACAATAATTAAGAGCAATGGTATTAAGCAGCCCTTTAATGAGGAGAAAATAAGGGCGGGAATGCTTCGGGCACTGGAAAAAAGATCAATAGGAACTGAACAGGTAGACAATGCAATTAACAGAATCAAGGCAAAGTTGAGAGCAACAAAGGAAAAGGAAATCCCGTCAAACCTTATCGGTAAAATGGTAATGGAGGAACTTGAAAATCTTGATCCCGTTGCCTATATCCGTTTCGCATCAGTTTACTTGAGCTTTAAGAATCTTAAGGACTTCAGCAAGGAAATTTCAAAGCTTGAAAAGCAGATGTAGTTTTCCGTCTGAATCGAGGTTCTTTTTATTGTCTGCTCCGTTAGATTACATTCTCAGTATTTATAAATTTCATCTAAGTCACGGTTATTAACATCATGGTTTCACAGCAAGAATCAGACATGCAGTATATGCTGCAGGCATTAAATCTCGCCGAAAAAGGCAGGTATTCAACGCTACCCAATCCCTGTGTGGGATGTGTACTCACAAAAGACGGTGTAGTTATAGGTTCCGGATATCATAAGAAAGCAGGAACCGGCCACGCCGAGGTTAATGCACTTGCTGATGCACGCAACAGAAATCAGGATACGGCGGGAGCCACTGCCTACGTGACACTTGAACCATGTTCTCATTTCGGACTGACGCCTCCATGTGCCGTTGCTCTGGTAAAAGCAGGGATAAAGAGAGTTGTATGTGCAATGACGGATCCAAATCCTCTTGTCAGCGGAAAAGGATTCGAAATATTAAGAAATGCAGGAATAGAGGTGATTGTCGGAATCTGTGAGAGTCAGGCTCGCAATATTAACGTTCCTTTTCTGTATGCGATGGAGCATGAAATACCATATGTGACCCAGAAGATGGGGATAAGCCTTGACGGTAAAATTGCTCTTGCCAATGGTGAAAGCAAATGGATAACCTCTCCGGAATCGAGGTCAGACGTACAGGCGCTCAGAGCTGAGAATCAGGCGATAATGACAACTGCCGATACTGTAAAAGCAGACAATCCATCAATGAATGTCCGTTATGCCGAATTGCCTGATTCGGCAAAAGCAACGGTTACCGAAGAGCTGATAAACACTCCGGTGAAAATTATTATTGACAAACACGAGATCCTGACACATGACGAGAAGATTTTTTCATCTTCCGGACAGGTTATGCTCGTATATCCTTCTCCTGACGGAGATATTAAAGAAAAAGTAATTTCTGAAAAATTAACCATTTTGAGAATCCCTACGGTTAATGATAAAGAGCATCAGAATGACAATATTGACATTGAACGTCTTCTGAAATATCTCCATACCCGTAAAATACGCAATATTCTGGTAGAATCCGGCCCGAAATTCTGCAGATACATGATGGACAGCAATCTTATCAATAAACTGGTCCTTTATGTTGCCCCAAAGCTTATGGGGGATGATGCCATATCATTCTGCAAATGCACTGGATTCAGGTCCATGGATGAAATCCGATCCTTCAGACTTGCAAAATGTACGCAAATTGGTGATGATATTAAATTAGAATACATTATTAAGGAGTAGCCTGACATGTTTACCGGAATAGTACAGGCATTGGGTACAATCCTTTCCATTTCCTCCAGCGGGAAGGGAGCCGAAATCTCAATAGAATCCAGTGATTTGGATTTTTCAGACGTGGCAGTCGGTGATTCGATTGCCTGTAACGGCGTATGTCTGACCGTAACAGGAATTTCCGGCAACAGCTTTGTTGCTGATATATCTCATGAAACAATGGAGCGCACGATTTTTAAATATCTTAGCAGCGGTTCCAAAATTAATCTTGAAAAAGCCCTTACCCCCAATACTCATCTGGGGGGACATATTGTTCAGGGACATGTTGACGGGATTGGCAGAATCACCAAAATATCCAGAACCGATAATGCCGTGGACATATGGGTAGATTCTCCTGCGGATATTTCCAAATATATTGCCATAAAAGGCTCCATAACCATAAACGGCATCAGTCTTACCGTAAACGAACTCAAAGGTGATGCTTTCAGGCTCACTCTGATACCTCATACTCATGACATAACAAATGCCATGATGTGGAAGGAAGGTGATTTGGTCAACGTCGAGGTAGATGTTCTTGCAAGATATATAGAACGCCTGTTAAATCATAAAGAACAGAATAATAAAAAAAGCAGCATGACTGCCTCATTTCTTATGGAAAACGGCTTTATGTAAAACAATCAGCTGCACTCTGTGCAGATAAGGACATAATGAACATGTATAAAAAATTAAGTACAAGAACTGCTAACCGTCTTTTATGCGGCGGGCAGATTATCAATATCTCTTCAGTCTCACCGGATGGAGTGAGTGATGTGATGACGGCAGCATGGAACTGCCCTTACGACGCAGATCAGGTACTCATAGTGCTGGATCGCGGACATACCACAACCGCCAACATTCTTGATAATGGCAAGTTCGTTATTTCAATTCCTTCAGAAGATGACATCAGAACCATCAACAAGGTAGGATCTGCCCACGGCCGTGACGTCGGTGATAAGTTTGTATGGGCCGGCATTGAATCAGACAAATCCCAGATTCTTGGATTAGATGTTATTCCGAATGCCCTGGCATATATTGAATGCGAACTTATTAACAGGGATGTATTGGACAAAACCGGTGTATGTCTTGGTAAGGCAGTTAACATTTATGTTAAGGATGGTCTGTGGAATGACGAAGGCAGCCATTTTGCAGAAGGAATGAAACTGACGCTCAGTTATGTTCATGAAGGCTTATACAGAGTTAACGGTAAGGAAGTTAAAGTTTAGTCATAATTTTAAGCCTAACCGTAGTGACTTTGGGACATATATCTAAGTCATATGTTTTTGTCTTTAAAGTTGGGCTTAATGACTGAACATTGTTAACAAGGTCATAAATTTATTTCATTTATGATAAAATAGCTTTATATTTTTCGGAGTTTTCTGAAAAACGTAATTTGTGTTTTAATGAGGTTTATAGAACATGCAGGAAATCCAAGGAAACTTAGTTGCAGCTGATGCCAAGGTTGCAATAGTCGTATCACGCTTTAACAGCTTTATTAACGAGCATTTAGTATCCGGTGCTCTTGATGTTTTAAGCCGTGTAGGTCAGGTTAAGGATGATAATGTAACCATTATCCGTGTACCTGGTGCAGTAGAAATTCCTTTAGCCGTTAAAAAGGCCGCAAAGACTAAAAAATTTGATGCCATTCTGGCTTTAGGCTGTGTAATCAGAGGTGATACCTATCATTTTGAAGTTGTTGCAAACGAAAGTTCAAAGGGACTTACACAGGTTATGTTGGAGCAGGAAATTCCGGTAGCGTTTGGCATACTGACTACCGAAAATATTGAACAGGCAGTACAGCGTGCAGGTTCAAAAGCCGGTAACAAAGGCGCTGAAGCTGCTTCAGCCGCTCTTGAAATGATTAATGTATTAAAGCAGATTTAATTTTAGCGGAGATTTAAACGTGAATCCAGGTCAGAGACACAGAGCCAGACACTTTGCCATGCAGGCTCTTTACCAGTGGGAAATCACCAAGGAATTGGCTTCTGTTATTGAAGAGCAGTTCCTGGAGGATCAGCCCGTTGATGACAAGACTGATAAGGAATACCTCCATCAGCTTATTGTAGGCACCATCACTCATATCGATGAAATCGACAAAACTTATAAGCCTTACTTAAATTCCAGAAGCATTGAAGATCTGGATATGGTTGATAAATCAATCCTTCGTCTGGCAACCTATGAGCTTCTGTTCCAAAGTGCAGATGTACCTTATCGCGTTATTATTAACGAAGCCATCCTTCTGGCCAAGGATTTTGCCGCACAGGACAGCCACAAGTTTGTTAATGGTGTTCTCGATAAGGTTGTCAAGAATATGCAGCTAAAGGAAGTCGAGAGCGATAAGCAGTAATTCTGCCGAATTCCCGGTTACGATAAAGAATCTATAAGCTGATTATAGATTCTTTATTTTTATATATACTGTAGGTAGGCGTCAGCGTAGAAATCAGACAGGCTTCATCATTATTCTGTTATTTATGTTTTTAATGTCAGGCATGAGTTAAGTATGGGTGAATTTCAGTTAATCGAAAAATATTTTAACCGTAATGTCTCCGTTCATAATTGTAGCAATATTGAACTAGGAATCGGCGATGACTGTGCATTGCTTAATGTTGCACCTGACTGTTCACTTGCCGTCTCTACCGATACTTTTCTTGAAGGGACTCATTTTTTTAAAGGTACCTCACCCTATGCCATTGGATACAAGTCATTGGCCGTAAACATATCGGATCTGGCCGCCATGGGGGCCGATCCACTTGGTTTCACCCTTGCCCTTACCCTCCCTGATGACAATGAATCATTTGTGGCTGAATTTGCCGATGGTTTGTTTGACATTGCTGACAGATTTAAAATACCCCTTATAGGTGGCGATACTTCAAAAGGTCCTTTGTCAGTGACAATAACCGTGTTCGGCAATGTGCGCAAAGGTCATGCCATAAAACGTGCTTCCGCAAGAATAGGCGATGCTGTCTGTGTAAGTGGTCTTCTCGGTGGTGCGGCCTATGGCGTGGCTCTCCGCTATGGAAAAGAAAGTTCCGATAGCCATGATGCTAAGGAAAAGGCCTTTAAGCTACTTGACTATCCGAATCCGAGAATGGATCTTGTACCTTTTTTTCACAGATATAATGTTCATTCAGCACTTGATATTTCGGATGGGTTCATAGGGGATCTTGGACATATTCTTGACTGTTCAGGCGTGAGCTGTAAAATCGAACTGTGTGATTTTCCTGTTTCAGATGTCCTTATGCATCTGTCTCGGCAGAAACAGCTTGACTACGCCCTTAACGGAGGCGATGACTATGAACTCTGCTTCACTCTTGCTGAGGATGATTATAACGAGTGGATCGAGGCCTCTGAAAAAGGTTTGGCTCCGATAATTTACAGAGTCGGCAGTATAAATTCGAACTCGTCATGTGAGTCGGAACAAGCAAAGGCCCGGGGGATCATATTTGCTGAGCATGGAAATCAAATTAATCCACAGACCTTAAGACATTCATTCAGCCATTTTTAATAATGAGGTGGTGGTGTTTCCTCGCTTCTTGAAGCCACATTTGAAACTTCAACTGATTTCAGCTTGCTGGCTAAAAAGTTAATCTGAACTTTCTGTTTTTCAATAATCTGTCTTAACTCATAAACTTCGCTGCTCAGGTTTTCCAAATTGTATTCGAGATAAGCTATTTTAGATTCAAGACTTTCCAGTAAATCAGGCTTAATTAACATATTTTGATTATATTTAATTAAAAATTTGAAGATAACATAAAATGAAGTACAATACATTCTAGCAAATTTTATTATATAAAAAAATTTGTCATTGGTTAAATGCACCTCAAGGTTTATGTAGTGTTATATATTTGCATTGTATTTAGCCCAATGAGATAAATATTACCATACAGGACTATCATAACTATGAAAAAATTATCATTATCAGTTTTAGCGTCAATTATCGCATTATCAGTAAGTGCATGTGGTGCTGAAGAATCAACTGCTCCTGCTGCGACCAAGACCGCAGATGCTGCCGCAACCGCGACCGCAACTGCTCCAGCAAAGAAGGACGTTTCAGATTTAACCTTCAATGACAAAGTTGCCGTTTCTATGGGTTACATGTACGGTCAGAATATTGCGAACGGTATCAATGAACTTAAGTCTGAGTTTGACATTGCTATCGACAACCAGCTTCTTATCAAGTCTTTCAACGAAGCTGTGCAGGGTAAGACCGCTGCCTTGTCTGAAGATGATATGAGAGCAACCATGCAGGAATTTGATAATATCATCAGAAAGAAGGTTGAAGAAAAGCGTGCTGCTGAAGAAGAAAAGCATGCTGCTGAGGCTGCAAAGAATCTTAAGGCCGGCCAGGAATTCCTTGAAAAGAACAAGACCAATGAAGGCGTTGTAGAAACCAAGACCGGCTTACAGTATAAGATCAACACCTTAGGTACCGGTAAGACCCCAGCTGTGTCAGACACCATCAAGGTTAATTACCGCGGAACCACTATTGACGGTAATGTGTTTGATGAATCAAAGGAACCTGTTGAATTTCCACTCCGCTCCGTTATTCAGGGATGGATTGAAGCGTTCCAGCTTTTACCTGTAGGAACTAAGGCTACATTATACATTCCTGCAAATCTGGCTTATGGTGAAAACAGCCCTTCACCAGCTATTCCAAGCAATTCAGTTCTCATTTTTGATGTTGAGTTACTCGATATTGTAACCCCTGAACAGAAGTAACAGGCTTAAAAATAGTTTTAACCGGTATACCGGTATTTAATAGAAGGCACAGTCCGATGTTTGGATTGTGCCTTTTTGTTTTACTGTGGTTATCTTTTCTAACAGTATCCGCAATAGTTCGATTACCTTACCACAATAACAATTCAGATTATAATCTTTATACTGATATATCTTAGCTTAATAGGACTTTAATATTATTCGTATCCATATATAATTGTATCTCCATTTGATAAAAATATTAGGTTTATCTACTTATAACAAAACAATTCAATATTATTGAATATCAACATTTATGTAGGAAAAATAATAAATATGGAAAATCAAGTTGCAATTATCAAAAATGTTGCCGTAATGGACAACGATTGTGAAAGTGGCAGGATTGCCGAATCTTATAATTACCTAAATAGTGAACCTCCATCACTTAAATCTTTATGTGAGGAATTTTTATACAGCCGCAGCAACAACAGTTCTGCAACATTAAGGACTTACGGCGGGCTGATTAGTAATCACATAGCTCCTCATTATGAACAGTTTAAAAAGGTTGAAGATATTACCATGCATCGTTTGGGTTACATAATTATTATGCCAATATTGAAACGTGGGCATCAGTCAACCGCTTCTGCTGTTATTTCTCTGCTCATAATGATAATGAATTATGCAGGGATAGCCCACGAGGATATCTGTTTCCGAAATATCAAAAATCTTTCCAAAGTCGTCAATATGAAAAAGAAGGATGAATACGAAATTCCTCAGAAGGCAATGATTAACAAGAATATCGGAAAAAATATCAAATATATTTTTAGGGTATTTAGGGAACGTCATTCCAAAAACAAACAGGTAAATCAGTTACTCCTGCTGTCATTTTACCTTTGTCTGCGTCAAAGTGAAATACTGTCCATTCGTGTAAAAGACGTTAACTTTAGGCGTCATAACCTTCATATTGTCAAAACCAAAACCATTAAGAAAGGAGGTTTTGATGTTCCTATGTGTCCTGTTCTTGAAGAGCTTCTGACAGAAATAATAGCAACATGTCCGGGAAAGCCGGATGATTATATATTTACTAACAGAAATAATAAAAGGCTTCACTCATCAACACTGGAAAGTTACCTGTATAAGACTGAACTGCGAGGAATGCAGACTGCTCACGGCATAAGAGCCATTTTCAGTACCTGGGCCTCAAGAAACAATAAGGACAATCTTACCAGTGAATGCGTTCTTACGCATAAAACATGGAACAGGGTACAAGAACTCTATAACAGGGATTTAAACGGCTATCTTTATAACAAGCGAAAGAAACTGATGACTGAATGGATAGAATATGTTCATTATCTGGTTTCAGACAACCAAAAACAGTCGGAAAAACTATAGTTAAATAATATCTTGAACTCTGGTTCTTTGTTTACATAATGTTTTTTAAATTCCTTTAGAAGCTATGGTTTTAAAGGAATTTTTAGATTTAAATTTTCATGATAAAAGGAAATTATCATGAAAAAGACTAAAGGTTTTACCCTCATCGAATTAATGATCGTTATCGCCATCATCGGTATCTTAGCTGCAATCGCTCTTCCTGCATATGCTCGTTACATGGCTCGTGCACGTTTCTCTGAAGTTACCACTGCAGTTGCCGGTGTTCAGAAGCAGGTTGAACTCTGTATTTTTGATTTGGGTGCAACATATACTGCGAATGCTCCTGTTGTTGTAGACGTTACTGTAAACGCGAATGGATGTTCTAATGCCGCAGTAAACTCAGGTAGCGGTTGGAATTTAGGCCTCCCTGCAAGTTATCACACAAAGTATGTTGATAATATTGCAGTTGATGCTAACGGTGTTATCACTGCTACAGCCATTGCTGGTAACGGCTTAAACGGTGCAACCTTTATTATCGCTCCATTCTTTGGCGGTGCAGACAACGGTATTGTTGACTGGGTTAAGGCTGATGGTAAGGTTCAGGCTCCACACACTGTAGCTGCTGCTGGTGGTAATGTCATGACCTGTATCGCAGACAACCTCTGCTAATTTGATTGGTTAGAGTATAAACTTATAAAAGTTTAGTTTAAGCCCCGCCTCTGGCGGGGCTTTTTATATGCAGTCCACTAATAAAAATTTAACCTACAGTGATCTGAATCGGTATTCCTTCATTAAAAAAGGCTCAATCATTAATTTTATGTGATCGCTGATTCCTGATGTACTTCTTCCTACTCGCATCTATGACTTTCAGGAAAAAGTATTCGTCATCCGGATAACCGTAACCATGTCGTCTTATGGTCTTGATCTTCTGGTTGATTCC
>JAEEGL012068979.1_pt1 | contig 11276 bp, 5 predicted proteins | sample 9134231 | NCBI WGS metagenome assembly JAEEGL01 (sample SAMN16246548, study PRJNA631951) | gut metagenome | biome: gut microbiome; feature: rumen; material: fiber-attached | host: Bos | place: Iran: Karaj | collected 2018-10
CCGCCAGCCTGATTTTGACAGGATCAAGAGCCTCTTGAAAGAGCCGGTCATATTCGACGGCCGCAACCAGTATGATCCCAAGCTGATGGCCGAAAAAGGAATTGAACTGCACTGCATCGGACGAGGCCAAATATGAAAAAAACGGTTCTGGTAACGGGAGGGGCAGGATTCCTTGGAAGCCACCTGTGCGAAAGGCTCCTCGCAAAGGGCTGCCATGTCATCTGTATGGACAACTTCTATACGGGCAGCTGGGAAAATGTCCGCCCCCTGACGGCAAACCCCGACTTTGAACTGCTGCGCCACGATGTCACGGAGCCATACAGCTTTTATGGCGATGAAATTTTTAACCTTGCCTGTCCTGCCAGTCCGCCCCACTACCAGCGGGATCCGATTGCGACATTCAAGACAAGCATATTCGGCGCACTCAATGCGCTTGAACTCGCCGACAAATGGCATGCAAAGGTATTTCAGGCTTCCACATCGGAAGTTTACGGCGATGCACTCGTCCATCCCCAGGTAGAAAGTTACTGGGGCAACGTGAATCCCGACGGAATCCGCAGCTGCTACGACGAAGGAAAACGGGGGGCGGAAACCCTCTTCTTTGACTATCACCGGCAGCACGGAACGAGAATCAAAATCGTCCGCATCTTCAACACCTACGGTCCCAAGATGAATCCGAATGACGGCAGGGTCGTCAGCAATTTCATCATTCAGGCACTCAAGGGTGAGGACATCACGGTTTATGGCGACGGTACCCAGACCCGGAGCTTCTGCTATGTCGATGACCTGATCCGCGGCTTCCAGCTCCTGATGGACTCAGACGAAGAGGTAACCGGTCCCGTCAATATGGGGAATCCCGGTGAATTCACGATGCTGGAACTGGCGCAGAAAGTCATTGCCCTGACGGGAAGCAAATCCCAGATTGTACACCGGCCGCTTCCGGGCGACGATCCCAAGCAGCGGAGGCCTGACATAAGCCTTGCCGGCAAGCTCTTTTGCTGGAAGCCCGAGGTCATGCTTGATGAAGGCTTGGAAAAGACGATTGCATATTTCAAGGGAGTCATCTAACCGTGAAAAAAATATCTACCATCGTTCCCGTCTACAATGAAGAGGCGAATGTCCCCCTCATGCACGAGGCCCTCTGTGATGTGGCACAAAAGCTCCCGGACTATGCATGGGAGTTCATCTTCGTCAATGACGGCTCCCGGGACGGCTCCTGGCAGGCATTGGAACAGATTGCAGCAAAGGACAGCCGGGTCGTTTCCATTGATTTCAGCAGGAACTTCGGCAAGGAGCTTGCCCTGACGGCAGGCGTGCAGAACTGCACCGGTGATGCAGCGATTTTCCTCGATGCGGACCTCCAGCACCCGCCGGCACTGATTCCGGAGTTCGTCAAGAAATGGGAAGCCGGCGCTGAGGTTGTCGCAAGTATACGGAAATCGACGGAAAAGAAATCAGCAATAAAGGACCTCGGTTCCAAGCTCTTCTACCGCCTGATGAGCATGGCAGCCCCGACAAAACTCACCCCGAATGCAACGGATTTTAAGCTGATTGACCGGAAAGTGATCAACGAACTGGTCCGCTTCACCGAACACAAGCGGATGTTCCGCGGCCTTATCGAATGGCTCGGATTCAGGACGGAATACATCGAGTTCGTCGCTCCCGAGCGGATAAACGGGACGGCATCATACTCGCTGGGCAAGCTCCTCGGTCTCGCAATCAACAGCATTACGAGCAACTCTTTGCTGCCCCTCAAGTTCTTTGCCTATCTGGGCGTGCTGACCAGCCTGGTGAGCTTCGTGCTCCTCATCATCATGCTGGTATACAACTATCTGCTGCATGTACCGATGTTCAGCTCAATCTCCTTTGTCATCGTGACGAATACGCTGGTCCTCGGCATTGTGCTCGTTTCAATCGGTCTTGTCGCCCTCTACATCGGACAGATACAGGTGGAGGTGATAAACCGCCCCCTCTATGTCATACGGGAAAAGCTGAACGGGGAAAAAGACTAAAAGAAAGCAAAGCAGGCAGGAAACGGCATAGCGACGCGCACACCGGCAAATGCGCCGGTTTTCGAAAAGCAGGCAGGCGGGCTTACTGCTTCCAGTGCGACCGGTCCGCCTGCTTCTTGACAAAGATACCGGAGACAACGCCCCAGGCATAAATGAAAAGGGTTATCCAGCAGCAGACGGGATGCAGAACCCAGGCTTTGAAGTCCCCCTTCCTGAAAAAACCGACCAGGGCCTGCACGATGACCGGCAGGATTGTTACCGTACAGAGGCTGAACAGGACGACCTTCCCCATGCCGACACTACTCCAGGGATACTTTCGCCCCTTGTTCCCGCTGAAAAAGAGGAAGTCCCGTATACGGCGGTTCTGCTTCCGGGCAAAGGTCCTGACATCGGGATAGACCAGGTGAACAATGCCATTCTTTACCTTCGCAATCCGGGTCTCAGGCTTCTTCTGGAGCAGTTCCCACAGCACATCTATGTCAAAGAGATAGTCGCCTTCAAAGCTGTCCACAAGCAGGTCGCGCCGCATACAGAACCCGTTCGCTCCGATTGTCGGCATCATCCCCTGATCAAAGGCAATGGAAAGGTAGCTCGTGCAGTCCTCTTCCTGATGAGGCACCTTCGTCCAGGTCCCGGATACGGCACACATCCTGTCGTAGTTTCCCGCATAGAGGCAGAGGGGATCGCTCATGCCGAGCATTGCGCAGTATCGGGTCATCGCTGAATCCTGTCTGCGCCAGGTATAGGAAATAGGCTCGCTTGCGGCAATTTCCGGCCGCTCAAATGGTTCCATCATCTGACTGAGCCATTTTTCGTCGGGAAGGATGTTGTCGGAATCCAGCAGGCACACAATGTCCTTTGTAATCTGCCGAACGGCAACTGCCTTACCGGCCTCGGCAGTTTTAAGGGGGTTGTCAAGCAGGACAACAGGAAAATCCAATTCCCCCGCATACGCTTGAATCCGTTCCCTCGTACCGTCAGTTGACCCGCCGTCCGCAAAGACGATTTCCAGCCTGTCATGGGGAAAATCCTGCATGCGGATTGCATCCATAAAGACTTCCAGCGTTCTCATTGAGTTAAAGACCGGGGTAACGATTGAAACAGAAAGCATAGTACGCAATCCTAGCACAGAAAAGGCCTGCCGTCAATCTGAACTTTCCTGTACCGGCTCAGCCGGTACAGCTTACGCCATAAGTTTACGGAAAGGAAAGTTGAAATTTCTGGCAAAACATGCTATACTAGTAGCGTATGGCAAAAATTAAGACTGAATTTTCCTTAAAGCAGATTGTCGTCTACCCCAGTCAGGGAGTCGGAGAAATCATTGAAATTTTCAAGAAGGATTTTAAAGGTAAACAGGTTCAGTACTATAAGATACATATACCTGTGTCCGACATGAATATCATGGTACCCGTTGAAAATGCCAAAACAATGGGCATCAGGAGTGTTGTCGGCAAGGATCAGGCCCAGAAAGCCATTGAATTACTCGGGGAGGAATTCGAGACCCCGACTTCCGATTGGAAACTCCGTTACCAGCAGAATATAGACCTGCTTCACTCAGGTTCAGTTGAAGACATTGCGACAATTGTCCGCTGCCTCTATCACCGCTCAAAAATCAAGGAACTGCCTGCCATGGAGCGGAAGCTCTATGAAAGCGCAAAAAAACTGCTGGAAGACGAACTGTCCTATGCGCTCGGGAAAAGTGCGAAAGAGATAGAAACACTCCTGCATGCCAAACTGGAACCGCTCGGTGCCAAAATTGAAAAGAAAAGCAGCAGCTACTACGATGATGATGATGATGATGAAGATTTCAATGAAGAAGCCGGTGGCCGCGGTGACAGTGATGATGAAGACGAAGATGATGGAGACGAAAGCGACGATGATGAAGAGGATGATTTAGACGAAGGCGACGAATAAATGTCCCTGTTCCTCATACTGACAGCCGCAGGTTCCTCCAGCAGGATGGGGCAGAAGGGAAAAAAAGAGTACCGGCCGCTGGGAAAAGGAACAGTGCTTTCCCAGGCCCTCAAAGCGTTTTTGACTGGAGGGCAGTTTACAGCAGTCGTCATAACGATTCCCCAAAACGGAGAAGCGGCAGCCCGGCAGGCTCTTTCTGCCGACAGGGAACTGGAAGCCCTGCTTAAGGGAGCAAACCGTGCAGCTGCAGGTACAGAATCCATTGCAGCCCTTCCATCACCCGCCGAACTCTTTTTCATTGAAGGCGGAAGCAGCCGGCAAAACTCTATTTACAATGCGCTGCTTTTTCTAAAAAAACGCTATTTCCCTTCCCTATCGGAACATACGGAAGACACAGACTGCGTCCTGGTACACGATGCAGCCCGGCCCTTTGTGACCTGGCAAATTATCCGCGACTGCATTGACTGTACCATGCACTACGGAGCTGCCGTTCCCGCCATACCGGCCGTTGACACGCAGAAGGAGACAGCCCCGGACGGTACGATAGCACGGCACCTTGACCGGAAAACAATTGCAGCCGTTCAGACACCGCAGGGATTTCACCTTGCCACCTTCATCCGTTGCCACGAGAAAGCACATGAACAGGGGCTTGACTGTACGGATGACACGCAAGTCTGGGATGCTTTTCCCGAGCTGACGGGCGGCAAAAAAGTGCACATCATACAGGGCAACATCATGAACAGGAAAATCACGTATCCTTCTGACTTGCCGGCTACAAATGACCAGCAGGCCGAAAAAAAACAGACTGCCTTATGCAGCCAGTCTGCCTCAGAATCGCAGCATGGCACCGGAATCCGCATTGGACTCGGAACCGACCTGCACCAACTCGTTGAAGGACGGCGTTTCCTGCTCGGCGGAGTGGAAATTCCGGCAGAAAAAGGAGAACTGGGGCATTCCGATGCGGATGTCCTGCTGCATGCAATAACGGACGCCCTCTTAGGAGCAAGCGGGCTGGGCGACATAGGGTCCTACTTTCCGCCGGAAGATGCAAAGTGGAAAGACGCAGACTCCTCAATTCTGTTGAAGCAGGTCTGGGCTGATGTACGGAATGCAGGCTGGGAACTCATCAATCTGGACTGTGTCGTTGAATTTGAAAAACCGAAGTTCCTGCCCTGGAGACAGAAGGTCATTGACTCAATTGCTGCCATACTTGGAGTCACCAAGGAACAGGTTTTTGTCAAGGCAAAGACAAATGAGGGTCTGGACGCAGTCGGCTCATCCCGTGCGATCAAAGCCTACTGCGTCTGCCTGCTGCACCGCTAACAAGCTGAACCGTTCACTCCGGAGCTAACTCCGCCGCCGTCTTCTTGAAACGCCGATATCATCGTCATCATCACGGATATCACGATCAGAGTTTCCATTGCCAACCTGAATAATCAAGTCTACCATACCTTCCGGAATATTCATAGTCCGGGCAATTTCACTCTTTGACCAGCCTTTGCGTTTCAGTTCAATGACGCGGTCCCGCTGATTTGGCGGCGGAGCGGACTCGGAAACAGAAGCAACACTCTTTTTGCCCATATCGCGGACAATATCATGCAGGGTATCCAGCTGATTGTCGGTATCCTTTGAAATCTCCTCGATACGGTTGTACAGCTTGTCCATCTCCTCCCTCGTCGTATCGAACTCCTCAATCTTGTCGTTCGCCTTATCAATGACCCCCTGCAGAGAGTCAAGCTTGGCAACGGCATCATCGATCCGGTCACTGTTCGAGGTAATGTAGTTCACGTTATCCTGCATCTTCTGAATTTCTTCAGGCAACTTATCCACCTGCTTGTTGCAGTTCAAAAGGCGCTTCTCAAGATCGGCAATCTTGCTCTGCGTCAAGTCAACGGTCTTGGCAACATTATCAATCGTCTGTCCCTTGGTTTCAATGCGGTCATAGCGCTTCTGAATCTTCTCAAGGGAATCCTGGAAGTTGCTGACCATGGACTGCATATTAACGAGGTTGTCGCTCTGTGCCGTCAACTCGGCAATCTTACCGTCCATACCGTTGCTCAGTTCCATCAAGCGGTTGAATTTCGCGTCAATCGTCTGCAGGGTAAGCTTCTGGGAATCATAGTTGTCAATCTTGCGGCTAACACTGTCGTGCATCGCCTCAACCTCACGGATCTTGTCGCCCAGATTATCGATTTCCTTCTCATATGAGGCAATCTCATCGATTCTCTGGCGCATCTCCTTAATCGATGCAGCAAGCTGTTCCTGCATTTCGCGAGCCGTATCAAAGAGTCCGGTCTGGGCCGTGAATTTGGCAACACTTGTATTGATCTCACCGATCTTGAGCTGGAGCTCATTCGTGTCGCTGTTCAGCTTGTTGATCATCTCGTTGTAAGTCTTACGGTTCTGGCTCGTCAACTCGGAATACTTCTTCTCGTAGTTCTTCAAGTCAGTCAGCGTCTTATCCTTCAGGCTGTCCGCAAGTTCCTTGTTCACCGACATCATATCAGAAGACTGCTTCTGCAGCTGTGTCAGAATAGACTTGGAACTCTTGTCATAGCTGTCCAGTGCATTCTGCAGTTTTGCCGCAAGGTTCGCTATGTTCGTCTGGATCTCGCCTTCAGAGTTCCCGGTCTGCTCAACGATTTCTCCCATCCGCTCAGAAGTATCCTTCTTGAAATCCTTGAACTGCTCGTCAAACTGAATCCTCGCATCGTCAAACTGCTGGCGGATCCGCTTCTGCCAGGTATTGAATTCCTGCATTGCGCTGTCAATCGCAGCCGTACTGGACTTCTGCTTCTCATCATAGGACCGCTTCAGATCGTCCAGCTCCTTGTCAAAGGTAAACTGGTTTTCCTGAATCTGGTTCTCAATCTTGCGGTTGTATTTAGAGGTCTCTTCTTTCAAGATGGCTTCAGCCTGATCGGATGTCTTTTTAAGTTCCTGCTTGTATCGCTCAATGAACTCGTGCAACTGCTGATCCACGCTCGACACCTGGTTCTGAATGACAGACTGGTTATTCAGCAAGGTTGCCTGGAACTTCTGTTCCTGCTCATCAGTCTTTGCCTGCACTTCCGCAAGCCGCTTCTTGAGCAGTTCCAGGTACTTGCTTTCCAGCTTGCGCCGGTTCTGCTCATACTCATCGCCAATCTTGCTTATCTTGTTCTCAAAGTCGTTCTTCCATTCAATCAGGTGGCTGGAAAGCTCCTGCTCCCTGTTCTTGAGGTCAACCTCAAAGCTGTCCTCAAAGCTCTTGAGCTTGGAACTCGTATTCATATACGCCCGGTTCTTCAAGTCCTCGACATTCGCTGCTATCTGGGCAATTTCGTTCGCAAGAGCCTGAGAGCGCTGCGTCATGTCGCTGTTGAATTTATCCAGGTTACCGGCAACTTCGCTCTGAGAACGCTCAACCATAGTTCTCAACGTCGCCTGCAGCTTGTCAACATCGCCGCCTGCGGCAGAAAGGCGTTTGAAGCGGGAATCCATCTCCTTCTTGTATTCTTCAAGCTGCTTATCTATTCCCGACAGGAACTTTGCCTCACGGGCATCATACTCATTCGCAATGCCCTGCATCGTCTGAGTAACCTTTGTGTCAAACTCCGCAAGCTGCCGGTTCATCGCCGCTGTAAAGTCGTTGAGCCGCTGCAGGCTCTGCTGCGTCTCATCACCAACCTTTGCCGCCGTCAGGTTGGAAAGCTTCTCAGACTCCTGGAACTCGTTCCTGAGCCGCTCAAGGGAATCTTCAACAGAAGAACGGACATCGTTCGCCTGCTGGGTCAATTCCGCAATCGTCGAGGAAACGGATTTCTGCAGTTCGTCCATCCGGCCCTGCAACTTGTCATGATACTTCTGCAGGTTCGAAGAACTTATACCGGAATACTTTTCGTACGCTTCCTTTTCCTTTAGCTCTGCATCATTCATCGCCTTGTCGTAGATGCTGTCATAGCGCTGCATGATCTCAGTGGTCTTGGAGTCAAGCGTACTGTTCAAGAGAGAAAGCTGCGCCGTATTGCCCTGCGTGTCAACACTCAGGGCCTCCGCCGTCTTCCGTGCCTCTTCATACGAAGAAGACAAGCTTTCCTTTAAGGAAGCAAGCCGGGCCTTGAAATCATTCTCAATCGCACTGGTCCGCTCAACGAGCGTGTCTTCAAAGACCTTAACCTTTGCCGCAAGCTGTCCGGTCAGTGAGTCAACCTTCTCGCTGATACGGGCAGTCACTTCACTGTTGTTCGTGCTGACCGCCGTCTCAAGGTCAATAGACTGCTTCTTGACATTCTCCGCAAGGATATTGGTCCGCGTTGTGAAATCAGACTCGATATTCTTTGTCCGCGCATCAAAGTCGTTCTTGAGCCCGTCGGTCCTGTTCACGATTTCCTGCGCCAGAGTATTCGTCCGTTTCTTGAGTTCTGAAGAAAGGTTACCCGTCAGGTTATTCAGGGAGACTTCTAGACTGCTCGTCTTGTTGTTCAGATCGTTTTCGAGCGTTCCCGTCTTGTCATTGATCATCTGCTGGAGCGATGCAACCTTTCCGTCGAGCATATTCTGCAGCTCCGCTGTCCGTGTTTCAACATCCTTGTTATAGGAAGTAGCAGTATTCTTGTAGTTCTCCAGCGCCTGGGACGTCTGCCGGGTAACATTCGACGTCAGTTCGGAAAGCTCTTTCTGAAGGGCATCCTGGAACTGCTCGGACTTGCCTGCAATCTCACGATTGATTGCAATCGTCTTCTCCTTCACTTCGGCAAGCTGATGATTCAGGGCATCTTCAAGCATCTTGGTCTTTTCATTAATCTCTTTTCCGAGCACGGCGGTTTTCTTATCCAACGCTTTCCGCAAGGCAGATGTACGGTCCTCGATGTTCTGTGTATAGTTTATCGTCGTGCTCCGGTACTTTTCAATTGCCGCCGATGTCTGCGTCTTGACATCGTTCGTCATTGTTTCCAGCTGCGCCTTAACAGCCTTTTCCAGATCGGATGTCTTGGTATGAATCTCGTTATTAATTGCCTTCGCCTTATTGTTCAGCTCATTCAGCTTGTCGGCAATCTCGGCATCAAGACTGTCGGACCGCTGCTTCATCACGGAATCCAGCGTCGCTGTCTTCTCGCTTATCTCCTTCTCAAGCTCACCGGCCTTTTCGTCGAGTGCATTGCGCAGCACCGCAGTCCGGTCCTCGATGTTCTTCGTGTAGTTGTCGCAGGTAGCACGGTACTCCTCAACAGCAGCACCGGTATCCCGCTTCACTTCTTCCGCCAGTTCAACCAGGCGCTGCTTCACAACCGTCTCCAGCGCCGTCGTCTTGCGGTTCATCTCATCATTGATTGCCTTTGCCCGCGTAAACAGATCCTGAATGCGAACCATCACGTCGCTGTCAATCTTGGAAGTCTCGTCGTTCAGCTTCTTTGCAAGCGCCGCCGTCCGGCCGTCAAGCACCTTGCTGATTGCAGAAAGCTTCTCGTTCACCTCTTTATCCAGGCTGCCCGTGCGGGCCGTCAGCATATTTGAAAGGTCAGCAATCTTTCCCTGTATGTCCTTATCAATCGTCGAAGTAATGCTTTGCACCCGTTCGTTCAAAGCGCTGACCTTGTCGTTCACGCCGCCGTCAAGTTCCTGCACCTTGCCGTCAACCTGGGCAATCAGGGCGTCAACCCGGTCCGCAACATCCTGATCAATCGTCGCCGTCCGTTCCTGCACGGACTTGTCCAGTGCAGCAATCTTTTCATCAAAGTCCGCATCAAGCGTCCGCGCACGGTCGTCTATCGAAGATTCGATTGCACCGAAGCGCTCTTCAGACTGAGAAGAAAGGGTATCAAACGCAGTCTGCAATCCGGCAAACTTCTCATCGAATGCAGACGAAAGATTTCCGTGCCGGTCATTGAAAGTAGCAGAGAGATCTGCATACCTCCCCTCAAAATCAGAAGCAAGCCGCTCATAGCCGTTCTGAATGGCACCGTCCAGCGTACCTGACTTTTCTTCAAGCGAGGAGGTCAGTTCCGCAATCACGGAAGCAATCTTTGTATCGAGTGCATTGCTCTTTTCTTCAAAGTCACTGACCGCTTTGACAATCTTCGCCGCCGCTTCATTGTTCACATCATTCGTCCGTTCCGTCACGGAATCCGTCAGCGACTGCACCAGGTCATCAATCTGCCGTTCCAGTGCAGTTGACTTTTCCTTGAAGCTGTCGATGAGCATTTCGACCCGTGCTGCAACATCTTCGCCGATTGTCGACGTCCGGTCGCGCAGCGAGTCATTCAGGCGGCTGATTTCACCTTCGATATCGGCAGTCAAATCCTGTGACTGGCCGGTCAGCAGGGAATTCAGCTCCTCATAGCGGTCGTTGATTTCCTTATCAAGCTCACCATAGCGGTTTTCGACTTTTGCATCGAGTGTCTTTGCCTTTTCTTCGAGCGAAGTTGAAAGATCGCCGAATTTTCCCGTAAAATCAGCTTCAATATCCTGGGTCTGCGTTGTAAGACCTGCGGAAAGCGCCGCAATCTTACCGTTCAAATCAGAACTGATATTCGCAACCCGTTCATTAAAGCCATCATTGAGGCTCGTTGCCTTTTCGGTAATTGTCGCGTTAATCTCATTTGAGAAATTGTTGACCCGTTTTTCAAGCTCATCCTTCTTGTTCCTGAGGGTATCCTGAATCCGGGCATTGTAGTCCTCAATGTTCTTCAGGTACACAGCGGCACTCTTATTGTATTTGTCGAGGGCGTTCTTTGTCCGCTGTTCAATGTCCTGGCTTATTTCAGCAAACTGGTCATCCAGATCCTTGACGGCAGCCTTTGTCTTGTCGTCAATCGTCCGCTCCATGCCATTCGTTTTCTCGGAGACCTCCTGCTCAAGCGCTGTAATACGTTCGGCAGATGTGCGCTCAATAGTCGCAACCTTTCCGCTGAACTCTGCCGCACTGAAGTCGAGGTCAGCCGAAATCTTCTGGATGCGCTCGTCGGCATCGCTTTTCAGGCTGCCGGTCTTCTGTTCTATTTCATCACGAATCGATGCGATGCTTTCGTCAAGAGAGTTCTTCAGATCCGCACTGCGGGAAGTCAGCTCGCCGATGTAGCCGTCAGCAAGAGCACGGTACGCATTCAGTGCATCAGTTGACTTTTCGGCAACATCCGACTGCAGTTTTTCAAGCCGTATATCAACGTCGGAAGAAAGGGATGCAGTCCTGCCACTGACATTCTTTTCAAGGTCATCAATCTGTCTGCCGACATCTGCATTCATCTGGTCAAGGCGGGTATTGCAGCCTGCAATAAAAGCATCGAGGTTCTGGGACAGAAGGGAAGTCCGCGAATCCACATCGTCGCCAACCGTCGCATAGCGTTCCTCGATGTTCTCTTTCAGCTGAGC
>JAEEGL012919380.1_pt1 | contig 11276 bp, 11 predicted proteins | sample 9134231 | NCBI WGS metagenome assembly JAEEGL01 (sample SAMN16246548, study PRJNA631951) | gut metagenome | biome: gut microbiome; feature: rumen; material: fiber-attached | host: Bos | place: Iran: Karaj | collected 2018-10
AAATGCTAAATAAATTATTAAAATATGATTTAAAATATATGATTAAGAATATGTCTATATTTTATATTCTTGCTGTATTTTTTGCTATATTAACTCGTGTATTCTTTGAATTAAAAGAGTCTGCTATGATAATCTTGATTGGTAGAATATCTCTTGGATGCTTGATTTCTATGATATTTAGTGTACTTATTAATACTATGATGAGAAGCTGGATTAGATTTAGAGATTCTTTATATAAGGATGAAGCATATTTAACTCATACATTGCCTGTTACTAAAAGTGAATTATATAATTCGAAGTTTATTCAAACACTTATATTCTTCTTTATTGGATTTATTGTAATTCTATTATGTTTGTTTATAACATTTTATTCAAAAGAAACATGGACAGTAATTACTACTTATATTAGAACTATTACAACTGGCTTAAATATGAGTACTACATTCTTTGTATTAATAGCAATAATTATTATATTCTTAGAAGTATTTAATGCTATTCAATGTGGATTCTTGGGAATAATACTTGGCCACAGAAAAAATAATTCTAAGATTGCATTTTCAGTTTTATATGGATTTGTAGCATATTTAATCGCACAATCTATAATATTATTATTAATGTATATTATTGCTTTGTTTGATCCAACTGTTATGGAATTATTTAAAACAACAACAATTAATATTGATGTTAGAGCATTTAAGCTACTAGCAATTATATCTTCAGTTTTATATGTAATAATGATATTTATAATGAGTATTGTTTGTAAAAAATTATTAAATAAGGGAGTAAATATTGAATAAAAACAATTCTTTTATGAATTGTTTTTTTAATTTCCCCTTGTTTTTTAAAAACTTGTGCTATAATATAATTGAGAATACAATAAATAATAGGTAATTGTATTTTCAAGATAGGGGATGAAAAAATGAAAGAAGAATTAGTGGGTAAAGTACTAAATTCTAACAAAAATATTTTAGTAGAGGGGGATACTAAAACAGGAAAGACTGATTTATTATTTGGCATAGTTGATAATTGTATTTCAAATAATGAAAGCCTATTTATATTTGATTCTAAAGAAGAATATTTAGGTAGATATCATGATTTATTAAAAGAAAAAGGATACAAAACAATTATCATTAATTTGAAGGATATGGAATTAAGTGAAGGATACAATCCACTTTTATATCCATACAGATTATATAAAAATGGTAATAGGGATAGAGCACAAGAATATGTTCAAAAAATATGTAGTTCAATGTTTAGTGAAAGAGATAATTTAGATCCTTTCTGGACACAATCTAGTAGTGATTTTTTAACTGGTGTAATTCTTGGTTTATTTGAAGATGCTAAGGAAGAAGAAGTAAACTTTAATAGTATTGTTAATATGATTGCAGGAATTGAAGATAGATTTGCATCAGAGGATTATTTAACAAAATATTTTAAACTAAAAAACACTACAGATCCTGCATATGTTTATGCATGTAGTACAATACTTGCTCCAAAAGATACTAAGGCAAGCATAGTAGCAATAGCAAGACAAAAGTTAATATTATATGTATCAAGAGAAAAATTATCTAACTTATTATATAAGTCAACATTTGATATGGAAGATATTATAAATAATAAGACTGCTGTATTCTTTATAGGTAGAGAAGATAATAGTTCTATTAATACTCTTGGTGCAGTATTTATTGAACAATTATATAGTATGATAGTTGATCATAAGGGTAAGAGTAAATTTAGCTTTATACTTGATAATTTTGATTCAATTGAAAAATGTAGTGATTTAAATAATATACTTAGATCTAGTAATTCTTATAATACTAAAGTATTTATTTCTACTGGATCTATAAATGTATTTGAAAAAATTTATGGAAATAATACAAGTATTTTATGTGATAATGTAATTATTAGAAAAGATGAAGTAGAATTAATAATTAACAATAATCATGAAAAGTTTAAAAATGAACTTGGTATAGTTGATATTCGTGAATCTAATATTGAATATCCAACTTTAAGAAAAAATGAAATTAAATTATTTGATTTTAAAGAAGTGGTTCTTAAATATCAAAATGATGTTGTTAACAATATGGCATTTGAAGGTGGTATTGATGACTATATAAAGAAACTTGATGAGAAAATAGCAGCTCTTGAAGATGAAGAAAGATTAGAAAAGAATATTAGTGAAGATAATACATCTTCAGTATTTGATAAATATAAAATTGGTGATTAATTTGTGAATGAAGAAATAAAGAAAATTAAAATTAGGAATTTAGATAAACTATATGATTATAGACAAGAATTATATAAGCATCCAAGACTAACAGACTTATTCTTAGAAGTAACATCTAGATGTAATGCAAGGTGTGAACATTGTGGAAGTAGTTGTGGAGATAAAGTTATTACAGATGAAGTTAGTGCTGATGATTTAAAGAAAACTCTTCTTGAAATATCAAAGCATTATAATCCAAAAGAAATACTTCTAAATGTTACTGGTGGCGAACCACTTATGAGAAAAGATTTGTTTGAGATTATGGAGTATGCCGATAAGCTTGGATTTAGATGGGGAATGACATCTAATGGAATGCTTATAAATGATAGTATTCTAAAGAAAATGAATGATACTCATATGGAAACTATATCTATTAGTCTTGATGGACTTGGAAAAACTCATGAGGATTTTAGAAAAGTACCTGGATGTTTTAATATAATAATTGATAATATTAAGAAACTACAAAGTGTTCCATCTATTAAAATAGTTCAAGTTACAACAGTAGCAAATAAAAAGAATTTAAGCGAACTAGAAGATATTTATAAACTTATGAAAAAGTTAAATGTAATTTCATGGAGAGTTATTAACGTTGATCCAATAGGTAGAGCAAAGGGTAATAAAGATATATTACTTGACAAAGATGAATATAAATGGTTATTTAATTTTATTAAAGAAAAAAGAGAAGAGGGAATAATGAATGCTGAATATGGTTGTTCACATTATTTAGATATTCCTTTGGAAAAAGAACTAAGAGATACTTACTTTTATTGTGTAACTGGAATATACGTAGCAAGTATTCTTAGTAATGGTGATATATTTGTTTGTCCAAATGTTGAAAGAAGAAAAGAGTTTATACAAGGTAATATAAAAACAGATAGTTTTGTTGATATTTGGGAAAATGGGTTTAAATTATTTAGAAATGATGATAGACTAAAGTGTGAAAAGTGTAAAAAGTGTTCGAAATGGAAATATTGCCTAGGTGATTCATTTCATACATTTAATTTTGATGATAAGAAACCTAATTTTTGTATTAAAGACATTTATGGAGGTTAATTATGACTGATATTAGTTTAAGAGATATTAAGTGCGCTAATTGTGGACGTGTTAGTAGTCAAATGCAAGTATATAGTGTTAATAATGCACTTGGTAATAAGGAAGAAAATGATAAACTTGTAGAAAGTATGGATGAAATGATGGTTTGTCCATACTGTGGATACAAAGCTGTTGATATTAGTGAAAAGGAGGATAATATGGGAATAATAGATAAGATTAAGTATGCAATAAACCCTAATGAAAATGTTCCACAAGTTGTTTATGGAATACCAGATGATATTAGAAAGAAATATGAGATGGAGAAAGAAAAGAATAACCCACAAAGAGTATATGGAGTACCAAATAATAAATATGAAGTAAATCCTGAAGAAAACATACCTCAAGAAGTATATGGAATACCAGATGCCCTACTAGAAGAACCTGAAGAAAATGTAGATACACTTAGTGTTAATATTAGAGATAACTCAAGTGATTTAGTATTTATGATGATTGACGACAAAGAGTTTAATACTTATAAATTAGTTATATTTGATAGCAATAAACTAAATGGTGAATCAGTACTTGATAAATTTGTAGAAATACCAGAAGATTATTATCAAAGATTTATAAGTAGATTTAATGATATTACATCTTCATGGGAAAAAAGTTATGATGGTGATAGTGTTGTTACTTGGAAAATTATTTCTAATAATAACACAGTATTTAGTGGTAATGGTGGATATCCTAGTAACTGGAATAAGTTTATTGAGTTACTTGGTTATTTTGATAGGGTTTATAGAAATAAGAAAAAACTTGATGAAGAGAGGTTTGATCCAATAAAAGATATGGAAGAATCAAGACCAATACCTCCTTTGAAGACTGATAAATCTGCCGAAGAATTATTAAAATTAATTGAAAATGAAGTAGATCAAATGATGATTGAAAGAGGACTATTAAAAATAGTTAATGGAATAAAGATGCCTGCTTTTGGTAGCTGCCATACTCGTTGGGCTATAGAAAAAGCAATATTAAAAGAGAGATGGAATGTTGATTGGAAGACTCCAGATGAAGAGCATCCTGAGATAAATTACGATTAATAGTGGAAAGCAATAATGTTAAGCGTTATTGCTTTTTAGTTGTTTTAAAATAAAATATGTTATAATTATTTTGAAAATAGGGAGTGAATATAATGGATAAAGCTGTTATTAAAAATGAATATGATTATTCTGGTGTTATACCTACAGTTGATAATATTGCATATTTAGTTCAATATTGTGACCAAATGAATAAGCAGTTAACTGAACTTGTTAAAGAGGATACAGAAAAGAATAAACAATATAAGGATGAATATAAAGAATATAAATTTGGAAAATCATATGGACAAGGATTTAGTGTATATGTTAGTAATAAAGATTACAGCGGGTTGACTATTAATGATAATGAAGAGTTCTTGCTTGCTATTAAAGCAGGTAAACTTAAAAATATACATAGACTTGTTATAACTTTAAATATGGATTTTAGAAGAGGCGTTGGTAGTAATCCAGCAGAACATGAAAACACTTTTGAAATTGTATTTGAGCCATATGATATTAAATTTACAAGGAAGTCTAATTTTAGTGATCCTGATATGGACCAAATTGAAGAACAAATTAATTCTATGATGAGTCAAATGCCAACCACAAACACTATATTTTATTCAAAATAGGAGGTTATCTTATGTATGATGAAACCATAAAGGTAGCAAACAAAATAATAACTGACACTGATATTTTTGATATTTGTGCTAAGATGAATGACAAAATTAAAGAATATCAAAAACTGTGTGAAGAAGAAAAAATTAAAAATGAAAAGTTTGAGCATGATTATCAAAATTGGACTGTAAAAAATTTTGATGGTAGTTTTTCTTGTGCATTTAATTTTTATGATGATACTGATGTAACAGTTGATAATTATGGTGAATTTTTGAATATTTTTAATAATAGACTACATTCTGTTCAAGACATGCGTATTAGTTTTAGTATGAGTTATTGGATTCAAAATGGAAGTGAACAAAAACTAGTTCATCATTATTTATATTTGTATATTTATGAATATAAAATGGATATTTCTATTAAGATGAGTAGTGATGATGATAAGATGCAGGATGTTTATACTTTAATAAAAGAAAGGGTTATTAGTGCTCCTGAAAAGTATGATAGAATCATGCAAAAGAAGAATCAAATTAAAGGTAGAATTGGATTTGCTCAAGGAATGATACCAGCTCTTGTTATTTGTACACTTCTTGCATTTGTTGGTGCAATTAGAGAAATATATGGTTTGACTTTTGTATTATATCCAATTGCTGTTTTAACAATAGGATATCTTCTTGGCAGTTCATTATTTATTGGTAAGATTAGTAATTTATATGAACCACTTCTTCCAAAGCAAATGTATGCAGGATATGATGCTGATAGAGGAAAAAGTATTTATAAAGATGATATAAATGATTATGTATCTACTAGTGAAATATTAATAGGTAAGAATGTTAATAATATGAAATGTAGACAAGAAATAAAAGAGATGGAAGAGTATTATAAAAAATGGCTTCCAATTGAATTTATGGTTCTTGGATTTTTATCAATATTGATGATTATTATTGGTAGATTTTTATAGCAGATAAATATATCTGCTTTTTATATGGTATAATATTTTTGGGTGATAGTGATGGGACTTTTAGATTTACTTCTTAGTAGTGAAAAAGAAGATGACGAAGATAAATTAAAAGATGAATTTGTTAAAAAGGGTGAACAAGAGGATTATAATTTTGAAGAAGAAGATCTTGAAGAAGATGATTACTACTATGAAGATGATAAGTAGGTGAACTTATGAGTTTTAAATTGTTTTTTAGTGCAATTATAAAATATATTTTAGGTGTATTAATTGTGGGATTATTAATATTCTTACCAGCTGGTAGTTTTAAATTCTATAATGGTTGGTTATTTATGATCATTCTATTTATACCTATGTTTTTAGCAGGTATAGTTATGATGATTAAAGATCCTAATTTACTTAAAAGTAGGCTTGATGCTAGAGAAAAAGAAAGTGAGCAAAAGGAAGTAATAGCGCTTAGTGGAATTATGTTTATTTTAGGTTTTGTAATAAGTGGACTTAATTATAGATTTGCATGGATTATTCTTCCTAAATGGGTAATAATAGTTAGTTCTATATTATTTTTAATATCATATATATTGTATGCAGAAGTATTAAGAGAAAATTCATTTTTGTCTCGTACTATTGGAGTTCAAAAAGGACAAAAAGTTATAGATAGTGGACTATATTCTGTTGTTAGACATCCAATGTATATGATTACATTAGTATTATTTTTAATGATACCCTTAATTCTTGGGTCAATTATTTCTTTTGTAATATTTTTAATGTATCCATTTATAATTGTTAAGAGAATTAATAATGAAGAAAAAGTACTTGAAAAAGAATTAGTTGGATATAAAGAATATCAAAATAAAGTTAAGTATAAATTAATACCATTTATTTGGTAAATGTTAAATGTTTTTGACAAATTTCTAAATATATTTGGTAGATTTTACTATAGATGATTTTTTATAATTATTTTCGAAAGGAGTTATTATGAAACTAGGAAAGAAAATATTAGAATTAAGAAAGAAAAGTGGTCTTTCCCAAGAGGGACTTGGAGAAAAGATAGATGTCACAAGACAAACTATTAGTAACTGGGAATTAGGTATTACATCTCCTAATCCAGAACAATTAAAAATGTTATCTAAGGAGTTTAATATTAGTATTGATGAATTACTTGATAATGATATACATAATATAATTGTACAAAAGGTATCTAATACTGAGGAGCTTGCTGGTTTAATATTAAAATTTATTAAGGTAATATCATTAATAATAGGAGTTTTTATTATTGGATTTATTTGTTTATTATTATTTAATATTATATTTAAAACAATCAAGCATTCTAAAGAGAATGGAAATTTAATAGAGGAGTCTATTATTTGTGAACTTTATGGCGAAGAGCATTCTTTTGATATTAAATATTATGAGTTGACTGGAAAACCTTTAGAATTAGGAGGGGATCCATATTTTAGCGATATTCTTGATTTAGGTAGATACAACGATGCTCATCAAATATTTAATGTAATTAATGATTATGTTAAAAAGAATGGTGGTACTTGTCATATGGTAGAATCTAGAGATTTAAATGATATTGTTAATATGTATATAAAAGAAGGAAGTTTAAATAAAAAAGAAGCCACTGTTATTATTGAAGAGTTAGAAGATTATGATATTACATATGGAGAAGAGTTTTGGATTGAAAAGTATGAAAATAATGATTATATTAAGTTAGATTATAATACTGATAATCATTGTGCATTTAATATGATTGCATATTCAGTTACTAAAGATAATCCTCTTGAACTTGTTCAAAATTGGTCTTGTATGTATGGAAGCCTTGATAAGGGAATTTATAGAATAGTTAAGAGAGTATTTTTTAATTCTGATAAAAGCGATTACTATTATATTTGGGCTGAGTTTGAAATAGAATAAGACAATGATTATTGTCTTTTTTTATGATATAATTAACTTGTAAAAATATTGATTTTTTAGGACTTAAATGATAGTATAAAGAACCAATAGGGAGACTTGTCCCTTAGGAGGTTTTTATGAGTTTAAATGATTATATTGAAAAGCGAGATAGAGTTAATAAAACAAGAAGTGTTTTTGAGCCTAGAGATATAGATAGTTATAGTGATATTGATGATGAGAAGAAAGCATTAATTAGAGATATGATTCCATATTTAGGCGAGGATTCATATATTAATTTACTTCATATTTATAATGATTTTTCTACTCCTGTTTATAGTATTGGATATGTACAATGTGAAGATGAAAATGGTGTTAGATACTTAGATTCAATAAGAGTATCTTGGGAAGAAGAATATGGTTATGGTTCTCCTACGTGTGTACTTCCTGTTGCTGAGTTTAATCATAAGTATCAAGGATTAAATAAAATAGGATCCCAAGATTATACAAGTATTAAGTTACAGAGAAAAAAATATTCTTCTGAATCTGGAGATATTGAAATATTCTATACAAGAGATGGAAATATATTTGTAAATGGCGATGCCGCTTGTGCACTTGCATATAAGAGTATTGACGAACTTGGTGAGCAACTTGCTTGGATAGTTAAGTATAGAGAAGAAAGTGTTAAACAAAAGAATGATTTTTATAATAGAATAATGAGAAAGAACACTAGATGTGGTAGATAGAAAGGAGAAAAAATGGAAGAGGTATATGATTTTTTAAAAAAGTGTGATGTGTTCTATTTAGCAACTATTGATGGAACTAAACCTAGGGTTAGACCTTTTGGAGCCCTAAATATTTTTGAAGGGAAGCTTTATATTCAAACTGGTAAAGTTAAAAAGGTTTCTAAACAAATTCATAAGAATAACAACGTTGAAATATCTGGAATGTATAAAGGAAGATGGATTAGAGTTGAAGCAAAGGCTATTAGAGATGATAGGGTTGAAGCAAAAGAAAGTATGTTAAAGGCAAACCCAGGTCTTAAGAAAATGTATAGTGCTACTGATAAGAATACTGAGGTATTATATCTAGATAAAGTAAAAGCCACTATTTATTCATTTACATCTGATCCAAAGGTTATTGAATTTCATTATTAGGAGGAAGATATGGAATACGAAAAATTAATTAAAGAAAGAAAATCAACAAGATTATTTAGTAATAAGATGGTTGATGATGAATCAATTAATAAAATCTTAGAAGCAGGAAGAATTGCTCCTACTGCTAAGAATAAACAACCATATAAAGTAATTGTTGTTAAGAGCGAAGAAGGAATTAAGAAAATAGATAAATGTACTAAATGTAGATATAATGCACCTGTAGTATTAATTATATGTGGAGATATGGAGGCAGCTTATTCTAAGAGTGGTAGAAGTTATGCTGATATTGATACTTCTATTGTTACTACTCATATGATGCTTGAAGCAACTAATATTGGTGTTGATAATATATGGATTGGATTATTTGATCCAGAAAAGGTAATAGAAGAATTTGGAATAGAGGCACCTTTTGAACCAATTCATTTAATGCCAATTGGTTATAAGGCTAAGTTATGTCCGCCAAGTCCATTTCACAATATTAAAAAGGATTTAGATGATTTAGTTACATATATGTAAAGAATATATAAAGGAGATTTGATAATTTCCTTTTTTATTTATATAATGTTATTAAAGGGTAATTGCGAAAGGAGTGTACAATTATTTTAGCGCCAGAACTTTTTAAGTTGACGAGGATAGTAGTTATCGAAACTCATTAGTGAGTATATTTCTTCGGCGGGTTCTACTACGGATATGTGGTTCGTAAGATATATCACAAAAAGTAAAATCGAGATTATAACAAAGGGTATATCATCACAATTTACAGAATGGAGAAAATTTATGTGTGGAATAATCGGATACATAGGAAAAAAGCATCCTAGAGATGTTCTTTTAAGTGGACTTAAAAATTTGGAATATAGGGGTTATGATTCATCTGGATTAGCACTACTTAATAGTGATGGAATCCAGATTATTAAAAGTATTGGAAAGATATCTAATCTTGAAGATAAAATAAACAATACAGAATTAATAAAAGCTAATATTGGAATAGCGCATACTCGTTGGGCTACTCATGGAGAAGCAAATGAAACAAATGCTCATCCACATAAAGTTGGTAAGATTACTTTAGTACATAATGGTATTATTGAAAATGCTGATAAATTAAAAGAAAAATTAGAAAAGACTGGAGTTGTATTTAATACTAATACTGATACTGAAGTTGTTTCTGCTTTAATTAATAAGTATTATAAGGGAGATATGTATACAGCAATTAATAAGGCAATTAAGGATATTAAAGGAAGTTATGCTTTGTTAATTCTTTGTGAAGATGAGCCTGATAGAATGTATGCTGTTAGGTGTGAGTCACCTTTAATACTTGGAGTAGGAAATGGTGAGTATTTTGCTACTAGCGATATATCTGCTATTATTGATTACACTAAGAAGTATGTATTGCTTGGTGAAAATGAGATAGTTACTTTAACAAAGGATGGTTATACTATTGTTAAAGATGGTAAAGAGGTCAAAAGAGAAGTAAATGTAAGTACTCTTAGTAAGGAGACTGTAGATTTACAAGGCTATGATCATTATATGTTAAAAGAGATAATGGAAGAACCAATTCTTTTAAATCATTTTATTAATAAACATATTAATGAAATACCACAAATGATTGATATAAAAAAGTATAAACATATTCATATAGTTGGATGTGGTAGTGCATATTATGCAGGACTTGTTGGTAAGTATTTATTTGAAGATGATGGCATTGATGTTAATATTGATGTTGCAAGTGAATATAGATATAGGAATATTATTTATCATAAAAATACACTTGTTATATTAATATCTCAATCTGGAGAAACTGCTGACACTATAGCAGCTATGAGAATGGCAAATTCTAAGGGTGCTGATACACTTGCTATTGTTAATGTAGAAGGTTCTACTATTGCAAGAGAGTGCAAGTATAGAATATTTATTGAAGCTGGAAGAGAGATTGCAGTAGCAACAACAAAAGCATATCTACTTCAAGTATTAGTTCTTAGTATGCTTTCTTATAATATAAATCCTGATAAAGCATATCTTCATGATTTAAGAAAGTTACCTCAAATGTTAAAAGTATTACTTGATAAAACTGGATTTCATAAGATGCTTGCTGATAAGGTTTATAAACAAAGAGATGTATATTTTATTGGTAGAAAAGTTGATTATGCTATATGTTTAGAGGGTAGTTTAAAATTAAAAGAAATATCTTATATACACAGTGAATGCTTTGGAGCAGGGGAACTAAAACACGGACCAATAGCATTAATATCAAAAGATACTCCTGTAATAGCTTTATTAAGTGA
>JAEEGL013403022.1_pt1 | contig 11276 bp, 7 predicted proteins | sample 9134231 | NCBI WGS metagenome assembly JAEEGL01 (sample SAMN16246548, study PRJNA631951) | gut metagenome | biome: gut microbiome; feature: rumen; material: fiber-attached | host: Bos | place: Iran: Karaj | collected 2018-10
CCGCACCACGATGGAGTCGGAGAACAAAACCGACGCGGAGAGACGCGCCGTGATGAAGGTCACGCGCCTTGCGAAGGTCGAGGTGCCCGATTCTCTGAGGGACCGTCAGGTTCAGGTGTTGCGCCAGAGGGACGAGCAGGAGGTCCATGACCGTTACGGCATGGAACTGAAGGACGTTCTTGGCAAAAACGACGAGGACTGGGAAAGCAGTTATATTGAGGTCATGAAGCTCAGGGCTGCAAGCATGGTGCGCCAGAGCTTGGTCATGGAGACTATTGGCAAGAAATATGATGTCAATGTTGAGAAGAAGGACGTCGAGGCTGAGCTTGCCCGCCGCGCGGCCCTCTTCCAGATGGAGCCAGGGCGTCTCCTGAACTATCTGTATAAAAATGAGAGCGCCATGTCGCGCCTCATCGATGACGTGCGCTACGGCAAGATCACGGATGAGCTCATGACGAAGATCAAGGTCAAGGAAGTCGACGAGCTCTCCCCGGAACAGCCTGAGCCCACAAACCAGGACAGTCAGGGCGAAGGGGCGTAAGTGGCATGTCCTACTATATTCCCTATGTCATTGAGCAGACGGGACGGGGTGAACGCAGCTACGACATCTACAGCCGCCTGCTGAAGGACCGGATCATCTTTCTGGGCTCGGAGGTGGAGGACGGCGTGGCGAACTCCATCGTTGCACAGCTCCTTTTCCTTGAGAGCGAGGACCCCGACAAGGATATCCACCTCTACATCAACAGTCCGGGGGGCAGCGTGACGGCGGGGCTGGCGATCTATGACACTATGCAGTACATCAAGAGCCCTGTGTCTACCATTTGTGTTGGGCTCGCAGCCAGCATGGCGGCGGTCCTCCTGGCCGGAGGCGCGAAGGGTAAGCGCCTTGCACTCCCCAACGCGGAGATGATGATCCACCAGCCCCTTGGCGGCGCTCAGGGACAGGCCAGCGACATTGAGATCCGGGCGCGCAACATTCTGAAGACGAAGGACCGCATGAACCGCATTCTGGCCCAGCACACGGGGCAGGAACTTGAGAAGGTGGCCCGGGACACGGACCGGGACAACTACATGACCGCCGAAGAGGCGCTGAACTACGGCCTGATCGACCGCGTCATTGAGTCCCGCTAACGGATAATGGCATAAGTTAAGGGGGGTGGGCGCTGCCCTCCCCTTTCATTTACCTTTGGAAGGATTTTGACCTTGAAAACCAATAACAGGATCGGCAATATTATCAGCAACACGCACGACATCCACTGCTCTTTCTGCGGGAAGAGCCAGAAGGAGGTCTATCGCCTCGTAGCCGGGGACAACGCCTGGATATGCAACGAATGCATCGAGGTGTGCAACATGCTTATGTCGGACGAGGCGGGCGGACAGCCCCCCTTCCAGGCCCCCGCATTCCCTGCAGGGACCTCAGGCCCCTTCCCGGCGGGCTTTCAGCCGCCGCAGGTCTCTCAGCCAGCAGCGAAAAGAAAGCAGCCCCAGGCGAAGCTTAAGTCCATCAAGCCGCGGGAACTTACCGATTTTCTGGACCAGTATGTCATCGGCCAGGCCAGGGCAAAGCGGGTCGTCTCCGTGGCGGTCTATAACCACTACCAGCGGATAAAGAACAACCTTGAGCTGAAGAACTCGGATATTGAGCTGCAGAAGAGCAACGTCCTGCTCCTGGGGCCCACGGGGTCCGGAAAGACGCTCATCGCCCAGACGCTGGCGCGGAAACTCAACGTCCCCTTCGCCATCGCCGACGCGACGACGCTCACCGAGGCAGGCTACGTAGGAGAGGACGTCGAGAACATCCTGCTTCGCCTGCTTCAGGCGGCGGACTTTGACCTCCCCTCCGCGGAGCGCGGCATTATCTATCTGGACGAGATCGACAAGATCGCCCGCAAGTCGGAGTCCGTCTCCATCACCCGCGACGTGTCCGGGGAGGGAGTCCAGCAGGCACTGCTCAAGATATTGGAGGGGACCATCGCCAATATCCCCCCCAAGGGAGGCCGCAAGCACCCGCATCAGGACTTCATCCAGATGAACACGGAGAACATCCTCTTCATCTGCGGTGGCGCGTTTGACGGACTGGAGCCCATCGTGGCGCGGCGCGTGGCCCAGGGGACGCTGGGCTTCGGCGGGGAACTGGCCCGGAGCACAAAGGACCGCTACGGCATCATGGATAAGGTGCAGCCTGAGGACCTGGTCACCTTTGGCATCATCCCGGAGCTTGTGGGCCGTATTCCCGTCCTGGTGGCCCTTGAGGAACTGGACAAGGAAGCCTTTGTCCGCATCCTTCAGGAGCCGCGCAATGCCCTGGCTAAACAATACAAAAAGATCCTGGAGATGGAGGGCGTGGACCTCGAATTCACCCCGGAAGCCCTGGACCGCATCGCGGAGCTGGCCGTCAAGCAAAAGACCGGTGCCCGCGGCCTGCGCTCCATCATGGAGAACCTGATGCTGGACGTTCTCTACGAGCTGCCCTCCATGCCGGAAAAGATCAAGCATCTTGTCGTCACTCCGGAGTTCGTCGACCACAAGATATCCCTCGACGCTCTTTTGTCGGAGAGCCGGGAGGTTGCCTGACGTGGCGGAACAGATCATCGTCACCAATGAGGAGAAGCCTGCGCCTGTTGGGGAACGGGACTGTCCGGTCGTTCCCGTAAGGGACGCCGTCCTCTTTCCCGGGGTGATCATGCCCCTCTTCGTTGGTCGGGCACGTTCCCTCAAGGCGGTAGAGACAGCCCTTCTTCAGGACAAAAGGGTCTTTGTCGTCTCCCAGGCCAACGGCGAGACCGAGGACCCGGCCCCGGAGGAACTGAATCGGGTCGGTGTGCTCTGCAACCTGCTCCAGATGGCCCGCCTTCCCGACGGGACGACGAAAATTCTGGTGGAGGGCGTCGTCCGCATGGAGGCTGTCGAATATGTCATCGACGGGGACGTGCTCAGCGCTCACCTTCTTCCTGTTCCCTGGATAAACATGGATCCGCACGTCCTGGAGCCATGGCGGCGGCGCATCCTGAAGAGCTTTGAGCGTTACAACGCCCTTCAGCCCCGCATCCCAGCCGAGGTCATGGCCTCCATCTCCGAGATGGCTGACCTGGAGCAGCTCATCAACCTCATTGGCTCCCACATCTCCGTAAAGCTGGAAGAGCGTCAGGCCCTTTTGGAGATTCGGGACATGAAGGAGGCCCTCACCTTTCTCCTCCGGCTTTTGACGCAGGAGATCGAGATCCTTGAGTTAGAGCACGATATCCAGGCCCGCGTCCGCTCCGGGGTGGAAAAGGACCAGAAGGAGTACTACCTGCGTGAGCAGCTTCGTGTGATCCAAAACGAGCTGGGGCAGGAGGACAGCGAAGAAGAGGAGAAGGACGCCTACGCCCGAAAGGTCGAGGAATCCGCCATGAGCGAGGAGGCGCGGGAGAAGGCACAGAAGGAGCTTTCCCGTCTGGCAAAGATGCCCCTCGTCTCCCCGGAGGCAGCGGTTATCCGCAACTACCTGGATTGGCTGCTGGACCTGCCATGGGAAGTCCGCACAAAGGAGAACCGCAACCTGGCGCGCGCAGAGAAGGTGCTTGACCGAGACCACTACGGCCTGCGCAAGGTAAAGGACAGGATATTGGAGTTCCTGGCCGCCCGCCGACACGCCGGGCAGGATATGAAGGGACAGATCATCTGTTTTGTGGGCCCCCCCGGTGTGGGGAAGACGTCGCTGGGACAATCCATCGCCAGCGCGCTGAACCGCAACTTCGTCAACGTCTCCCTCGGCGGTGTGCGCGACGAAGCGGAGATACGGGGACACCGCCGGACCTACATCGGCTCTCTCCCGGGGCGCATCATCCAGAAGCTGGTCCAGGCGAAGAGCTGCAACCCGGTCATTCTCCTGGACGAGATCGACAAGCTGGGGAACGACTTTCGCGGCGATCCTTCCTCCGCTCTGCTGGAGGTGCTGGATCCGCGACAGAACGCCGAGTTCACTGACCATTACCTTGAGGTCCCCTTCGACCTCAGCGAGGCGCTGTTCCTCACCACCGCCAATGTGACGCACACCATCCCCAAGCCGTTGCTGGACCGTATGGAGCTCATCTCACTCCCCGGCTACATCACGGAGGAGAAGGTCCAGATCGCCGCGCACTATCTCCTGCCCCGAAACCTGAAGGAGCACGGCCTGAAGCCGGAGGACCTGAAGATGGGCCTTCCCGTGCTGAGGAAGGTCATCTCCGCCTACACCCGGGAGGCAGGGGTCCGCGGGCTGGACCGGTCGCTGGCAAAGATCGTCCGCAAGGTCACGCGGAGGATCGTTGAAACAGAGGATAAGAAAGAACCCCTGCCACTGCCGGTGTCCGTCAGGGTGAAGGACCTCAAGGAGTACCTGGGGTCACCCAAACTCTATGACCAGGCCGTGCCCACGTCACCAGAGCGGGGCTGCGTCGTGGGGCTGGCCTGGACAGAGGCCGGCGGGGACGTCCTGATGATCGAGGTCGTGACGATGAAGGGCAAGGGGGATCTCATCCTGACCGGCAACTTAGGGGACGTGATGCAGGAGTCCGCCCGGGCCGCGGTCAGCTACCTCCGCTCGGAGGCATCAGCACTGAAACTGTCCCGTTTTAACTGGAAGTCCGTCGACATTCATATCCACGTTCCGGAGGGGGCAGTCCCCAAGGACGGGCCCTCCGCCGGTGTGACCATGGCAACAGCCATCCTCTCGGCGGTGAGCGGCCGGCGTGTCCTTCCCGGTATCGCCATGACAGGGGAGATATCCCTTCGGGGCAAGGTCCTGCCCGTCGGCGGCATACGGGAGAAGATCCTGGCAGCGCGCCGTCATGGGATCAAACACATCTTCCTTCCCGCCCCCAACCGGGCAGACGTCGAAGAGGTTCCTCATGAGTACATCGAGGGGATGTCCTTTGATTACGTCAGTGAAGCCATGTCGGTGTTTGAGAAAGCGTTGGAACCCAAATGACCGTTACAGTAGAGGCGACCTGCTTCACGCCCGCACAGCTTCCTCCGGAGGGCCTTCCGGAGATCGTGGTGGCAGGACGTTCCAATGTGGGGAAGTCCAGTTTGATCAACGCTCTTCTGGGGACAAAGCTGGCGCACGTGGGCGGCACGCCGGGAAAGACACGGAGCATCAATTTCTATCTTGTAGAAGGTGGTGATGAACACCCCTCCTTCCGCCTCGTTGATTTGCCTGGCTACGGTTACGCTGCGCGAAGCAAAACTGAGAAGAGGGATTGGCTCCGCCTCACCTCAGCCTACCTGGAGAAGAGGGAGTCCCTGCGGCTGGTCTGCCACCTGGTGGACTTCCGCCACGGCCTCCTGGCCAATGACCGGGAACTTCAGGAGTGGTTCGTCCAACAGGGGAAAAATCTGCTTGTCGTCTTCACCAAGGCGGACAAGCTGCCCAAAGGTCAATGGCGAGGTAAAGTTCAGCAATATGTGCGCGAGGGGCTCTTCTCCGTGGACGTCCCCATCGTGACCTCCGCGGAGAAACGGGCGGGGCTGGACGAGCTGCGGAGCTTTATTGAAAAATTTTTGACTGCTGATTAAAATTCGGGGGGGAGAGAAAAAGACTGTCCCCTGATAACCTAACTGAAAGGAGTTGGTACCATGGATATTGCGCGCGCAAGCATCAAACGCCGGCTCGTCGTGCTGTTCATCTGCGCGATGATAACCCTGGGAGGCGTCGCGGCGTACTTCACCATCGGGAAACTGGAGGACCCGGCCTTCACTATCAAGACGGCGGTCATCTCCATCGTCTATCCCGGTTCGACCACCTATGAGGTGGAACGGGAGGCCGCCAGCCGCATGGAGGACGCTGTTCAGGCCATGGGCGAGGTCAAGGAGCTCCGTACCCGCTGTGCCCCTGGCATGGCGACTCTGTACGTGGACATCAAGGACGAGTACACAGCCGCGGACCTTCCACAGATATGGAACGTCCTGCGGCAAAAGGTATACGACGAGGAGTCCAATCTGCCCTCCGGATGTTCCGTGTACATCAACAACGACTATGGCGACGTGTTTGGCCAGTACTACGCCCTGACGGGCGACGGCTTCACCATGAGGGAATTGTGGGAGTACGCGGACTTCCTGAAGCAGCAGCTGGTCCTGGTGCCCGGGGTGTCCAGGGTCAGCATCCTTGGGGAACAGACCGAGGCCATCTACGTGGAGTTCTCCACCTCCCGCCTGCGGTCCCTTGGGATCTCTCCCGGCGCGATCTTCTCCGTGCTGAACAACCAGAACACCATCTCTTCCATGGGAAAGACGTTTTACGGCGAGCAGTACGTGACCATCAACCCCACGGGGGGCATCCTCTCGGTTGAGGACATCGGCGACGTGGTCGTCAGCGGGGGGAACGGCCGGTTTATCCGTCTGAGGGAGGTCGCGAACATCCGCCGCGATTACGTTGACCCCCAGAGCATGATGATGTTCTTCAACGGCCGGCCATCCCTGGGTATCGGTATCGCTACCGTCACCGGCGGCAACGTCGTGACCATGGGAGAGGCCGTGACAAAACGCCTTGAGGAGCTGGAGACCCGGCGCCCCATCGGCATGGAGCTGGATGAGATCTATATGCAGTCCGAGGGGGTTGTCAACTCCGTCCATGACTTCGTCGTGAACCTGCTGGAATCCCTCGTGATCGTGGTAGGCGTGCTGCTCATTTTCATGGGGTTGAGGTCAGGGCTGCTCATCGGCGTCGTGTTGCTGCTGACCGTGGCAGGAACCCTTATGATCATGAATTACTCCGGCATCTTCCTTCAGCAGGTGTCCCTCGCGGCGCTGATCATCGCCCTGGGCTCCCTGGTGGACAACGCCATTGTCGTGACGGAAGGCATGCTCGTCGGCGTGCAGCGCGGACAGTCCACGGAGGACGCGGCCTCGGAAACGGTGACAGGCTCCGTCTGGGCCATGCTGGGCGGCACCTTTATCGCCGTGCTGGCCTTCGCCCCCATCGGCCTGTCGCCGGACAGCACAGGGGAGTTCTGCCGCAGCCTTTTACAGGTGGTCGCTATTTCCATGATGTTGAGCTGGCTCCTGGCCATCACCGCCACGCCAGCTATCGGCACGTTCATGCTGAAGCCCGCTAAGCAGGAGGGCGATCCCTACGATAAATTCCTGTTCCGCATCTATCGTGCCTTCCTGGAGGGCTGTCTGCGCTACCGCTTCATCACCGTGGTCGCAGTGTTGGGGCTCTTCGCGTTCTCCGTGCTGGGCTTCATGCAGCTGGACAAGACCTTCTTCCCGGACTCCACTGCCATGTACTTTGTCGCAGACCTGTGGAAGAGGCAGGGCACGTCCATCAACGCTCAGAAGGAAATGACCATGGAGTTAGCCCAGCGACTGCAGAGTTGGGACGGCATCAAAAATGTCACTGCGACGATTGGCGGCGGGAACTTGCGTTTCATGCTGACCTACTCGCCCCCTGACTCCAGCGCCTCGTTCTCGGAACTTCTGGTTGAGCTGAAGGAGGACGAGGATCCCGTGGCCCTCCTCAACGAGACCCAGCGCATCATCAATGAAGAGATGCCGGGAGTGGAGGGGATCTGCAAGCTCTTTGCCAAAGGCAGCGGCATGGCCGCGTCCATCGGGGCCCGGTTCTATGGCGAAGATCCTTTAGTGTTGCGAAATCTGGCGGAACAGGCGAAGGCCATCATGGAGGACGACCCCATTCACAACTGCGTCCGCATCGACTGGCGCGACCGCGTCCCGGTGTTCCGTCCCCAGATACGCAAGGACAGGATGCAGAGCCTTGGCCTGACCCGGCCTGACATCAACAACGCGATCCTCACGGCCACCACAGGCTACACGGTGGGCGCGTTCCGCGATGGAGACAAAACGCTGGCCATCCGTCTTGGCCTCACGCCGGATGAACGGAATAAGATCGAGAGCCTGCTTTCCTATCCCATCTGGGCCCCCGCGGCCGGAGAATCCGTCCCCCTGGGAACGATTGTTTCTGACCTCGAGACGGTCTATGAGGACGACATCCTCATGCGGCGGGACCGGCAGCGAGTCATCACCGTGGAGAGCGACGTGAAGAAGGGGGCCACCCCGTCGGCAATGCAAGAGCGCATCCAGGCGAAAATAGAGGCTATACCGCTTCCTCCCGGCTATTCCTTTAAGTGGGGCGGCGAAAAGGAGAATGAGGCAAACGCCATGGGCGGAATGTAAAAGCTCTTCGTACCCTGTCTGCTTCTGATGTTCACCATCATGGTGTTCCTGTTCAACGGGTTCCGTCAGCCCTTCATCATCTTCGGAGCCATCCCGCTGATTCTGATCGGCGTCGTCCTGGGGCTGATGCTGGCCAATATGTCCCTCAGCTTCCTGGCGATTATCGGCATCCTGAGCCTCGTGGGGATGCTGGCGAAGAACTCCATCGTCCTTCTGGACCAGGTGGCCAGTGACTTCGCGTCGGGGAAGGACCGTTATCAGGCCATTGTGGATACGGGGGTGAGCCGTCTGCGGCCCGTGGCCATGTCCGCCGTGACCACGGTGCTGGGCATGATCCCGCTCATCTGGGATAGTATGTTTGGCTCCATGGCGGTGACGATCATGGGCGGCCTGACGGTGAGCACAGTCCTGACGATGATTTTCATCCCTGTCATGACGGCGATCGCCTATGGCGTGCCCAGTCCAGAGAAGAAGTAAAGGAGACGAGATAAATCATGAAAAAGCTATTGAACGTTATCGTTTTGGCGGCGATGGTCGCCGGGGCCTATTACGGGCTGGAGTTCTTCAGGAAGCAGAAGGCGGATGAGGCCAAACCGGAGATCATCCGCCCGGTCAAGACCGTCACCCTGGGCAAGGGCGAGGGAGGTGTCTGGCGTTACTACGGGACGCTTCAGGGCGGCAAGCGCGTGGAACTGTCGTTCCGCGTGTCGGGGCCCCTCAAGCAGATTCTGGTGGACAAGGGAGCGTCTGTGAAAAAGAACGATCTGCTGGCCACGCTGGACCCGCGGGACTTTCAGACCCAGCTCAAACAGGCCCAGAGCAATCAGGCCCAGGCCCAGGCTCAGTACAACGACGCGCAGACGAACTTCAAGCGCTACGAGAACCTGTACAAGCAGAAGGCCGTGTCCAAGTCCCAATACGACACCCAGAAGACCCAGGTGGACGTGGCCCGTTCGGCTTTGAACGCAGCTGCGGCCCAGACCGCGGCGATAAGGGACTCGCTGAAGGACACCGAGCTGCGCGCCCCCTTCGACGGGGTGATCGCCGACCGCATGGTGGAGAACTTCCAGGACGTGACGGCTAAGCAGCCCATCTTCAGCCTTCAGGATCTCGCTACGTTGGACATTGTGTTCAACGTCCCGGACAGTGACGTTATCTGGGCGTCTCAGGTACAGGCCGCCAACGAGGAGGCGGAAAAAGAAGCGGGGAAAGCCCCGAATGGGGATCATTTCACGATACAGGCCCGCTTTGACGCCATGCCGGAGAGGGTTTTCCCGCTCAAGATCAAGGAATTCGTGCTCCAGGCGGATCCTAACACTAACACCTTCCCTTTGACAGCCACCATGCCCCAGCAAAAGGACGTGGCGCTCCTGCCAGGAATGGCGGCGACGGTTGAGATCATCCCAAAGAACATGAAGGAGACAGGCAGCGCGTTCATTGTCCCCGCGACGGCCCTGATCCACGAGTCGAAGAGCCAGGGGAAGGGCGCGAACTTTGTCTGGCTCTACAAAGCTGCATTTGGAGAGGAGACCGGTGAGGTGCGTCGGGTCGCCGTCAACACGGGGATGCCGCGCAACGATGGCTCGGTTGAGATCTCCGGCGCAGCGCTGACCAACGGGGACCGCGTCGTCACGGCCGGGGCGCACCTGCTGAAGGAGGGACAGAAGGTCCGCCTGATGGATAACCAGCAATAACACCGGCAGATCAACCAACACTTCTTCCACAGCAACTGACACCCAACGGAAGGGCTCCATAAGCAGAAATCGGAGCCCTTCCATTTGTGATGGGGATCGATGGAGATGCCTTCTGGGATGCTTGTATCGATATATTGACGCTCCAGCCGCGAAAGAAATAGCGCAGTTCGAAAAGACACCACTTTCGCCGCGGAGATGGGCACGACAAAGGGGCTCACGGCTGTCCCGCGGCGAACGACCTGGCAAAAAGGCTCCGAAAGGCCCTATCAGGGTATCGTCACTTTTACCACCGACCCGCCTCCTTCGCGGGGCATGATCGTCATTTTTCCGCCGCACATCATTTCCAGGCGCTGCTGTATGTTCGCCAGGGCGATGTGCGGTTCGCTTTCGCCTTTCCCGGCGGGAGGCGTGGCCTCTTTCCCAGCAGGCTCAAAACCAGGGCCGTTGTCCTCCACGATGATCTCGCTGCCCAGATCCGTCCTGCGGGTCCGGATGGAGATGCGCAGCGGCTCGGACTCCGGGTCCATGCCATGCTTGACAGCATTCTCCACAATGGGCTGCAGGGTCAGCGCAGGCACGCGAAACTGGGTGTGCGGCGTGTCGTAATCAACAAAAAGGCTGTCCCTGTACTGAACCTGCTCTATGGCAAGGTATGCGCGGGTGTGCTCCAGTTCATCGGAAAAGGGAATGGGGTCCCGGCTGGCAATGGCGGTGAAGTTCCTGCGAAGGTAGGCGGTGAAATCCATCGTGACACGCTTGGCCTTCTGGGGATCCCGGTCACAGAGGTAGTAGATGCTCGTCATGGCATTGTAGATGAAGTGCGGCCGCATCTGCAGCACCATGATGTTGGCGCGCTGATGGGCGATCTCCGCCTGCTGGCGCCTGTACTGTTCCACCTGGTCGGACAGGATAAGGCCGTACATGGACAGGACGGAGAGGACAAGGCAGATTTCGATCAGCGGGTAGATATCGACGAACGTATGCACGAGCACCGTGACCATCATCGGCAGCACGGCGATGAGGAAGCTCAGCCAGGCTTTGCGTGAAAGCTGCTTTCGCCGCTGTATCGTCCCTGCGAGATTGAGCAGCGTAACCGCGTCCAGCGGCAGCATCAGCAGCGGAAACCAAGGGCCCCGGAAAACCTGTTTTCCAGACGCGACATAGTAGTAGAGGGCATCGCTGAACAGGGTGGTCGCGAGCAGGGCAACAAAGACAGCCCACAGGCCAAGCACGGCGCGAAAGAGTCTGCTGGAGCGCAGGCTTTCTCCGCTGCAGTGCAGCAGATAAACCGTCAGCATAGGGAACGACAGCGAGATGGACAGAGTCCCCAGAAATGACATGAAAGTGATCGCCGCGAGCGGGACGGGATAATCGTACAGAGTTAATTCGCAGATGCTGAGCAGGCCGCACAGCATAAGAGCGATA
>JAEEGL014490676.1_pt1 | contig 11276 bp, 5 predicted proteins | sample 9134231 | NCBI WGS metagenome assembly JAEEGL01 (sample SAMN16246548, study PRJNA631951) | gut metagenome | biome: gut microbiome; feature: rumen; material: fiber-attached | host: Bos | place: Iran: Karaj | collected 2018-10
CTGGGTGTACTGCTGGAACTCGACGGGGAAGAGTTTCTGCATCTGCTTCGCGACCTGGTCGGCGATGCCGAAGAGCTGGGCGAAGACGAGGTAGTTCTTCCAGAGGGCGACTTCGCTGACCTCGCGCTCGTCGGAGATGGTAAAGTCCTTGAGGTGGTTCTTGAACCCGATGACCTGTGTGGCCGCAGCCTGGCCCTCGGCATTGCATTCCTTGCCCTTCCTGAAGAATTTGTGGGCGACGAAATAGCCCCAGCCCTTGCCGGCAACCTTGTCGGGCCACGTCGTGAGGCGGGTCGAGTGGTCCTTGGACCAGCGCTCGAACTCCCGCGCCTGCAGGATGCCGTCGCTGCCGGCCGCCTCCACGGCCATCCGGAAGAAGGCCGCCTCGACGTCGTCGTCGAACTCCGATTCCGGGGTGATGACCAGGTTGACGCGGCTGTCTTTCTTCGGGTCCGGGATGGCCTTCATCTTTCCTTCGAGGATCCATTTGAGGAAATAGGCCCCGTAGAGCTGCTGCTTGTCCTTGTTGCGGACACCGAAGCGGCTGCCCTCGCTGATGACGAACCAGGCCGCGGAGAGGTCGCCGTCCACCGGCACCTCATGGTGCCAGTCGTCGATCTTCCGCTTGCCGAAAAGGCTCTTTTTCCACACCCGGCCGGTCGCCCGCTGGATCAGGTACCAGATCCCGCCGCCCAGGATGGACGCCAGGCCGAGGAGGAACAGGGCGATGATGCCGCGGTCGCTGTCCCCCTTGTATTCACTGCCCCTGAAGGCCTTTTTCCGCATCTTCTCGAAGGACGTGTCCCTGCTGACGGCCGGTTCGAACAGCCCCTTCTCGAAGCGGACCATGGCGATCAGCCGGCTTTTGTCGGAGAAGGGTTCCGTGGACTCCGCGACGACCTTGCCGTCGACGACATCGATCTCCCCGTTGAAGCCGAAGCCCCACACCCGGGTATTGTCATAGGTCCATTCCGGGCCGTCCGTGGCGTTTTCCAGGGTGAGCCGGACATGCGCGGGCGGCGCCGCCATCCCGTCGTTGACGAACATGTGGTTGAAGGCGTCCGCATCCGTGAGGGACTGGACCAGGCCGTGCAGGGTGTAGGTCACCGTCCACACATGGTCCCCGAGGGACCCCTGGCCCCAGCAGAGTTCCAGCGAGCCGGACCCCTTCGGGACGATGCCGCAGCGGCCGGCCTTCTGCTCGAGGGTCCGGTCGATGTCCCAGTTTTCCCCCTCGGAGATGAACCGGCGGCCGTTCTCGCTGACGGAGAAGTCCGTGATGCGCATCTTCCCGAGGTTCTCCACCGGGACATACCATTCCGTCCCCCGGACGACCGTGACGTCCCACACCTGGGTAATCTCGGCCGAACCGTCCTTCAGGAGGCGCGCGGTGATGTCGAGGTCATGGATGGACTGTGCCTGCCCCACCTGGACCGCCAGGAAGAGCAGGCTGGTGAGAATCAGCCGTTTCACTAGATTTCCGGGTATTCGTTCTTGCTGGTGTCCTCGGCGAGGTAGTCCCGCTGCGGGAAGCCGAGCATGCCGGCGACGAGGTTGGCCGGGAACATCCGGACCTCGTTGTTGTACTTGGTGACGGTGTCGTTGAAGGTCATGCGGGAGAGCCGTACGTTCTCCTCGTAGGACTTGATGTCCGTCATCAGCTGCTGGTAGTTCTGGTTGGCCTTCAGGTCCGGATACTGCTCGGCGACCGCGATGAGCCGGCTCATCGCCGAGTTGAGCGCCTGCTCGTTGGCGTTGATGTCCGAGACGCTCGGGGACGGGGAGGAGGTGATCCTCCGGGCCTCGATGACCTTCTGGAGGGTCTCGCCTTCGTAGGAGGCGTATTCGCGGGTCAGTTTGATGAGCGCCTTGAGGGCGTCATAGCGGCTGACCTGCTGGACGTTGATCTGCTTGAGGGCGTTCTTGCAGCGTTCGTCCAGTTTGACGAGTTTGTTCTGGACACCGATGACCCAGAAGACAAGCAGCGCGACGACCGCGATGATAATGATGATTGTCATAGGTTAACTGATAATTAAAAAGTTGACTGTTATCCTTTTCCTGCGAAGTTACGAAAAAAAACGGGAATTGCAACAGCTCCCGGAAATCCCAACAAATGGGGATTGATGCGTCCGGGGATCCGGCGTAACTTTGCCGCTTGAAATATCCCGCAGAGGCGGGGGAATGAGGCAGAAAGCATGAAACTGGCAGATCTCCAGACGGGGCAGGAGGCGGTGATCGTCCGCGTCAACGGCCACGGCAGCTTCCGGAAGCGGCTCATCGAGATGGGCTTCATCCGGGGGAAGCGCGTCCGTGTCATCCTCAACGCCCCGATGAAGGACCCGATCGAATACGAGATCATCGGGTACAAGATCTCGCTGCGCCGGGAAGAGGCGCGGCAGATCGAAGTGGTGGACGAGGAGGAAGCCCGCGAGGCGCTCGTCAGCGACGAGCACCTGCAGGGCCTCCCGGAGGACATGGAGGATGCCGCGCGTCTCGACGAGGCGCTCCGGCATGTCGCCGAAGAGCGGCACCACGTCATCCGCGTGGCGCTGGTCGGCAACCCGAACTGCGGCAAGACGAGCCTGTTCAACGTGGCGTCCGGCGCCCACGAGCATGTGGGCAACTACAGCGGCGTGACCGTGGATGCCAAGGAGGGCCATTTCGATTACAAAGGGTATCGGATCACCCTGGTAGACCTGCCTGGAACCTATTCGCTTTCAGCTTATTCGCCCGAGGAACTCTATGTCCGCAAGAACCTCGTCGAGACTTTGCCCGACGTGGTCATCAACGTCGTGGACGCCTCTTCCGTCGAACGCAACCTCTACCTGACCACCCAGCTCATCGACATGAACCTGCGGATCGTCATGGCCCTGAACATGTACGACGAACTGGAGGCGAAGGGGGATTCGCTCGACACCCGTCAGCTCGGTTGGCTGCTCGGCATGCCGGTCTGCCCGACGGTCAGCCGCGACGGCCGCGGCATCCCGGAACTCTTCGACACCGTCATCCGGGTCTATGAGCACACGGACCCGAAACTCGCCCGGCACATCCACATCAACCACGGCCGCGAACTCGAGGAATCCATCCGGCGGATCCGCGACATCGTCTATGAGGACGGGAACCTGCGGAGCCGCTACTCGACGCGGTATCTCGCGATCAAGTACCTGGAAGGGGACGCCGACATCGAGCGCCTCGTCGAGGGCAGTCCGGTCCGGGACCGGCTGATCGCCGCCCGCCTGGCCGAGAAGGAGCGCATCGGCCTGCTGCTGAAGACCAACCCGGAATCGGCCATCGTCGACGCCAAGTACGCCTTCATCCAGGGCGCCCTCGCCGAAACCTACCATGCCTATCAGGCGGAACGTCCCCGGCGCACCATTACCGACCGGATCGACGCGGTCGTGACCAACAAGTGGCTGGCTTTCCCGATCTTCATCCTGCTGCTCTGGCTCGTCTTCTGGGCCACCTTCACGCTCGGCCAGTACCCGATGGACTGGATCGAATGGCTCGTCGCCCGCTTCGGGGACTTCGTCGGCACCTTCATGAAGGAGGGCTGGCTGCGGGACCTGATGGTGGACGGGGTCATCGCCGGCGTCGGCAGCGTCCTGGTGTTCCTGCCGAACATCATGATCCTGTACCTGTTCATCTCGCTGATGGAGGACAGCGGCTACATGGCCCGCGCCGCCTTCATCGTGGACAAGATGATGCACCGGATTGGCCTCCACGGGAAGTCCTTCATTCCCATGGTCATGGGCTTCGGCTGCAATGTCCCCGCCATCATGGCGACCCGCTCGATCGAGAGCCGGAAGAGCCGGCTCGTCACGCTCGCCGTCATCCCCTTCATGTCCTGTGCGGGCCGGCTGCCGGTCTTCGTCCTGTTCGTCGGGGCCTTCTTCCCCCATAACCCCGCGACGGCGCTGCTGGGCATCTATTTCCTCGGGGTCCTGCTCGCCATCCTGAGCGCGCTCGTCCTCGGCCGCTTCGTCAAGGACGACGACCTGCCCTTCGTCATGGAACTGCCGCCCTACCGCGTCCCGACCGGCAAGGCCATCTGGCGCCATACCTGGGAGAAAGGAAAGCAGTACCTGGAAAAGATGGCGACGACCATCCTGATCTTCTCGGTGGCCATCTGGTTCCTCGGCTATTTCCCCCGTCACGCGGACAAGGGCGCGGCCTACCAGCAGGAGCATTCCTGCATCGGCTGGCTCGGCCATGCCGTCGAACCGGCCCTCGCCCCGCTGGGCTTCAACTGGAAGATGGATGTCGGCCTGCTCGCGGGTGTGGGTGCGAAAGAACTGGTAGTGAGTACTTTGGGCGTTGTCTATGCCCAGGGCGACGAATCGGCGGAAGCCGACGCTCCGGCCGATGAAAACGACACCCGGCTCCAGGCTGCGCTGAAGGCCTCGGTCCCGACCGCCGCCGCGCTGGCCTACATGGTGTTCATCCTGCTGTATTTCCCCTGCATCGCGACCTTCGTCGCCACGAAGAACGAGACCGGCAGCTGGCGCTGGGCCATCCTGCTGGCCCTGTACACCATCCTTGTCGCCTGGCTCATGGGCTTCGCCGCCTACCGCATCGGGCTCCTCCTCTGGCCTATTCCACTGAGTTGACGTCGATCAGGTTGTTCAGGAGGGCGTAGATCGTCAGGCCGGCGACGGATTTGATGCCGGTCTTGCGCGTGATGTTCTTCCGGTGGGTGATGACCGTGTAGATCGAAAGGCTGTACAGGTCTGCGATTTCCTTGTTGAGCATCCCCTTGGCCACGCAGATGAGGATTTCCTTCTCGCGGGCGGTCAGTTCGTCCCCCTCGGCGCGCGGGGCGGGCGTCACCTGCTTCCCGGGCTTCTCTTTGCCGAGCAGGCGGTCTTCGATCGTGTTGTGGCGCGTCATGTCCTCATCGAGGAAGTAGAGGAAGGTCAGTACCTGCTGGATGTCCCCGCTGCGGCATTCCGCCGGGGGATACTTGAGGAGGATGCTCTTGAGGTCGCCGATCTTCGCCTCGATGTCGGAGTGCTCCGCCTCGACCTGGAAGAAGCGCTCCATCCCGGTATCGCCGCGGATGATGGCCTCGGCGAAGGGGAACACGTGCGCCTCCTCATAGGCGAAATGCTTCTCCAGTTCCTGCTTGTAATCCGTGAAGAATTCCCAGATGAACCGCCTCCGCCGCTCGTCGCAGGGGTCCAGCATCCGGCGGATGGCGTCCGCGAGGGTCACGAGCGCATCCTCCCGGTAGTAACTGTGGGACTGCTTCAGGTAGGAGACGACCTGCCCGGGATCCAGCCGCGTCATCTCCTCCTCCGAGGGGACATAGTCCCGGAACGAATACATGTTGCAGATCAGCAGGAGGGTGTCGATGTCCACGCCGTGGAGCCGGCAGGTTTCCTCTACGGTGGCGTTGCCGAAACCCATCGGGATGCCCATCCGGGCGAAGACGCCCAGCAGGTGGGCGTTACTGTCCACCAGGTCGGCGACCCGCATCCGGGGCGTATAGAGACTGCCTGTCGTCATCGTTCACAAAGTTAAACTTTTTTCCGGAAGAAATGTCTAATTTTGCGTTATGAAACGATGCTTGACGCTGCTTTCGGCCCTCCTTCTCCTTCTGCCCGGGCTGGGAGCACAGGAGACGTCCGACAACCCCGGGAGGATGATTTTCCGGGGGAAGGTGGTCGTCCCCTACACTTTTCTCTACAACGGCAACTTCTTCTGGGACAGCGATCCGGATTTCACCCCGGGCGACGTCTTCTACAACGGGAAACTGTACCGGGACGTCCTGCTGAACGTCGACGCCTTCACGGACCAGCTGATGGTCCGGCCTGGCCAGAGTTATGCCCCGGTGTATGCGGACCGGGACCAGGTCGTCTGGTTCACCCGCAAGGGGGAGCGTTTTGTCAATCTCCGCTACCTGGGGTACGAGGCGGCGCTTCCGGGCTTCTACCGGGTGGTCCACGACGGGACCGAGCCGCTCCTGGAACGCGTGGAGAAGGAATTCCAGAGCAGTCCCGGCGACAAGAACGGGGTGATCATCGGTTACGACGACCCCGCCTACCGCACGGATGTCATCACGTATTTCGCCCTGCGGCAGGATCTGTACCTGCTGCGGGACGGCACCCTTTTCAAAATGCGGAACATCCGGAGTTACAGGAAGTTGCATCCGGAGAAGAAAGCCGAGATCCGCGCGCTTGCCCGGAAGGGGAACCTGGGCGCACTGCCTTTGGGACAGCGGCTCGCGGCGCTCTCCCGGGCCCTGGACAAGGGGCCCGGCATCCTCGCCGCGCAGTGGGACGCCTGGCGTCCGGCGGGCGGGGAAGGCGCCGCGCCTTCCCTGAAGGTCCGGCCGCTGACGGGTTCCCGGCGCGACCTGCCGGCGGGCTATTTCGCCCCGCAGGACGCCCGTGAGGCCGTTTCCTACGAAGAGACCGTCCGGGCGACCTACCGGAACAAGGTCTATGAGATCGGCCGGGCGCGGGAAGGGAAAGCCGACGGAAAGGCGTCCGTCACGGGCCGCGTGACGGACGTGGAAGGCCTGCCGCTGCCCGGCGTCACCATATTCGACGACAATACCCGGACCTATGTCCGCTCCGACCGGGAAGGCCGCTACAGGATCAGCCTCCCGACCGGGGAAAACCGGCTGAATTACGCGGACCCCACCAAGGAGGAACTCTCCCTGAAGGTCGTCGTCCATGGCTCCGGCAGTTTCGACGTCGTCCTTCCCGAGAAGGTCACGACCCTCCGCGCGGCGACCATCACCGCAGAGAGCATGGCAGAGCACAGGACGGCGAAAATGGGCCTGGAGAAGGTGAGCATGAAGCGGATGGGCAAGATCCCCTCCGCCTTCGGCGAGGCGGATGTCATCAAGGCGGTCATGACCCTGCCGGGCGTCCAGTCCGTGGGCGAGGCCGCCACCGGCTTCAATGTCCGCGGCGGCGCCTCCGACCAGAACCTGATCCTGTTCAACGAGAGCACGATCTTCAACCCGAGCCATCTCTTCGGCCTCTTTTCCGGCTTCAATCCCGACGTGATCGAGGACGTGGAACTCTACAAGAGCACCATCCCGGCGGAATACGGCGGCCGCATCTCCTCGGTCCTGAACGTCCGCAGCAAGGAAGGGCATCCGGAAAAGGTCAAGGGGGCCCTCGGCATCGGCCTGCTGACCAGCCGCTTCGCCCTGGAGGGACCGCTCCGGAAGAACCGGACGACCTTCGTCGCCGGCGGCCGCATCACCTATTCGGACTGGCTGCTCCGCCAGTTGCCGGAAAGCAGCGGCTACGCGGGCGGCAGCGCCGGTTTCGGCGACCTCAACCTCGGCGTGACGCACAGGCCCGATTCCCTGAACACCCTCCAGGCCTTCTTCTATTTCTCCCGCGACCGATTCGCCTTCCGGGGCGACACGACCTTCCGTTACCAGGGACTCGACGCGTCCCTCATCTGGCGGCACCGCTTCAACCGTGACCGGAACCTTTCGGTCAGTGCCGGTTTCGACCGTTTCGGGAACACGCTGGAGGACTGGACACCCGGGATGAGCTATCTGCTCCGGACGGGCGTGAACCAGGCCTTCCTGCGGGGCGGCATGACGGCCGTCCACGGTGCGCACACCTTCAACTACGGCCTCCAGGCTATCGGGTACGGCTTCGATCCCGGACGGCTGGACCCGGTGGATGCGGCCGGCGGCGAGGAAGGGCCGGTCCCTTCGGCGATGGCCGCGCAGCTCCTTCCGCGGGAGTACGCGCTGGAGCCGGCCGCGTATCTGGGTGATTCCTGGCAGGTGAACGATGTGCTGTCCCTGGAGGCGGGCGTCCGGCTCTCCGGCTTCCTCGCCCTCCGGCCGACCACCCTGTACGGCGGCCCGGAACTGCGTTTTTCGGGCAAGTATTCCCCGCGGGAAAACCTCTCCTTCAAGGCCGGCGTCAACACGATGAAACAGTATATCCACCTGATTTCCAACACCACTTCCATTTCCCCGATGGATACCTGGAAACTCAGCGGGGCGGGCATCCGGCCGACCGACGGCTACCAGGTCGCGGGCGGAGCCTACTGGACCGTGTGGAACAGCCAGGTGGACCTCTCGCTGGAAGGTTACTGGAAGCGGATGTTCCGTTACCATGACTACCGCAGCGGCGCGACGCTGACGATGAATCCCTCCCTGGCCGACGCCCTGGTCGAAGTCGAAGGCAAGGCCTACGGCGTGGAATTCATGGCGAAGAAGTCGGCCGGGCGGCTGAACGGCTGGGTCTCCTACACCTATTCCCGGACCCGGCTCCGCGAAATGGCGGACCGCGGCCTGGAGACCATCGCGGGCGGCGACTGGTACAATGCCGCCTTCGACAAGCCGCACTGCGTGAACATAGCCCTCAACTACATGTTCACCCACCGCTACAGCCTGTCGGTGAACCTCGACTACGCGACCGGCCGTCCCGTGACGATTCCGACCGGCATGTACCGCTATCAGAACGGCATCCGCCTGGTCTATTCCGACCGCAACGCCTACCGGATCCCGGACTACTTCCGCCTCGACGTGGCCCTGAACATCGATCCGGGCCACTACCTGAAGGCCCTGACGCACACGTCCATCACCCTCGGCGTGTACAACGTGACCGGCCGGAAGAATCCCTATTCGGTCTACTTCACGACCCACCACGGCACCCGCATCCGGGGCAACATGGTGTCGGTCTTCGCCTCTCCGATCCCGTATCTCAACCTCAATCTCCTGTTCTGATGAAAAAGACCCTGCTCATCCTTGTCGCGGCGGTCGCGGTCGCCTGCACCTATCCGTTCACGCCGGACCTTCCGGGGGCCTGTGAACGCCAGCTGGTCGTCGAGGGCAACATCTGCATCGGGGAGACCAGCGTTTTCCGGATCGGGGCCGTCCAGCCGCTTTCCGACGGGCCCTTCGTCAACCTGCAGGGCGAGGGGATCGTCCGGGCGGAACTGGCGGTGGAGGACAACGTCGGCGTGCGTTATCCGGTTGCCGCCAGCGGTCCCACCACCTTCCTGGTCCGGACGGAATCCGCAAATGTCGACAGGCAGTACAAACTGACCATCAAGGTCCTGTGGCAAAATCCGGCCGACGGCGACGCGCTTCCCGATGGCGGGTCCCGGACCGTCGAGGAACAGTACGAATCCCCGTGGCTGTCCGTCTATCAGGCCCCGAAGATCGGGGAGATCCGATTCTCGGCGGAAGACCGCGTGATGAATGTCCGGATTTCCATGGAACCGGCGGATCCCGGCAACCCCTACTACTTCGTGGAGTTCGATGAAAACTGGGAGACGCATTCCCAGTACACCCCGGGCTATGGCTTCGATCCGGAGACGCAGGGCTATTATTCCCTCGACGGCTGGACGAATCCCAATTATTACTGCTGGCATGCGGCGTCGTCGAAGGAGGCGGTCCTCCTGTCCGCCGAACAACTCGCTGTCAACCGCCTCGAAAACAGGCCTTTCCATTCCGTCTCCCGGACCGATACCCGCCTCCAGATCCTCTATGCCATCCGGGTGCGGACGCGCGGGGTCTCGCCGGAAGGATTCCGCTATTTCAAGGCCGTGGCGGCCGGCTCCAACCTGACCGGCGACCTGTTCACGCCGATGCCCGACCGGACGGTCGGCAACCTCAGCTGCGTCAGCGACCCGTCCCGTACCGTCATCGGCTTCGTCGAGGCCGTGACCACCGCCTCGAAGCGGGCCTTCATCGACAGCCGCTATTACCGGGAGGCCCTGCCCGACCAGCAGATGGTGCCGGTCCTGGATGAGGATTACACCCTGCTCGACCACTACAATCTGGGTTACCGCCCCCTGTATCCGGGCACGGACATGAACCACAATACCGGGATGCTCTGGTGCCCGCTTTCCTGCATCGACTGCGTCGTCGCGGGCGGCACCAAGGACAAGCCCGACTACTGGCCCAACAACCACGAATGATGAAAAAGACGATTTGCTTTTTCCTGGCCGCGCTGTGCGCCCTGGCGGCCGCCGGACAGCCCGTGGAACGGATCTATGTGTCCACGGACAAGGCGGCCTATGTCGCCGGCGACCGGATCTGGTGTTCCCTCTTCTGCGTGGATGCGTCCGGGACGCCGGCCCTTTCGGAGGGCAGCAGCCTGGCGTATCTGGAACTGGTTCCCGCGCAAGGAACGTCCGTGACCGGCAAGATCTCGCTGGTGGGCGGGCGCGGCGCCGGCTCCCTGGCGATTCCACCGACCCTTCCGACAGGCAATTACGCCCTCGTCGCCTATACCGCCCGGAACCGGAACGAGGAGGGGCGGGGCTACCTCTCGTCCCCGAAGGTCATCTCCGTGTTCAATACGCTTTCGACCGACCGGGTGCCCGGCGCGGTGGAAATCCGCGAAACCCCACCCGCTCCCGCCGCGCGCCCTGCCCCGGAGGGCGGACTTACCGTCCGCGCCGGCCGCCGGGCGAAGGCGGAATCGGTGCTGCCCGTGTTCCTGCAGGGGCCTGAAAAGGCTTCCGTAAGCGTTTCCGTCTACCGGGTGGACGATATTCCCGAGCCGGCGAATCCCACCCTGGGGGCGTTCATGGCGGGACTTCCGAAGCCCGGCACCGTCCGGATGACGGGCGACCGCCTGCCGGATTTCGACGGGGAGGTGATCTACGCGACGCTGGCCGGCAAGGACCGGCAGGCGGCCTTGACGGACAACGTGCCCATGGCGGTGGTCTCCGCGCAGGGTGCGGCGTCCGACACCTATGTCTCGCAGTTCCGGGACGGACGCGCCGTGTTCTTCACGAACAATATCTTCGGCGACCGGGACCTGGTTTGCGAACTGACCGGTCTCTCCGATGACACGCAGTGCTTCCTGCTGATCGAATCGCCCTTCCTCCGTCCGGAAATCGGCGGCATTCCCGCGCTTCCGCTTTCGGAGTCCTACCGCGCCTCCCTGCAGGAACGCCATGCGGCGATGCTCGGCTTCCATTCCTCCGCCGTCGACACGCTGGTTCAGTTCCTGCCGAAGCGGGAGAACCTGCTCCTGCGGAGGGAGGATGCAACCGTCTATCATCTGGACGATTACGTCCGTTTCCCGACCGTCCGGGAGGTCCTCGTGGAGATCACGCCCGAGCTCCGGGTCCGGAAGGGGAAGCGCCGGGTGCAGGAAATCCAGATGCTGTATGTGGACAAGGCGGGCGCGCTTTCCTATTTCCGCGACAATATCCTGGTCCTGCTGGACGGCATCGCCGTGACCGACCATGCCCGGCTCCTGGAGTACGACGCCCTCCTTTTCGAGGACATCGAGATCTATCCCCATTCCTACCTGGTGGGCACGGCCGTGTAC
>JAEEGL015128575.1_pt1 | contig 11276 bp, 7 predicted proteins | sample 9134231 | NCBI WGS metagenome assembly JAEEGL01 (sample SAMN16246548, study PRJNA631951) | gut metagenome | biome: gut microbiome; feature: rumen; material: fiber-attached | host: Bos | place: Iran: Karaj | collected 2018-10
AATAGAAAAATTTGCAAAAGAAAATTTCAAAGATAAAGCAGGTTTAGCACAACAATACTTGTTTTATTGGAGAAGGGAAGAAAAGTAGGAATTATGAAAAAACGTGGAGTTAGTCTAGTAGGCTTAATATTTGTATTTATATTATTTTGTTTTACATTATTTGTGTTTTTAGATCTATTTGACATTATAGATATACCAGAAAAATATAGTATAATTAGTCGTATTAGTAAGAAAGTCTCATCTGAAATAACTGAGAATACTAATACAAACGATGAAGAATATATTAGTAACAACATTAAAGTAGTACATAGAGATGAAACAACTACAAATATGACAGAAGATGAAGTAAAGAAAATATTTGAGGACTACGAACAAAAGAGACAAGAATTAGCAGAAGCTCAAATCCAAACTGCATCAGAAGCAGATATGGAAAAAGTTGCAGAGTCACTAAATGAAGGAAAGACAGATGACTTTTATTATAATCAACTAGATAGTTATGCTAAAATGTTCTATACAGCTTTATACAATAACAGAGAAAGACTAAAAACAGGTACATTCGTTGTAGATTATGATATGGAGTTTGATAAGCTTTTACACGAAGAAGGTGGAGTAGATAAATTAAATAGCTCATACCAACTTGCAATTAATGCTTTATCATTTGATAATCCAGAAATATTCTATATTGATGTTAAGAAATTCTATCTTCAAACAGAAACTACAACATACAAGTTTAGAGGAGAAGAATATAGAGTAAAAATAGGAGCTGCAGATAATGAAAGTTATTTGTCAGCAGACTTTAGTACAGAAGCCCAGGTAGATGCTGCAATAGCAGAGATTGAAAATGTAAAACACCAAGTTGCTTCTGAAGCTATGAAATATGAAAATGTAAGAGATAGAATAAAATATGTTCATGATTTTTTAGTAAATCATTGTGAATATGATAAACAAGATGTAAATGGTAATAATCACAATGTTTATGGAACACTAACTAGTGGTATATGTGTATGTGAAGGATATGCAAGAGCATTTAAATATATTTTAGATGAAATGAATATACCATGCATTATGGTTTGTGGTACAGGTATTAATAGTAGTGGACAAACTGAAAGCCATGCATGGAATTACGTAAAAGTTGATGGACAATGGTATGCTGTTGATACTACATGGGATGATCCCGTTATTATTGGTGGAGGACAACAACGTACAATATCTACAAAGTATTTTTTAGTTGGATCAAATACTTTGTTTAATGATCATACAGAAACAGGAAAGATAGTAGGAAATTATTTTGCATTCCAATATCCTACTTTATCAGTATCTAATTATTAAGGAAGTATAAATGAAATTTAAAATTGTTTATGGTAAAACTGGTTCTGGAAAGAGCAAATATCTATATGATGACATAAAAGAAAAAATGAAGACTAATAAGGTATTTGTTATAGTTCCAGAACAATATAACTTAACATGTGAAAAACACTTATTTGAAGCTTTAGGCAAAAAGTCTTTGATAAATGTTGAAGTTATTACTTTAAGTAGAATGGCGTATAGACTTTCAAAAGAAGTGTGTGGAGCAACAGATGTACATCTTTCTAAAACAGGAAAGAGTATGCTTATCTATTCTCTACTTTCAGAGATGAAAGATTCTTTAAACTACTTAGGTAAGTCAGACAAGAACGTTGATATCATAGGAAGACTTTTTACTGAATTTAAGCAACATAGTGTTAGTATTGAAAATTTAAAAAGCTTAGAATTTAGTGATATTAATACTAAGCTTAAAGTCGATGATGCAATTAATCTATATAGCGAATATACTGAAATGATTTCAGGAAAATATGTAGATGAAGATGATTTGCTTGGCATCTTGAGTAAGAATATTGAAAAATCAAATATGTTTAATAATTCTTATATATACATGGATGAATTCTTAGGTTTTACAAAGCAAGAATTCGATGTATTTAGAGCACTTCTTAAGAAGTCTTTAGGAATTACAATTGCAATTCCAACAGATAACTTAAATACTACAAATAGAGAGACAGATATTTTTTATTTTAATAAAGTATTTGCAAATAAACTAATAGAAATATCTCATGAACTAAACTATGATGTAGAAGAAGTGTGCTTAGATACAATCCATAAGTATAATAGTAAAGAACTAGAATTTATAGAAGAAAATCTATTCTTTACTTCAAAGAAGTATTCAGATGAAGTAAATGATATTAAACTTTTCTTAGCTTCTAATCCTTATACTGAAATTGAAAATGCAGCTAAGAATATTTATGAGCTAGTACATGAAAAAGGATATAGATACAAAGATATAGCAATTATTTGCGAAGACTCAGACTTATATGCTCAGGATGTAAAAGTAATACTAAGTAAGTATAATATCCCAGTTTTTATCGATGATAAAAAGGATATTAACCAAAATATACTTATAAGGTATGTACTTTCTATTTTTGATGTCTTCAAAGAGAGCTTTTCATACGATACAGTATTTAATTACCTAAAGACTGGACTTATTGATGTTGAATATGAAGATATTTATACTCTTGAAAATTACATTAGAAAGTGGGATATAAGAGGCAATAAATGGTATAAAGAATTTACTTATGAAGAAGTAAATGACAAACAACTTAAACTAGAAGAATTAAGAAAAAAAATTATAGGACCACTTTTAGAATTCAAAGATTCTTTTACAAGATCAAAAACTGTAAAAGATATATCAGAGGGACTTTATAAGTTTTTAATAGATAATGGTATTAATAACAATCTAAATAATAAGTTAAATGAATACAATTCACTAGATGTAAGTAATGAATATAACACAAGCTACAAGCTATTTATAGAAATATTGGAAGAAATGGTTATGCTATTTGGAGATGATGTAGTATCATTCGAAAAATATGCAGACTTACTTAGAATAGGATTTAGAAGTGCAGATGTTGGAATAATTCCAATGTATCAAGATGAAGTTACTTATACTGATACTTTAAGAAGTAGAAATGATGATGTTAAAGTGCTATTCTTGATTGGACTAAATGATGGAATATTCCCAGCGCAAATTGCATCTGAAGGATTCTTTAATGATGCAAATAGGGAAGAACTTAAAGAAAAGGGAATAGAACTTGCAAAAGATTCTATAGATAACCTATATTCTACACAGTTCAATTATTATAGAGTATTTGCTCTTCCATCAGACAAGTTATATTTATCTTATTCTATTGCAGATAGAGAAGGAAAAAGTATAAGAATGTCTATGCTTCTTAAAAAGGTTAAAAGAATGTTTGTTAACCTAAAAGAAGAAAGTGACGTAATTGAGGCAAATTATAAGATTACTTCTGAAGAGGCAAGTTTTGATGAAGCGCTAGATATGTATAAAAAATCATTAGACACAGGAAAAGAACTACCTGAAGAGTGGAAAGAGTTACTTTTATACTATTATACAAATAGCAAGAAGAAGTTTAAAAAAGCAGTCTCTGGTATATTCTATTCAAATAAGGCAGAAGTATTAAATAAAGAAAATATTAGAAAGTTATATTCAAATCAACTTAATACAACAATATCAAGACTTGAAAAATATAGAAATTGTCCATTTTCATTCCATATGCTTTATGGACTAAAAATAGATGAAAAAGAGGAACTTAGGGTAAAATCTGTAGATACAGGATCTTTTATGCATGAAGTAACAGATAAGTTCTTTGAAAAGATAGATGATTTAAACTTAGATGTTAAAACAATTTCTGATAAAGAAATAGAGGATATAGTAGAAGAGATAATAACAAGTATTTTATCAAGCTCTAGATACTATTCTTTAGTATATTCATCTAAATATAGAATGCTAACAAAAAGACTTAAGAAGTTAGTAACTGAATCTATTAAATATATTGTTTATACTCTTAAATATAGTGACTTTAAAGTAATGGGACATGAGGTTTCATTTAAGCCAGTAAAATATGAACTAGATGACGACAGAACAATTGAACTTTATGGAAAAATAGATAGAGTTGATATAGCAAAATATGGAAACAATTCTTATATAAGAATTATTGATTATAAGTCATCTGTTAAGGATATTGATTACAATAAAGTCTACGCGGGAATGCAAATTCAGCTTATTACTTATATGGATGCTATGCTTTCTCAAAATGATTTTGTAGAAGCAGGAATTTTGTATTTACCATTAGTTGATAAAGCAATTAATAGTCAATCAAATAGACTTTCTGAAGAAGAGATTAAAAATCAGATTAAACAAAACTTCAAGATGAAGGGAATAATACTTGCAGACATAAATGTAGTTAAGATGATGGATAATAAACTTTCAGAAGGAGAATCTTCTGATATTATTCCAGCTAAGCTTAAGAAAGATGGTGATCTATCAGAATCGAATTATTTGCTTGATAGCAAACAATTAAGTAATTTAAATAAAAAAGTAAGAAGTGTTATTAAGGAAATATCAAATGAAATCTTGGGTGGAAAAATAGATGCATATCCATACTACTATAAAAAACAAACAGGATGTGATTATTGTGTATATAAACCAATATGTATGTTTAATACAAGTATTAAGGATAATAGCTACAACATGATAAAGAAATATAACAAAAAGAATATTTTAGAATCTTTAAGGGAAGAGGATGAATAAATGGTAAACTATAATAAAAATGAAGTTGAAATAGTAAATGGAGAAAAAGCTAATTACTTAATCTTCAAAAAACTACGTAAACAAGGTATTGTACATGCATATGCATTAAAAAAAGATGATTTGGATTTTAGTTTTGGAAGACCAAATCATGACTTAAGTTATGACATGCTTTTCGAAGAATTGGGAATAGAAAGGGATACTTTAGTAGAACCAGTTCAAAAACATACTGATGTAATAAGATGTATAGATAAAGTAATAGATACTAGTGAATTAGATGAGGTAGATGGTCTTTTGACAAATAGGGAAAATATAACTTTATCATCTAAAAATGCTGATTGCATACTTCTTTTCTTTTATGATCCAGTTAAGAAAGTAATAGGAGATGTACATTCTGGTTGGAAAGGAACATTTAAAAAGATAGCTTTAAAAACTGTCCAAAAGATGATAGATGCTTATAAGTGTGATCCATCAGATATTCAAGTTTATATTTGTCCATCAATTAGAAAAGATCACTTTGAAGTGGATGAAGATATAAAAGAGTTATGCGAGGGAATTTTTAATTACTTTGATTTAGAAGATATAATCTTTAAAGGAGATATTGTTGATGGAAAACAAAAGTACTTTATTGATTTAGTTCAAATAACTAAAAAGTTATTATTAGAATGCAAAGTGCTAGAAAAAAACATTATAGATAGTGAGATTTGTAGTGTTTGTGAACAAGAAGAAGTACATTCTGCGAGAGCGGAAGGGGAAAACTTTAGAAGAGGCACAGCAATAATTAAATTATAAATAAAAAGATCGAAAGTTTATTTCTTTCGATCTTTTTTAATATTCTCTTGATCTAAATCTATCTTCAAATACTAAGTTTAATTTTGAGAAGAATGTCTTAAAGAAACTAAATCCATATGTGTTTTCTTCTACAAAGTATAAATCAGTAGAAGCATTATTTGCAATAACTGGTATAGGGCCATATTGTTCAATGAATTTCTTCTTTTCTTTAAGTTTTTTAATCATCTTTTTATAATAATCAACATAGAATGAATAGTTATCAGCTGTAATAATAACTGAATGGAAATTATATAAATCAGCTTGGAAATTAGATATATCAGCAGCTGTTTTTATATTATCAAATGCTTTATTAAAGCATTCTTCAATTATAGTATTTTGAATTTCAAATGTCTTTTCAACTATTATCTCTTTTAAAGAAGTGATATTATCATTGATTCTTTTTACTTTTGCCAAACTATCATTATCAAATCCATATAATTTGTATGTCTCTTCATTTAATTTCTCTTGATATTGCATTAATAAATCAAAATTATTAACTATCTTGTTGTATGTTTCCTTTGAAGATTTTGAAATGAATGTGTTTTTAAATACATTATTACTATACAAAGTGCTATGGAATAGAGGATAAGGACCTGTAAAGTAAATTAATTCTTTAAGAAGAGCTGTCTCTAAAGGATAGAAATCAGGACTTCTTGTACTTATATTCATGTTATAGTATTTAACTTCTTCTTCTTTACAACCATTAGCTACTGAAGCCATTAATTGAACAGATGCTTCGTTTATAGCTTCACCAGGTTTTCCTAATTGATATAAGCCAAGTCTTCTTAATCTTCCACGTTTATCTACATGTTCTTGAATATAATGAATACACTCGTGTAAAGATAAAGTGTTTAGTTTATTTATATCCATATTTTTGTTGAAATAGATAGAACTTGTTTTGTAGTAGTATTTTGCACCAATAGTATCATTAGGCATTTCTGCAACATACATATTAAGTCTAGCAATTGCAACAAACAAATCACTTTGATTTAAGTTATATTCAGGAAATGCAGCACAAATTTTTTCTGATATTAGAGATGCAATTTTATTTACGTCTAGAGTATTTAATTCACCAATTATATTGATGCCTTCTTTCTTAAGTACAGAACTAATTCCCATTTTTTCTCCTTATGAATTCTATCTTCTATAATTATACAACAAAACACCTGTAAAAGTTATATCAGTAGTGTTAAGAAAATGTTACAAAAATATTACAAACACCTTGAATAGCTTAAAAACACTGATGTAACGAAAACTTAATATTAAAAGACAATAGTCGTTAAAGTCTTATTTTCCCTAGTATGATATTTAACAAAAAACGCTCGAAACCATTGAAAATAGTGAAACAGGACTTGATTTTGTCAAAAAAAGCTACTATAATAAAACCATAAGTTAAATATATCTTAGAAAGTGAGTGAATCTATGAGAAAATTTAAACTTGGTAAGAAAGTTGTAAGTATATGTGTTGGTACTATGCTTGCAGGTATTATCATGTGTAATAGTTCGTATGCTGAGAGTTCTGTAAAATCAGAGTTCGAAGTTGAATATTCAAAAAGCTACATTGAATGGGCAAATAGTGAAGATAGAACAGTATCTAATATGCCATTTGCAAGTTCAAATGTTATGCCAGAAGGTTACTTAGAGTCTCAAGAGGCTTCAATAAACCAAATTGGCACATTGTTAAATGATTCAATTTTGAAACTTGATACTGTAAAAGGGTATGCAGAAGGTTCAACATATAACGTTATGGATCATATTCCTGTAAGAGTAAAGAACCAAATGAATACAGCTGAATGTTGGGCATTCAGTTTATTAACATGTTTTGAAAATAATACTTACTTGTATGAAAATATAGAAACAAACTATTCAGAAAGACACATGGACTATGCAACTGTTAAAAGATTTAGAGACGGTATAAATCCAAAAGGTTATAATAGAAGTCCTGCTGAAGGTGGTGTCTCACTAATTGGTTTGGCATATTTAACTAATGGTACAGGTGCTGTATCTGAAAATAAAATGCCTTTTGAAAATAACACAAGCCAAATTAATTTAAGTGATATAGACATTCCTGCAGAAAGAGAAGCAACAGGATATTTAATTCTACCTCAAATTCTAAAAGAATTTGATTCAAATGGAGTTAGATATTATGATGCTGCAGGAAATGAATATACTCAAGATGGTTTAAATAGTGCAAGAAGATATATTAAAGAATGTGTCGTTAAATATGGTGGCGTTGTTACAACAACAGCTGCTAACGAATTAAAATACTATTCTGATCCATCTGATGCAACAGGCTCAGGTGCATACTTCTGTAATAACCCATCAATAAGAAGAGACCATGCCATAACAATTATAGGCTGGGATGATAATTATTCTAGAAATAACTTTAACTCAACATATAGACCTAGTACAGATGGTGCTTATATCTGTTTAAACTCTTATGGTACAGGAGTTCAAAATAGTGGTACATACTACATTTCATACGAAGATGTTTTAGTAGAGTCAGATACTTATGCAATTGAATCTACAAAAATGATTGATTACGATAACATCTATCAAAGTGATTTCTGTGGTGGTGCTTTCAAAATAACAGCTCCAGATACAAGAGTTGGATATTATGGCTTGAAATATACAAAGAATGGTAGTGAAAAAGAAACAATAACTCATGTTGGTGTTTCATTACAAGACTATGTAAGTTTTGAAGTTTATATTAACCCAAGCAATGACAACTTAAATACAGATACATTAACATTTGTTGGATCTTCTAATGGAGTTTTAGCTCCAGGATACCACAAAATTGATATTAATGATATCGAAATAAGTGGAAATAGCTTTGGTGTTGTTATTAAGCAAACTTCAACAAATAATAAATTTACTGTTGCAGTTGAATCATCTTATGCAGGATCAATGTTTTCTGATGTAAGATCTTCAAGAAACAGTTATATGTCATTTGATGGTAGAAATTGGTCATTATTAAATGATGAAGATATATCTGGTATTGATACAGAAAATTCAGACTTTTGTGTAAAAGTATTTACTAAGACAGGTGGATCAAACCCAGATATTCCAGTTGATCCGGATCCAGACATTCCAATTGTTCCAGATCCTGACGATCCAATTAATCCGGATCCAGATATTCCAATTGAACCGGATCCAGATATTCCAATTGAACCAGATCCAGATATTCCAATTGAACCAGATCCAGACATTCCAATTGTTCCAGATCCTGATGATCCAATTGAAATGGAATATTTTAGAGTAAATAATTACGTACAAGATGATAGCAAAATGCTTATAAGAAAGATAGAAAGAAATACAAAAATAGCTGATTTCATTAAAAATATTGACACAAATATCAATTTTTCCTTGAAAAACAAGGATAACCGTGTTATAATAGAAAATGATTATGTTAATTATGTCTCAACAGGCATGAAAATAGTACTAGATAACGGAGATGTATATACATTAATTGTAAGAGGAGACTTAAATTGTGATGGTGTCATTACTTTGACAGACTTTTCAAAGATGATACTAGAATATAATGAAGTTTCAGGATATAGATTAAGTGGTGCTCCTTTAGAAGCAGCCGACTTAAATATTGATAACAAAATTACTCTTACTGATGTGTCTCAATTAGTAGTAATATACTCTAGTATAGGCGAATAATGTAATAAAATTGTAACTATTTATTAATCAAAATATAACTTGATTTTTATTAGTATAAAAGTTATACTTAAGGAAAGGAGAGGGTTTACTCATGAATATGAAAAGATTATTAAAAGTTTTTATTATGTTTGCTGTTGTTATGATAGCACTTGTTCAAGTTGTTAATGCTTATTCATTTTCAGCTGTTATGACACCAAGTAGCACATCACTTACACCAGGACAAGATTTTACAGTAACTATCAAAGTTACAAATTTAGATGTTGGTACAAATGGTATCAATACAGTTAGTGGTTTCTTAAAATATGATTCAAAATTATTCGACGCTGTAACAACTTCTAGCGTATCTGGAATCAATGATTGGACAGCTAACTATTCATCAGAAAATGGAAAAATTACTTTATCAAAAGGTAAATTCGTAAAAGCTGATGAAGAAATAGCACAAATAATGTTCAAAGTTAAATCAGCTGATGATTTAAAAGCACTTAAAGAAGCTACAAAAGGATCAATCAACTTTACAAGTATAGTTGCTTCAAACAGCCAAGATGATATTACAGCATCTGATGTTTCTACTACAGTTACAATTACTCCTGCTGGAGCTGCTGATACAAATACAACAGCTAATACAGCTGGAAATACTGCAGGTAATACAGCATCAAATGGTATTATAATATCACCAACAAATCAATCACAAGGATCAACAACTGCTAATAACGCAACAAATAATGCAGTAAAGAATACAACAAATAATACAGCTAATACAACTAATGCAACTAATAATACATCAAATTATTCATCATACTCAGGAACAAACACAACTAATACAGCTAATGGAGATGTTCCTTATACAGGTATTGATGATACAATTTCTTACATATTAGTAGCTGCTGTAGTAGTTGCATTTATATTCTATATCAAATTCGAGAAAATCGATAATGAAATAAGATAATAAGAACGTTTATATAAAAATTACAGGTGAGTTATGCTTACCTGTATTTTTTTGCGTTTAATTCTTTACTTTGAAAACATTGTTTTATATAATCTAGATAGCAAAAAAGGACACAGGATAGATGAAATTAATTATAACGGAAAAGCCTTCTGTCGCAACTGAATTTGCGAAGGCACTTAAATTGAATACGACAAGGAAAAATGGTTATATTGAATCTGGAGAATGGATAATTACATGGTGTGTTGGTCATTTAGTAACTATGAGTTATCCTGAGGCTTATGATGAGAAACTAAAATTATGGTCTTTAGATACTTTACCTTTTATGCCCAAAGAATATAAGTATGAGTTAATTCCAGCTGTTGAGAAACAATTCAATATTGTGCAATCATTACTTCAGAGGGATGATGTTGAAGTTATATATAATGCAGGTGACTCCGGACGTGAAGGAGAATATATTCAAAGACTTGTTTTTATGATGGCTAAACCAAATCCTAAGGCAATTATAAAAAGAGTATGGATTGATTCACAAACAGAAGAAGAAATACTTCGTGGTATAAAGGAAGCTAAAGATCTTTCTTATTATGATAGCTTATCTGATTCAGCTTATTTAAGAGCTAAAGAAGATTATTTAATAGGTATAAACTTTTCTAGGTTACTTACATTAATATTTGGTAGAAGAGCAGCAAAAGAATTAAACCAAGAAAAAATATCAATATCAATTGGTAGAGTTATGACTTGCGTTCTTGGAATGGTAGTATCTAGAGAAAGAGAAATAAGAGACTTTAAGAAAACAAAATACTACAAAATTTTAGGCACTTTTGGAGATGAAAAGAGTAATTTTAAAGCTGAATGGAAAGTTCAAGAAAAATCTCGTTACTTTGAAAGTCCAAAATTATATAATGAAAATGGCTTTTTAAAGGAGGAAGATGCTAAAGATTTAGTAAGCTATTTAGCTGGTAAAGATGGAGTTATAACAGAGCTTAAGAAGTCTAAAGTAAAAGAAAATGCTCCTCTTTTATTCAACTTAGCTGAAATACAAAATGAGTGCACAAATAGGTTTAAATTAAAGCCAGATCAAACCCTAGAGATTATACAAGAACTATATGAAAAAAAGCTTGTAACGTATCCTAGAACGGATGCAAGGGTACTTTCAACAGCTATAGCAAAAGAAATAGGTAAAAATTTAAATGGACTTTA
>JAEEGL016088385.1_pt1 | contig 11276 bp, 8 predicted proteins | sample 9134231 | NCBI WGS metagenome assembly JAEEGL01 (sample SAMN16246548, study PRJNA631951) | gut metagenome | biome: gut microbiome; feature: rumen; material: fiber-attached | host: Bos | place: Iran: Karaj | collected 2018-10
CCGCCGGCAACCGCGGCTACCAGACCGTGTTCTGGAACATCGGCTACTTCGACAAGCCCTATTTCGACGGCGTGTTCGGCGACTTCCGTTTCCCGGACGGCACCGCCCCGAAGTGGGAGACCCTCAGCTGGCTCCAGAAGCATTTCATGAACTGGTTCAACGAGGAACGCAACCACTATATCCTCACCTTCCCGGTGGAGACTATGGCTCTGCTCACCGACGGTGGCGACGACTATGCCGACAAGGAATACGCCGACTTCACCGCAGAGATGTGGTCCAAGGGACACAGCTTCTTCTGCTACATCTCCAACAGCCCCGACTCCCTCTCCAGCTGCTGCCGCCTGCGCAACGTGATCCAGAAGGAAGACGGACACAACCACACCACGCACCAGTACTCCATGGGTACCGCCTCCGTGGCTACCGGCTCCAAGTCCGTGATGACGATCAACCTGAACCGCCTTATCCAGGACGCCGTCCGCCGTTATTTCCAGGAGCGCCGCGGCGTGAACCTCGAGGCCGGCAAGCCGCTCGATCCGATCGCGCACTTCTATGACAAGGAAGACCTCTACAACAACTACATCGACAAGGACATCCGAGAGATGACCGAAAGGGTGCACAAGTACCAGATCGCCTTCAACGAGATCATCAAGGATTTCCTCAAGGCCGATATGCTCGACGTCTACAAGGCCGGCTTCATCGACATGAAGAAGCAGTACCTGACCGTCGGCGTGAACGGCTTGACCGAGGCTGCCGAGTTCCTCGGGCTGAAGGTCTCCCCGAATCCCGAGTACGGCGACTTCGTGAACACGATCCTCGAGACCATCAATATTGCCAACAGGAACGACCGCACCCCCGATGCGATGTTCAACACCGAGTTCGTCCCGGCCGAGAACCTCGCCGCCAAGAACTACAAGTGGGATGAGAAGGACGGCTATTTCGTGTCCAAAAAGCACAACCTCTACAGCTCCTATTTCTATAACCCTGAGGACGAGAGCCTCAGCATGATCGACAAGTTCAAGCTCCACGGAGAGGACTTCGTGAAGTATCTCGACGGAGGTTCAGCCCTCCATATGAACATCGCCGAGCACCTTACCAAGGAGCAGTACCGCCAGCTGCTGAATGTGGCCGCGCATTACGGCACCAACTACTTCACCTTCAACTGCCGCAACACCGTCTGCAACGACTGTGGCTACATCAGCAAGGATACCCTTACAAAGTGCCCCAAGTGCGGAAGCGAGAACCTTGACTACCTCACGCGCGTCATCGGTTACCTGAAGAGGGTATCTTCGTTCGCAGAACCGCGCCAGGTGGAGGCCGAGCACCGTTTCTACATCCATGAGAATCCGGGCGAGGAGGTGAAATGATAAAGTACGTCCCCGGGATGACGAACGTCGTCCTTGAGGAAATACCCGACAAAGTTACCCTGGCAGTCGATATCTCGAACTGCCAGGGTAATTGCATCGGCTGCCATTCACCCTTCCTCAAGCGCGACATAGGCGAGGAACTCACCCACGAGAAGATCGCCGCCCTCATCGCCGACAACTTCGGCGTCAACTGCTTCCTCCTTCTGGGGGAGGGCAACGACCATCGCGCCGTGATGGACATAGCCCGCTTCATACACGAAAATTATCCCGGGATGGAGGTCGGCCTGTATTCCGGCAGGACGGCCGTGGAGGACGAGATCTTCGATGCGTTCGACTACGTCAAGGTCGGCCCTTACATCGAGTCCCTCGGCCCTCTCAACAGCCCTGAAACGAATCAGCGGCTATATCACCACAAGGTTGATATAACCGCCAGATTCTGGTATAAAGGTTTGGAAAAGACTAGGGGAGAGGAGTGATTCCTTCCCACTTGACTTTCCAGCTTCCGTCTTTCGGGAATCCCGGATTCTCCACTTCACATCCGTCCCAACCTGCACACATCAGGGCTACTGCGGCAAGAAGACCGCCGTTGCCCGGAACGTATGTGGTCGTTTTCTCGTCCTGCGGGTTCTGGCCGTTTGCAAGGAAACGGTTGGTAGGTGAATCCATGAACAATGCTTCGAGTGCCTTCTCGGGCGCACCGAGACGGGTCGCGGTCATGGCGGCCATTGCATAATCCTGTCCGCTTGCGGTCTCCCAGGACCAGTTGTCGAGCATCCAGTTCAGGGTCTCGCTCATCACGGTGGTGTCTACGAGGGAAGAGCCGGGCAACATGCCGAGCGCTCCGAGAACTGCGGGATGGCCCTCAGTGGAGGTGTTGCCGCCCTTTTCTGCGCTGGTGTAGATGCCGTCGATGCTTTTCAGGCTCTGGTTGGTGACTGCGACCTGGCGGAAGCGCCAGCCCTTCTCCTCAAGCAGCCTGATGCAGTAGTACCAGTATGCGAGTTCGAATGAAGGATTCAGGGCCACCGTCTCCTGCTTTCCCTGCATGGGGACACCGGAGATGTTGAAGGCCTTGGTCTTTTCGTCATATTCTGCGAAATCCACCATATATTGTCCGGTAGCCTTCACGAGTTCCTCGTAGTCGCTGACGTCAACGCCCGCCCTGTCGAGAAGATGTACAAGGTAAATGAGCTGCGGCTGATGGCTGACGGCATGGGCGTTCACGTTGAACGGGACTTCCACACCTTCTGAACCGGCAAGCCAGGGCCAGCAGGCACCGAGATATCCGCGTGCCTTTGCCCTTGCGAGCGCGTTGTCATAGGACTTTTTGTACCAGGTGAGAGTGCTCTTAAGCTGCTCCGGATGGCCCCAGAATGCGAAATGAGCGGTCTGCCACCAAACGTTGTCCGCCTCGATCTTGCCGAAGTTGGACCTTCCGGTAAGGCCGGTGCTCTGGGGCGGCACGAGGCCGGAGCACTGGATGGCGGTGAGGTACTGGCTGAGGACGACGCGGCGCTCGAGTTCCGCTGCGCGCGGATCGGTGCTTCCGCTGAAGTCGACTGCGCCTTCCTGCTCCCACCATTCCTTCCACCACTTCTCGGTGGCGGCCCTTGAAGAAGCGACGAGCGCTTCCTCGGCCGGAGCCTTGTACTCGCGGGTGAATTCTGCGGTGAAGCCCCAGTCGCTTGCGGTAGGAACGATTTCATAACGGTTCCTTGCCGGCTGGCGGAAGTAGGCGTTCTCCAGGTTGAGCTTCACATAGTAGCGGGTCGTGTTCATCTTGACCTTGATGACTGCGCAGTTGCCTTCGGACCTGAGTTCGGAATCGTGGGTCCTGACGTATTCCCAGTAGGACGGGTCACCGTTCACGCTGAGATTCGTGTAGGGGAGGCTGAGCATCACCGGAAGCAGGTCCTCGTTGGAAATCGAGAATGCCACCATGTCCAGTACGGGGTCACAGGAGGTGACGACCTTGACGGGCTTGCCGTTGTACTTGAAGGTGGAGGTGAGGACGCCGGTGTAGAGGTCGAGAGTCTGGTCCGGGTCGCTGACGGCATCCATCGAGAAATCCTCGAAGCCTATGGAACCGAGATTGATGCGGTGGTCGTTCAGGGTGAAGTAGTCGATCGCCGCTCCGGCGGTCGCGTCCACCTTGCCGATTGCCGGATAACCGTCGGCACCAAGTGCCTGCTCGGGTTTGAGATTGAGCACGTTGGAGAAGCTGTGCCATCCCCAGTCGGCTTCGGTATTGAGAGGAATGCCTCCTGCGTATTGTTCTGTGAACGACTGGAGGCCGGTGATGTCTGCCGTGAACATGAATGTCCCGTTTCCGACGGAGAGCGCCGAAAGCGAGTCGATTGCTGTCACGTGGGGATTGTGCCTCCCGACAAGAGCCTGGCGGTCTATCTCGTTCTTGCTGACCTGCTTTGTGTTACAGCCGGCAGCAAGGATGACCAGCGGCAAAATGAGTAAAACTGATCTTTTCATTAAATCAATTGCGGTAAGAATGTACTGAAAATAAGGACTGCAAGTCCGCAGATTAACACTGCAATAGTCTTGCCAGAACAGCCTTTCCACTCCTTTAAAATGATACCCCATACGTTTGAGAAGGTAACATTGAGTGCCATGAGTATGCACCAGCTGAAGGTGATGAGCACGGGGAAGTCGGTAAGGAAGCCCTTTCCGAGGCTCAGTCCGAAGAACTGGCTGTACCAGAGAAGGCCTGCCAGAGCGCAGAAAACAAGATTGTTAACCCAGAGGGAACCCTGTTTGTAGTCGCCGAAAGTCTTGTTCCTGCCATTCTGGAAGAGGCAGTATGCTGCGTTGGTGAGGAAACCGCCGAAGGTCACCAGCAGGGTCGCCGGGAGGCTGCGGAAGATTTCCCTGGTCTCCGCCCAATGCAGCGGAGCACCGAAATTGAGTCCTATGTTGAAGCAGGCGCTCATCAATCCGGAAAGGACTGCGACGAACAGTCCCTTTCCGAAATTGAAATCCTTCACTGCCTTCTTTTTTTCCTCCTCAGGAAGCGCGGCCGACTTCATTCCGCCGGCGACGCCAATGATCGCGATGCCCACGATGGTCACGATGACGCCGATGATCACCGAACTGGTGAGGTCGGCGGCGTGTCCCGTCAGGACCGGTCCGAGGATGGCGCCGAGACCTGCGCAGAGGCCGAGGGCTATGCTCTGTCCGAGGGCAACCCCGAGATAGCGCATCGAGAGGCCGAAGGTCAGGCCGCCTATGCCCCAGAGCACTCCGAACAGGATGGTGAGAAGGCTTTCCTTGGGATACTGAGCATAGAGCGCGAAGAGATTTTCTCCCGAAGGAACTGCGAGCAGGGCACCCAGGATGGGGAAGATGAGCCAGGCGAACACGCCCTGGACGAGCCAGAAGCTTTCCCAGCTCCAGCCTTTGATCTTGTTGATCGGAACATAGCTGCTCGACTGGCAGAACGAGCCGACGGCTATGATCAGAAGTCCCAGGAAGATGGATGAACCCATGGCTCAGACTATCTCTTGAAGGTCACTTCCTTCTCGTACTTCTCGATTTCTCCGAGGTATGAGCTGCCCACGGGAACGTCGTTGCGTACGCAGAATTCATCGTAGACTGCGCCCCAAGGGAGTGCCTTGCCCTCTTCGAGGAGGGTGAGGACTTCGCAGCTGCGGCCTTCGAGTTCGTACTTGGAGATGAGTTCCCTCGGCTCGAGGAGGGCGCGGAGCATGCACTTCTGGGCTGCGCGGGAACCGATGACGTATGCGCCGATGCGGTCTATGGAGCCGTCGAAGTAGTCGAGTCCGTAGTGGACGCGGTCGAGGGCGCCGGCACGGACGATCTCGAAGAAGAGTTCCTGGGTCGGGTCGTCCATGATGGTCACGTGGTCGGAATCCCAGCGGATCGGGCGGCTTACGTGGAGCATGAGCTCAGGCACGAAGGCGAGCAGGGCGGAAACCTTGTCAGCGGGGCTCTCGGTCGGATGGTAGTGGCCGGTGTCGATGGTAGGGATCTTGCCGTTCTGCGCAGCGTATGCGGTGTAGAAGTCGTGGCTGCCTACGGTGAAGCTCTCGAGGCCGATGCCGAAGAGCTTGCCTTCGATACAGTCCTTCATGTATTCCTTCTTCTCGGCGAAGATCTCGTCGAGGGACTCCTTAAGCAGGCTGCGGTAGAGCATGTGGTTGACGGACTGCTCCTTGCATCCGTCGTGCACCCATACGTTCATGATACAGGGATCGCCTTGAGCCTTGCCCATTGCGTCGGCGATGTCACGGCAGCGCTTGGTATGCTCGATCCAGAAGTCGCGGATGGCCTTGTCGGGGTTGGAGAGCGAGAGGTTTCCGCTCTTCGGGTGGGAGAAGGAGGTGGAGTTGAAGTCGAGCTTGGTGTCGTGCTCCTTGCCCCAGTCCATCCAGCTCTGGAAGTGCTCGGGGAGGCACTGGTCGCGGTCGACGAACTTGCCGCCGAAGTCGCCGTAGATCTCGTGCAGGTTCAGGCGGTGGGTTCCCGGGATCAGGCTCTTGGCCTTGAGGATGTCGGCGCGGAGTTCGTCTATGTTGCGCGCCTTTCCGGGGAAGTTTCCGGTAGCCTGGATGCCTCCGGTGAGGTCTCCGGCGCTTTCGAAGCCGGATACGTCGTCAGCCTGCCAGCAGTGCATGCTGAGATGGAAGTCCTGGAGCTGGGCGAGTACCTTTTCGGTGTCGATTCCGATCGCCGCATATCTTTCCTTGGCGATCTCGTAAGCTTTTTTTACAGTTTCGTTCATTGTGATATTGATTATTAGCATGATTTATTTCGCAGGGGTATAGGTCTTGAGTTCGACGGAGTTCGCCACGATTCCGCGCATCTCAGGCAGGGTCTTGACGAGTCCAGCGGCCTTGATCTGCATCAGCACGTTGCCGAGCGCGGTGCCTTCGGTAGGGCCGCAGATGACGGGCATTCCGAGGGCGTTCGCCGTGAGTTGCATAAGGTGCGGGTTCTTCGAGCCGCCGCCAATCACGTGCAGGCGCTTGATGGGGTTAGGGGACATCTCCGAGAGCATTCCGATGATAGCCTTGTACCTGTGCGCGAGGCTCAGGTAGATGCAGCGGATGTATTCCGCAGGCGTGCGGGGTGCGATCTGGCCGGTCTTTTCGCAGTATTCGTCGATCGCCCTGGTCATAGATACCGGATGCGCGAACGCAGGGTCGTCAGGATTGATGATGGAGTCGAAATCGGTGGTGTCGCAGAGCGCGGTGAGCGGTCCGATCTCCGTGGGTACGTCCTTGAATTCGGGACGGCACTGCTCGAAGATCCAGAGTCCGCAGATATTCTTGAGGAACCTGGTGGTGCCCTCGATGCCGCCTTCGTTGGTGAAGTTCAGGCGGTAGCTCTCGTCGTTGATGACAGGAACCGGGGACTCGATGCCCATCAGGGACCAGGTGCCGCAACTCAGGTATGCGTAGTCCGGATCCTTTGCAGGAACGGCCGCGACTGCCGATGCGGTATCGTGGGCGGCGATGGCGACCACCTTGAGGTCCTCGCCGACGCCTGTGGCCTGGCGGACCTGCTCGGAAAGGGGACCGATCACCGTGCCGGGCTGTGTCATGGGGCCGAACTGGCTCCTGTCGAGACCTATGCTGCGCAGCAGTTCCGCATCGAGGTCGCCGGTGTTCGGGTTGAGCATCTGGGAAGTGGAGGCGATGGTGTATTCGCAGATCGCCTTGCCGGTGAGCATGTAGATGAGCGCATCCGGGGTGAAGAGTATCTTGTCCGCGTTCTCGAGGGCGGTGCAGCCGTTGTGGCGGAGCGTGTCGAGCTGGAAGAGCGTGTTGAATTCCATGAACTGGATGCCGGTCCTGTCATAGACTTCGCGCTTGTCGTGCATCTTCATATACCTGTCGATGGCACCTTCCGTATGGGCGTCGCGGTAGCAGTAGGGGAGGCTCAGGAGCTGGCCGTCCTTGCCGAAGAAGGCGACGTCCACGCCCCATGTGTCGATTCCCATTGATTCCACCTTGATGCCGTCCTCCACGGTCTTCCTGAGGGCGGTGAGTATCTCGTTGTACAGCGCGGGGAGATCCCAGAAGAGATGTCCGCCTAAGGGTATCATCGGATTCTTGAAACGGGTGAGTTCCTTCATTTCGACCTTTTTCCCATCATATGTGGCGATGATGGAGCGGCCGCTGGTTGCGCCGAGGTCGATGGCCAGATAATTCTTTACAGACATTTTTACAGTTTTAGTTATTTTAGCAAAAATAATTAATTTTGAAGAGTTATGACAGCTCGAAAGTGTTTTATTATTTCCGTTTCTGCGCTTTTGTGTACTTTTTTGTCCAGTGCGCAGACCGAGACCAGCCTCTTCTTCCGTTCCGATTCCGTACAGGTCTCCGAGATAGTCTCGGACGGCCCCGACCAGTATAAGAAAGTGGGGCATCACGGGCCCGCCGTGGAGAATCCCTGGTATGCCCTCCGCATCTATTTCAACGACAGCGGCGCCATCGACCTCTATTCCAAGAGCGGCAAGCAGATGGAGCTCCGCAAATACCTGTGGTATCCCACGCGGGAGCAGCAGGAGAACGAGGGTGCCGGATGCGACGAATACCGCGTGGGCAAGACCGTCGGACTTGGCGGCATCGCCCTGTGGGACAAGGGCCATGAGGTGAAGCTCGCGGCCGAGCGCCGCACCGCCCGGGTCGGCAAGTTCCGCGGCGGGGCGTTCGCCGAGATGATCTCATATGGAGTCCCGTATGCCGGACGCAAGGTGGATATCTCCGTCAGGATAGAGATGAGCGACAAATCGCGAAAGGCGAAGATCATAGCCAGCGTCGTCTCCGGCGGCCGGGTGCAGTTCGTCACAGGACTTAATTACCACGCCGGCGAGTATGTGCAGGCCGGATGGGGTGCAATCGGCACCTGGGGCATACATCCTGCGGACGTATCCGAGAATCCCATCGAGGTGGGTGCCGGCCTGGAATACGACCCGGACGACTATGTCGGGATTCCGGAGAGCCTGGACGACATGGTCAGGCTGGTTTCGAAGCCCTGCCGCAAGCTGGTCACTACGGTCGTGGCGGCCTCCGTCAAGGAAGATGAACTGAATACGCCGGAGAAGTTCTTCGACTATCTCTTCTGACCCGGCTAGATCGGGTAGATTTCCGCGCCGATGAAGGATATGAGGTCCTGCGGGTCGATCTTCAACTGCAGGCCGCGGACGCCTGCGGATATATAAATGGAATCGTAGAGCAGCGCCGACTCGTGGATGAATGTCGGGAAGGCCTTCTTCATCCCGATGGGGGAGCATCCGCCGCGTATGTATCCGGTGGTCGGGAGCAGTTCCCTGAGGTGCAGCATCTCGCAGCTCTTGTTGCCGGAGATCCTTGCGGCGACCTTCAGGTCCACCTCGAAGTCTCCCGGGATCACGCACACGAAGCAGCCGTTGCGGTCGCCCCTGAGCACGAGCGTCTTGAACACCTGGTCTATGTCCTCGCCGAGTTCTGCGGCCACGTGCTGTGCCGAAAGGTCCTCCTCCGTGAAAGAGTAGGGGACCAGTTCGTAAGCGATTCCCGCCGCATCCAGCAGCCGCGCCGCGTTTGTCTTAGCCGTTTCCTTGGACATATCGTGGAATATTGCGTAAAGATAACTCTTTTATCTTTTTTATGTATCTTTGCAATCCTATGGCAAAGATAATACTTACGGGCGACCGCCCTACCGGCAGACTCCATCTCGGACATTATGTAGGGTCCCTGCGCAGGAGGGTCGAACTTCAGGAATCCGGAGAGTTCGACAAGATTTTCATAATGATCGCTGACGCCCAGGCGCTCACCGACAATGCCGACAATCCTGAGAAGGTGCGCCAGAACATCATCCAGGTCGCTCTGGACTACCTTTCGGCCGGAATCGATCCGGCGAAGACCAATATATTCATACAGAGCATGATACCGGAGCTCACCGAGCTTACGTTCTACTATATGAACCTGGTGACCGTGCAGCGTCTTCAGCGCAACCCGACCGTGAAGCAGGAGATCCAGCTCCGCGGCTTCTCCGACGACGAGGACAACAATAACAAGAAAGGTACGCCCGTGGGATTCTTCTGCTATCCCATCAGCCAGGCATCCGACATCACCGCATTCAAGGCCACTACCGTGCCCGTTGGCGAGGACCAGGAGCCCATGCTCGAGCAGTGCCGCGAGATAGTCCGCAAGTTCAATTCGACCTACGGCCCTACGCTCGTTGAACCGGACATCCTGCTTCCGGACAATCCCGCCTGCTGCCGTCTTCCCGGCACCGACGGCAAGGCCAAGATGAGCAAGTCCCTGGGCAACTGCATCTACCTCAGCGATTCCTCCGAGGAGGTGTGGGAGAAGGTCCGCGGCATGTTCACCGATCCCGGACATCTCCAGGTCAGCGACCCCGGCAAGGTGGAGGGAAATGCGGTCTTCACCTATCTGGATGCGTTCTGCAAGCCGGAGCACTTCGAGAAATTCCGTTCCTGCTTCATCGGCAAGAAGGTCAGTTTCACTTTCGACAGCCTGGACGAGGTCAAGGACCAGTACCGCAAGGGTGGCCTGGGCGACATGATGGTGAAGAGCTTCCTGAACGCCATCCTCAATGACGTGATGGAGCCCATCCGTGCCCGCCGCGCCGAACTCGAGAAGGACATCCCGGCTGTCTATGAGATACTCCGCAAAGGAACCGAGGCGGCACGCGCCGAAGCGGCGCAGACCCTCAGGGAGGTGCGCCACGCGATGCGGATCGACTACTTCGACGATCCCGTCCTGATGAGCGGGATGTAATTACTGCCTGTGGGCAGGCCTCAGGAGATCGAGCACGACCTTCACGGGGTTGAATGTCTCTATCGGAACCTCCACGAAGAGGGTGTTCCAGTCCGACATCGAACCGTTCCAGAGCCCGGGCAGTTCCAGCGCCTTGAGCTCCCGGCCCTGGTAGCTCTTGCCGCTGATCAGGCCGGTCTCCTCGTCGACATACTTCAACAGGTCGAATTTCTCTCCCCTGTAATTCCTGATGCAGCACACCAGGTCCACCGGATTGAAGTGGGTGGCATTCTTCATCGCATCCACCGCCTTCGGATCGTCCTTGTCTATCTGGGCGCCTTCCAGGATCTGGAGCGAGGTGCTGCCGTCCTTGGCGCGGATGATGAACGGGCCGCCGCCGGGTTCGCCTTCGTTGCGCACCATTCCGCAGACCCTGATCGGGCGGTTGAGCTTCGCTCTCAGGGCTTCGCCCCTGTCGCGGCAGTCCTTTGCCGGCGGCATCACAATGCACAGTTCATCCCTGAGGAAGGCTTCTATCTCGTTGCAGAGCTCCTGGCATTCCGGAGTGGCGTAGGGGTCGTCCTGGTTCATGTTATAAACGGGAACGTATGAGAAGTCGGCCTGCTTGACGCGGAGCTCGGTCATCTGGTCGAGGGTGTAGAGATAGTCGAATATCCTGTCCCTGAGTTCCAGGGTCCTTCCCATGAGCACCTTCTTCCATAAATATGTGGTGGGCTGCATGCGCTCCACGCACACGTTGTCTATGTTCTTGATGGACACCAGTTCCTCGTCGAGGGCGTTGAGGTTGTAGATGAGCGCGCCGTGTCCTGCAGGGCGGAAAAGTATGCTGCCGTCGTCCTTCACGAAGGGCTTGTTGTCCTTGTCCACGGCGACCGTGTCGGTCTCCTTGTCCTGGTAGGTGAAGCTGACGTTGTATTTCACGCCGTAGCGCTTCTCGTACTTATCCTTGATCTCGGCGACGGCCGCTTCGAAGAGGGCGCGGTGCTCGGGGGAGATGGTCACGACGAGGTTGACGCTGCCATCCGGGTTGCGCATATACGCCTGTCCTTCGACGAAATGCTCCGCAAGAGCGGTCCTGACCTCGTCGGGATAGCGGTGGAATTTCAGCACTCCCTTGGGCTTGCTGCCGTAGCCGAGGCCTTCGTCC
>JAEEGL016309216.1_pt1 | contig 11276 bp, 11 predicted proteins | sample 9134231 | NCBI WGS metagenome assembly JAEEGL01 (sample SAMN16246548, study PRJNA631951) | gut metagenome | biome: gut microbiome; feature: rumen; material: fiber-attached | host: Bos | place: Iran: Karaj | collected 2018-10
CATATGCCCATTCTATATCTTGATATCTTCCAAAAAATTCTCCGGCTTTTTTTACCAAATCACGAACCTGAAGAATTTCTTCATCAGCAAGAATTTGCTTATCTTTATATAATTTTCCAACTTCTTCTTGAACAACTTTTGAGTCACGAAGCACATGCATATAGTCTTTTTTTGCTACACTTTTTTCAATATGTTCTCCTGTAATTGTATAAGTATCTGCTGTAGCAATACCATCAACAATACCACTACCAAGCCCCCATACACTAGATACAACTATTTCTTTAACATTTGAATTTACTGGATTAGCACCAAAAGCTACACCACTTCTATCACTATTTACCATTCTTTGAACTACAGCAGATGGCACCATTATTTCTTCAATATTATTTTCTTTTCTATAAGTTTCTATTCTATCTGAAAAAACAGAATTAAATACTTCTAAAACTTTAGAGACTATATCTGCTTTTTTTACATATAGGAAGGTATCAAATTGTCCAGCAAAAGAATTTTCTGCACTATCTTCATTTCCAGCAGAAGATCTAACAGCAAAATAATCTTGATCACTAAAATCTTTTATTCTTTCTTCAATTTCAGTAACAGCTTCAGATATTATTTCTTTTTTATCTTTGTCATAAGCAGTATATGCTACAACAAAGAAATCCGGAATATTATCTATTGCTTTAGATAATTTTGAAAGTGCAGTAGCTTTACCACCCATAAGTGAATACTCACTACTTGTTTTTTCTATTACATAACTCATAATCTACCCCCTATCCTATTATCTTTGCTAACATACTAACATAAACTAATATTAAATACATGTTTGCAAGAAGTCCTACCATTTTTGCAAACTTCTTATTTTCTTTAATTATAAATAATAAATTTGGTATATTAATTAAAACATACAAAGCTAAAATTGGGATTATATATTTTGTACCTAAAATATAATATTGCATTAGCATAATTAATGCTTCAAGTACTACAACTATTGTTGTAGCCTTAGGAATACCAAACACAGCTGTATATGTTTTAACTCCGTTTTCTTCATCTTCTTTACATCTAACTTTTCTTGCAATTTCCACAATCCAAGAACCAAGATATGAAAGAATTAAAAATGGTATAAGTTTTACACTAATTGTTGTTACAAATGTGGACAAGTATAATACTAAAAGTGGCATTAGAAATTCATCTAATGTAACTTCCAATAATATATGTTTATCTACTAACTTTTTAATAAAGAAAGACTTAGACATAATGGCAAAAAATATCCAAACTAGTGATAAATATATTAGACCTTTTAAATTTAATATAGCTGTAAGACCAATTTGTATAACTGCACATATTCCACCAAGTATTCCTAGTTCCTTTAAAGACACAAGTCCACGTGGAACTGGTCTATACGGTCTATACTTTGAATCCTCTTCAAAATCTTTAAACTCATCTACAATTCTTACCATTAAAAATTGTAACAATGTAACAACAAACATTGGAATAAGCATTATCCAGTTTTTTGACTCAGTTGCAAAGCAAAATGTACCAAATACTATTGAAAATATGTAAAGTCCATATGTCGCAATTGGAAATCTTTCTTTTTGATACGTATACCATTTTTTTAAAAAGTTCATATACTCTCCCCTTTACTTTCAATTATTTAATTTTAAGCATTTTCTTAAGTGTTTTATAATCTACTTTTGTACTATGACGTTTGTCTACAGGTATTTTATTTACATACCTGATTTCACTAATAGTTTCAAAAGTTATACTATCTATTATTTGTTTTTGTGGTATTTTACAGCTTTTCTCAAGTACCAAAATTATTCTTTCTACATCATTTAAAACCGCTGTTTTACCAATTCCTTTAAAGTTCGCATGTAAAGATGCTTCAATGTTAAAATATGGTGTTTTTTCCCTTCCTCTTAGCCATAGCTTTCCACTACCATCTATAAAGCCCAAATCGCCAGTTCTATGATATTTTACACCATCAACTGAGAATTTATTCTCTTTGTCACCATAGCCGCCTACATAACCACCTAAGACGTTATCTCCAGCAACTACAATTTCACCTACAGACTCTGTTTCAAGTTTTCTAAATTGAGACTCAAATATATTTCCTATTGCTTCTTGCCCTATTTTTATTATTTTACACTCTTTGACACCTACTATTTTTCCAGCAAGAATACCATATCCATTTTTTGTTCGATCTATTTCTTCTGGACTCATTTCAAGAACATTTAGCTCTGCAATAGGTTCTGCTTCAGTTGAACCATATAAAGTAACAATCTTAGCTTTTGGAAAAACCATCCTTAGTTCATCTACAAAATCTAAGAACACTGCACCTCCACCAGTAAATACTTTTGTAACCCAATCAAGTACTATCTTTTTTTGCAAGCAGTACTTTGTAATAACGTTAAGTAATCCTGGAGATGCCATAAGCCTATTTACATTTTCTTTCTTTATTTGTTCAATTAATTTACTTGCATTAGAGTTTCCTAGATTCTCATAATTTCCATTAGATATTACTGTAGTAATACCAACACTTAGATTTGAAAGAGTAAATATTGGAACAGATGAAAGTTCAATATCTGATTGTTCATAATTTAAACATTTTTCTAATATTTCGCCTTGGCAATTTAAAAACTCATGTGATCTTGCCGCAATTTTAGGTCTTCCTGTAGAACCACTTGTATAAGTAATAATTGCTGGATAATCATCATCAAGATCAGGAATTTCTACACCATAATCTCCTTCAAGTTTATCTATAACACTAACATTTACTTTATTTTTAAGTTTCTTTAAGTTTTTGTTTATATTAGAATACAAGATATACTTTGTTATTCCAACAACACATTTTATATCTTCAAAATCATTATTTTTTACATGCGAACGAATAAACCCTGCATCCATAAATACTGGAATTGCTCCAATTGACCATGACGCAACAAGTGTCACATATAATTCTATAGACATAGGTACAAGAACTAGGATTTTATCTCCTTTTTTCACTCCCGTAGTCTTTAAATAATTTGCAAAACGAGCAACATTCTCATATAACTCTTTATATGTTACATGTTTTTTTCCTTGTATTAAACAAATATCTTCTTCCTTTTCCATATAATTTTTTGCAAGTTTTAACGCTAAATTCATATATCATCCCTCATTTTTACTATATTTCTTTGCAATATAACACGTATTCTCTAATTGTATGAGAATTATTTCTTGCTGCCATCTTTTGTGATGTGTTTTCTTTAAACATAAATGCAAAAATCCAATCTTCTAATCCCTTTTCTTTAGCTGCTTTTGCTATTTTTCTAAGCATTACATTTCCAATTCCTAAGTCTTCATACTCAGGCAATACTGCTATTGTTTTAAGAATTAAAGTATGAAGTAATTCACCTCTTTGCAACTCCACTAGATTTGGAATACAAAAAACAAATGCAATCTCTTTGGAATCTTTTTCTGCAATCATAACAAATGATTCATCCACCATATCTATATATGGAGTATATTGAGCAATAAAATTATCTTTATCTATATCTGTATAATATGGATTTCTAGAAAAACTTTCACGCGATACGTTATATATTTTTTCAAGTTCTTCCATAGCTTTAACTTTAGAAAAGTTACGAATTACAATTCCTTCATCAATAATTTGTTCTTCTATCATATCTAGAACTTCTGAATCATATGCATCTGAAACTTTTCCTAATGTAGATGTATACTCAAACTCTTCTTTAAAACCAGCTTTTAAGAATATTTCATTATCTGTAACTGGATTTACATTTTCTAATGCAAAAGCAGGTACATCTTCACTATGCTTTAACACCCTATACTTTTTCCAAGTGTTTCCATTCATTGGGCCCACTATCTTTTTAAAACCCGCCTCTTTAAATATTTCTTCACATTTTGCAAGTATAGCAAGTCCTTCTTCTTTATTTTTAAAATCTACATTTCCAACACATCCAACAAGAGTTCCACTCTTATCTTTTGGCGTATTTTCCATAAAACAAGTAGCTTTAGAGTTACCATATTCTATATTTACATTTTTTCCATCTTTTATTATTTTTATCTCCATACTATGCTCCTAACATATTTGTTATATATACAACAGTACCAGTTATAATTGTTAATGCTAATATTATTCTTGTGTTATAGTATCCGTTATCTACACTAAATTCTTCTTTTTTAACATTTGCACGAGATACATATGCAGCTATTCCACATGCAATTTGCATAACAACCATAAATATTAGTACATAATCCATTACCTCGCCAAATACTAGTTTTTGTATTAACATACTTGGTAAGAAAATACATACTAGTCCTTTAAGAACTGCAAGCACAACACTTTTAAAATCTGAAAAATCGAAATAATATCTTAAACGAATATATGTATTCATTATTAAATGCATTGAATAACAAGTAGCATAAGTCATAAAGAATTCTTTTTTCCATCCTGTTATTGCAACTATTCCACAAATTGCAATACCAATTAAAATATTAGTCTCAATTATTCTTGAATCATATACATTCTCTTTTTCTTTAGTATTTAAACGTGGTAAAGTTAATGCTGTTAAGAATAATAATGCAGGTGGAATAACAGCATATAATCCGTATAGAATAATTGTTAAATATCCAACAACCAAAACCTCAACTGTTGCAAGCTTACTAAATACTTTTATCTTATTTACTATCATTATAATTACATACATAACTGCAAGTATAATTAAATTACGACGTAAATCATGAGTATTAAGAGTTAAATGTGTTGCCAAAAATGCATAAGATGTTAATGGTATTAGCAAATTATCATTACCAGTATGAGATATCATCTCAATTATTGCAACATTTAATCCTATTATTGTAGATATTACTAATGTTTCTTCTCTTCCAACTTCTGTAAAAAGAAGTAATGGTACAAGAGTGCACATAAATGCAACCATAAAGAACATAAAGCTTCCTTCAAAACTTTTTGCATCTTCATTATTTTCATTTAATTTATTTTTTCCATAAGATTTACCAACTAATGCTGCAGTACTATCTGCAAGAGTAAGAATTAGTATTGGTATACTATAACTTACTGGATTACCTTGAGATAGATAAAATATAAAGAATACTGAAAGTATAAAGAATACTTCTCCCAAAGACTTTCTTTCAACATCAAAAAGAACTGTACCAAGTGTCTTTTTTAGTCCTGTATTTTTCAACAGATACATTATAACGAGTGCAATTCCAGCTAGTATTCCTACAGACCATGTACTAGTAAATATGTAAGGGAATGTAAGCATTGTAAATCCCATACTCATATGTATTAATTTTCTTTTTGTTTCTGCTTTTAAATTAAACTTTTTTTCTAGTAGTTTAACTACACCTACCATAATTCCTAAAACTACCAAAACAAAAAGCATGCTTTTCCACTCTATCACCATACTACTTTACCTCCTCAATAATAAACTTACTATAGAAAAAGGCTTTATCTTTTTTTAGTAGTGCATCAGATAGTTCTTCCTTATACTCTAGGCTATCAAAATACTTAGAAGCACGTTTATCTGCAAGCATATTCCAATATGCTATGCGTCCACCTTTTTTAGTTTTTGTAAGCATTTGAGAAATAATCATCTGCATTTGCGAGTCATCCATATATTCAAATATATCACTTAAATTATATTTACTTACATATTCAACTTCGTCACGAGCAACAAAAGTTTCAACCGACTCAGATAATAGTTCTAATCTATCTATGTTATTTTTAATGATTTCAAAGTTTTCTTTTCTATACGCTACAGGTAAAACTTTATCGTCATATTTTCCGTTAATTATATAGTGTAAGTATGAATTTTCAGAGGTATCAAGCTCTGTTATTGCATATTTAGTATGTTCTAAAATATGTTCTGGAACATTTACATTAACATATCTAAAGAATGCTTTATCTCTTCCTAGTTTTCCCATTACTGCACGTGAGAAGAATATTTTAAATATCATTCTCCAACGAAGGTTATTCCATGTTTTATCATAAAAAGCAATTCTTTCTTCACGAGTTTTCTTTTTTAATAACTCTTGTCTAACTTTTTTTGAATGAATTAAAGGTAAAACTTTTTCTCCAAAAATATGGAAATAGTTTTCAAATTTTCCAGAATGAATTATTCCTTTAATTATTGCTCCACTATTTTCAACAAAATACTCTTGAACTTTAGGAGATAGTTTATCTTTTATTTTAAAATAATGATCTAGTCTATTTTTGCATTCTTTAACACCAATAAGTTCCATACATTCATCATAATCTAGATATTTATATGCCATCTTCTTTAGTTCGCAACATGCAATCTGAGTAAAGTTTAAATCTAATGCATATACTTTCTTTGGATTTTTTGTAAGTAGTGCAAGAGCATTTTCTCCTGCAGACGCAATAGATACACAAACATCATCTTCTTTTATATCTAAACCTTCAAGAAGAATATCTGCATCTTCCCAAACTTGAGCATATCTAATTATGCTAAAATCTGCGAAATCTTCAACTTCACTTTTTACTAATGCCTTTTCTTGTTCTTCCATATTTTTACCTCTCATTTTTTATCTTTAGTCTACTCCGTACAAGTTATATTCCTTGATAAAATTATATTATATATACTTAAAATATACAATAAACATAAATATATATAATAATTAATATAATATAGCTGTAATAGTTTTAAAATATAAAAAATAACCCATGAATAAATCATGAGTTAAATCATTGGCTGGGCCAGTAGGATTCGAACCTACGAATGTCAGATTCAGAGTCTGATGCCTTACCACTTGGCGATGGCCCATCACAAAAAACATTATACCACTTAAAACTCTCATTTACAAGAAAAAACAGGAGTATTTAACCCCTGTTTTCTCCTTATTCTTTTGTAGCCATCTCTTTTTGTTCTATCTTTACGCCTTTTTTCTTACGCCCTTTATTATAGAATGCCCTTTTTGCTTGAGTAGCAGTAATTATCTTGTTCTCATATAAAAGTTTAGCAACTCTATCTAGACCATCTTTATTCTCTTCAAGTAATTTTTCTGTTTCAGCATAAACTTCATTAATTAAATCTTGAGTTCTTTGTCTAATATCTGCAGTTACCTCGTCTGTTATCATAAGCTTACTATCATCGTTGAATGCATAGTTCTTATATTTTTCATCCATACCACAATTTAAGAAATACTCCTCAATTTGTGCTACAAGATTTTGAATATCTGAAGACGCACCAGTATCGATAGCTTTTTCAACAAATTGTTGGGCAATTCTTCCAGCGACTCCAATGCTAATTGAATCTCTTAAAAGTTGCATTGTACCAGAAGAATCAATCTTGTCACTTCTATCAAACATGGTAACTCCGGCCCAATGAAAAGCAGGTACAATAGAAATTAAAGTACATTTTTCATTAACTTTTGTCTTAGATAAAAGCCATGCAACAAAGTGTCCAGCCTCATGATATGCAGTAATTCTCTTTTGCTTAACAGTATAGGTATCAAACTGTTTAAAGAAACGTCTATAAACCTTTTGAATATGCTCTAGTTTTAATGCTTTATCTCCATCAATTTTTGCAACAGCCATACTTTTATCTAGTAAATCTATTGTTCTATCTGGATTAGCAATATCATTAAAGCTTGATGCACTAACTATTACGTTTTCAAGCATTTCTTGAGTACAAGTAACATTATGAAAGTCAGATAAAGTTTTAACTCTACCTTTAATCATGTCTCTAAGTTTTTTACCTTTAGGTTCTTCAATAACAACACGTTCAAATCTACGACTTAAAGCTCCATCCGAATCAAATATTCTCCTGTATTCATCCATTGTTGTTGCACCAATAAACACAACATCATCACGTGCAAGAATAGGCTTAATTGAACCTGCTAAATCTGGTCCACTACCTTCTGCATTTCCTGCACCAATGATTTGGTGAATCTCATCTACAAAGACAATTAAATTATCTTTTTTCTCGATGAAATCAATTAAATCTTGAACCTTAGCTTCAAAGTCTCCTCTATAATGAGTTCCAGCAACCATTGAATTTAAGTTTAATTCTATAACAGTATAATTCTTATATTCCTTTGGACAAGTTCCATTAAGTATGCTATAAGTAATTGCTTCAACTATGGCAGACTTACCAACTCCTGGTTCGCCAATTAATATGGCATTTCTTTTGGTCTTTTTAGAGATAATGTTCCATACTTCATATATTTCATCATCTCTACCCATGATGTCGCATTTTCCTTTTGAAAATTTATTATTAAGATTTGTGACACAATTTTTTATGCTTTCAGGTATTTGTAATGGTTGTTTTACAATAGCATAATTATTGCCACTTTTTTGTTTTGCTAGTTCTTTCTGGTTTAGTACCAACCCCTCTATTCCAAGTGTGTTTCCAAGGTCAACTTTTAGTTCTTTGACATTAACTTTATATTGCTCTGCTATATATTTTGTAGCTCTACTATTTTCATTTGAAATGATACAGTAAAGCAGATCATCTAATTGTATAGCAGGAACATCTATTTGTTCACATATAGCTTCAGCCATAGAAAGTGCTTTTTCTAGGTCTTGACTTAAGCCATATTCTAAATCCATAACAAGCATATATGTCTCAAGTGTTAGAATATCTTGCTTTAAGATACCTTCCACAATGAACTGTTGATTTTCCTCTTTCTTTTTCTTTGCTTCAAGAAACACTTCATATGATTTAGCAACGTATTTTTGATACATACTCTTATTAGACATGATTGCTACAACATTAGGTGTTGCTGCCAGTCTTTGACTAGTTATATCTGGTTGAGCCTCAATAATAAGCTCTAATAGACTTGTATCTGAATACTCAAGTGAAGCTAAGAAAAAGTCCAAAGCTGTTATCTCTCTCTCTTGGAATTCTTTGCTAATTTTTTGAGCAATTAGCATAGTGTCTAGTACTTCTCGAGATAAGTTACAATCCACATAATCGTTCATAAATTTTCCCTCCTTTTTGTAAATTTACTCTAGGCACAATATCGCTAAATTTAGCAATATTTTCTCTTTGATGCTCGTCGTTATTATATAACGCGATTCTTTCAGTGTCAAGAATAATGTCTGGTTTTCATAATATTTTTCATCTTATTTGCTTTTTTTCTCATTTGTGATATAATTATTATGTATATTAAATTTAAATAATGCTCAAATTTGAGCGGAGGTAATATGGAAGAAAAAGACGTAAAAGCATTTTGCAAAATGGTAGCAAAAGTTCTAGAACTAAAAAGAGTTGTTGATCTTTTTGATAATCCAAAACTTTTTATTGTTAGAACAGATGACACTAGACTATCATTATGTGCTGAGTTTATAAATAAAAACGATGTCTTAATTCGCTACATAGTACGAATTAAAAATGGAAAAGCAAATATATATAACAACATCTTCTCTGGTACAAATCCTTTTAAACCGACAGTTGTAGATATATATGAAAGAACAACTTCTCCATCAGGTGTAGCAAGATTCTTTAAAGAAGAACTAAAAGACTTTAAGAAAGCAATAAATAGAAATTAGTTTATTATAACAGAGTGGCAAACTTGCCACTCTTTCTTTGTTTACTTTACAAATTATGTCAACTGTGGTATAATTATAATGTCAATTAATTTTTAACAGCGCTCAAATTTGAGCAGAAAGGTCTTTATGACAAAAGAATCGAAAAAAGAGCAATCTATAGAGCTGCTAAATCTTTTGCAGGAGGTAAAATATGAAATAGAAACAAACACTAAATCTAAAATTACTATACGAAATAATGCAAAGAAAACAAAGATATTTGTAAAGATACATGGTATCTACAAAACGCAAAAGTATTTGTTTGCTTTCAAAAATAATTGGACATACATTTACCAAATCCATAAAGGTAATTGGAAAAAACCAAAAGGAAACTATGTAAGTGAACTTGTATCAATAAGAACTAACAAAGGTGCAATTAATTTCGTAAAAGAAGCTGCAAAATGGCTATAATTGACTAATATTAACTTTAAATAAGCTAAGGAGGTAAATTTTCATTTAGCACATATATATTTAACTTAAACCACATATTAATTTAATCTTTAAAAGGAATTTAAAATGTTTATAACCTCACACACTTCAAGCAAGAACATTAAAAGAGTGGGCAATGATAATTGCAAAAAGTCAAACATAAAACACTCTTTTGAAGATCGTAAAAAAATGTGTAAAGAAAAGTTAAATACTCTAACAGATTGTACTGGTGTCAGCTACAATATTCAATCTCTACGAAGAAACATAGTATATGTTACTAAGTATTGGGTAAATGAATATGGTAGAGTTCAAATTTGTTCTCAAAAACAAATGAAAATAGACGAATTAGAAAACTATGTAAATATAGAATACAAACGTAGTTTTCCAAGTGTTGACCACTATCACGAAGGTTATCACGAAAAACAAAGTCTAGTTCACAAGGAGGGCAAATAATATGAACATTTACACCACAATACAACAAGAAATTGAAAGATTTAGAAAAGACGTACCAAATGCAAACGTACTCTTCTATGTTGATATGTCAACCACACTAAGTGATAGTGATGATGATGAAATCTACATCTTTATCAGAAACCTAGGAAATGGTAAAGTTAGTGTTAGAACATATACTTTCAACGAGGATAACTTACCAGTAACTTCAGGTAAAGACACACTTGAAGCAAAATATCTTTCAAGATATCTTAAAGATATTTACAATAAGTAATCCAAAATTTAGAGAGATCACAACAGTGGTCTCTCTTTTTTATGTGAAATAAAACACATATTTTTATTGACATATTAGCAAAAAAATATTATAATATCCTCTGAAGGAGGCATATGATATGAAGATAGTGATGATAATTCTAATACTATATTTTGGCTTATTATTATTAATGCCAATGTATATTCGAAACCACGTAAGTAAAACAAGTCTTTTAAGAGGCTACAGTGTGAGATGTATTTTTGCAAGCTTAGCACTGGTATTTGCTATAATGTTTTCAATTTTTTCTATTTATTCAACAGTTTTTGCTAAAGAAAAAATAGACATTCTAGCATTTATTAATGGTGAAAACCAGATATTGCAAATTTCAACAGTAGCTCTTTTTGCTATATTAATTTTTTCAATCTTATTTTGCATAATCCATATAGTATTACATTCTAGATATTTAAGAGCCAATAGGATTCCAACATTGAGTTCAATTGCAATGCACTTTTTCTTAAGTATCACATGCTTTGTCTCTTTACCAATAATAACGGTATATTTGTTTGTTTCTAA
>JAEEGL011358509.1_pt1 | contig 11275 bp, 10 predicted proteins | sample 9134231 | NCBI WGS metagenome assembly JAEEGL01 (sample SAMN16246548, study PRJNA631951) | gut metagenome | biome: gut microbiome; feature: rumen; material: fiber-attached | host: Bos | place: Iran: Karaj | collected 2018-10
AAGCTATTATGAATGGTAAACAAGTAATATATCTTTGTCCTACAACAATTCTTTCGATGCAACAATATAATAGTGCTCTTGAAAGATTTAAAAACTATCCGGTTAATATAGGTTTATTAAATCGTTTTGTTACCACTAAAAATGTTAATAAAATAATTGATGGTTTTAATAAAGGAACGGTTGATTTAATAATAGGTACTCATAAAGTACTTAATGATGCAATAAAGCCTAAAAATCTTGGTTTATTAGTTATTGATGAGGAACAAAGATTTGGTGTTACCCATAAAGAAAAGATTAAGAAATATAAAAGTGATGTTGATGTATTAACATTAACTGCTACACCAATACCAAGAACGTTACAAATGTCACTTGTTGGAATACGTAGCTTATCTTTAATAACAACACCACCAATTAACCGTTTTCCTATTCAAACATATGTTGTTGAAGAGAATAATGCTTTAATTAAAGATGCAATTTATAAGGAATTAGCAAGATCTGGCCAAGTATTTATTCTTTATAATCATGTTGATTTAATAGAACATAAAGTATATGAAATACAAAGTTTAGTTCCAGAAGCTAAAATTATTTATGCACACGGACAAATGAATCGTGATGAAATAGAGAATAGAATGATGGATTTTATTGATCATAAGGCTGATATTCTTGTTTGTACAACGATTATTGAAACAGGTATTGATATTCCCAATGTTAACACGTTAATAATACTTGAAGCTGATCACTTTGGACTTTCTCAACTATATCAAATAAGAGGTCGTGTTGGAAGAAGTGATAAGATAGCTTATGCTTATATGATGTATAAACCAGGTAAAGTACTTGGTGAAGAAGCTATTAAAAGACTTAAAGCGATTGAAGAATTTACTGAGTTAGGTAGTGGATTTAAGATTGCAAATCGTGATTTATCAATAAGAGGTGCTGGTGATATTCTTGGAAGCGAACAAGCTGGCTTTATTGATAGTGTGGGAATTGATTTATATTTAAAAATCCTTAATGATGAAGTTAAAAGACTTAAAGGTGAAGAAGTTGAAGAAGATACTAATGAACCACCACTACTTAATATTGCAACACATATTAACGATAATTATGTTAGTGAAAATGAATTAAAGATTGAAATACATAAATTAATTAATACTATTGATTCTTATGATAAATTAAAAGAAGTTAAGAAAGAAATTGAAGATCGTTTTGGTAAGATTGATTATGAAATGGAAATCTATATGTATGAAGAATGGTTTGATCGAATAGCAAGACGTGCTGGTGTCATTAAAGTTAATCAAACTAAAACAACAGTAGAATTAATATTTAGTGTTGAAAAATCAAAGAGTATTAATGGTGAAAAGTTGTTTATGTCTGCGTATGATATATCTCCATATTTTAAGTTTAATTATCATAATAAGTGTCTTGGTGTTACCTTAAATTATGTTAAATTGCCAAAACATTATATTTTCTATCTAATTAAATTAATTAGTGATAATTTTTAAAATTGACTGTCAATAGTCAATTTTTTTATTTATTTTGCTTGTATATGGCTATTTTCAATGTTAGAATCAAAGTATAGTAGTGAGGTGTCTATGGAAAGAGAATTAATTTTATCAACAGATGTTTCTCATGACGAATTAGAAGAATCTTTTAACGTAGTTTGCTCATGTTCTGGAATAATAGAAGCATCTACATCATATTTAGATCTTCTAGAGAATGTTTTAGGATATGTTAAAGAAGAATGTAAAAAAGATAATATAGATGATGCAAAGATAAGAAAAGTATTAAATAGAACAGCAAAAGTAATTAATAGTGCAGAAACATCTAATGTTAATAAAAATAAACAAGAAATAAAAGAAATAAAAAGAATTGTTATCGACAATTTAATTAATAGTAATGATAAAAATATTGATGATTTTGATTTTGGAGTAGTAGATAAATTAAATATCAATTTGAATGATGAATTATATAAATTTATTAAAGATAAAATTACTAATGGTTCTCTACCTAAAAGACAAATAATTAATTATATTCTTGAAAAATATGATATTTTACCTAAAGATTCTGTTGAATTATGTGAATATGATGATATAGATTTTATTGATTATATTATAAAAAATCGAATGACAAAGAGTATTGCTTTATCTTTTGAAAATATTTATGCAATATTACGTAAGATTATTGAAGATGAACAAGCTGAATATGATAGAGCTATTATTTATGGATTAGATCGAAGTGGTTATGAAAGTAGATATCCTAGTTTAGCAAGAGTATTATTATTAATAGATACTAAAGAAGAGATAGAAGAATTAAAGAAAAAGCATAAAAATGATTCAAAATTTGTTGAATATCTAGATTTGTTCAAAGGAATGTTATCAAATTATGATAAATCATTTATGACTGAAATGAAAGTAAATATACCTGTTGGTAGATTTAAAAATGCTACGAAATGTATTTTAGCTAGAGAAATATCGGCAAATACAGATTTCTTATATAATGCTGAAGAAACAGTTTCATTAGCTACACATGATGGATTAGAAGAAAAAGTAGAACGTGTAGAAGGAATGCTTAAAGCAAAAGAGATTATGGCATGCTTACCAGATAGTTTTAAAGATAAAATGTATGGTGCATATAATGAAGTAGAGGATAATAAATATGCTATCCTTTTATCCAAAATAATAGCTAAGTATTGTACTACAAGAGATGGCAAGAAATACACTCCTAGTAAAGTACAAGTATTATTATTAAATGCATACAAACAATTTATAGAAAATTTAAGTAATGGCATGGAGAATAATAATTCATCAAAAAAATAAATAATAGATCAACTTAGTTGATCTTTTTTTGTTATAATAAAACTGAGGTTTATATGAAGAAATTATTAGCAATTATTTTGGTTATTAATACATCTCTTTTTGTAATATCATTAGCTATTTCTTTTACTATTTTGTTTAGACCTTTTTATTATATGCATATTAATGCTTTAGATTTACCTAAAACAGCGGGTTTAGAATATAGTGATAGTGAAATAAAAGAAGCTTATGATGATGTAATGGATTATAGTGTATTTTATAAATCTTTTTCTACAGGTAAATTAAAGCATTCTAATGAAGGAGAAGATCATTTTAGAGATTGTAGAATTTTATTCACTATTAATTTTATTGTTTTTGGTATAACATCTATTGTAATTATATTAAAAAAGAAGTTTTTTGATGATATAAAATTATTAAATTTCAATATTGGGTTTTGGAGTAGTATATTAAATCTGTTTTTGTTTTTATCATTATTTATAGTTTCATTGTTTATTGATTTTGATAAGATATTTACTATATTCCATCATATTTTCTTTTTAGGTAAAGAAAATTGGTTATTTGATTCTTCTAAAGATGAAATAATTAAGATATTACCACAAAGATTTTTTATGAATTGCGGAATATTAATTGTTTCTATAATTTGCATCTTATCTATTGGAATTATAGTTAGAGAAATATATAAAAGAAAACACAGTCAAAATTAGGTAATTTTCTATGATATTTATCTAATTTATTGTATAATATTTTTATTAGGAGATAGTATGAATAAATATGTATTAATTGGTGTTGGAGTAGTAGCCATAGTCACTATAATATTTGCCAGTAAAATATTAATAAAAAAAGTTGATAATTCATCTAAACAGTTAGAATTAACATATGAAATAAATGCAGGTATTCCTTTTAAATGGGTTTATGAAATAGAAGATGAAAGTATAGTGCAGTTTGTTAGAAGCTATGTAGTAAAAGATGAAAATACTGGTGGTAAAGTAGGAGCTTCTGTATATACAAATTATGTATTTAAAGGATTAAAAGAAGGTACTACCACTATTACTTTTAAAATAGTAAGTATTACTGGTGAAATGGAAGATTCTAATATTGAAGTACATAAAGTAAAAGTAGATAAAGATCTAAATATATCTTTAGTTGCAGTTGAATAAGTAAATTAACTGGTGAAATTCATTCATCTTTATTATTTAATTATTATAAATGGACTAAATAAGTCCATTTTTTTTGTCAAAATTTGTGTTATAAACATACAATTTTAAATTATTAAGACTTTACTTAGTATATTTTGACGTTTTCTTGACAAATACAATAAAAGTTGGTACTCTTTATATATGATAGAGAGGATAAATTATGGATAACAGTATTGATACAAAAGAAGAACTTAAGATCATGAACCAAGAAATGTTATTAAATAAAAAAAGAATAGATTTAGATACTTCTATGGAATCATTAATTGTTTTCTATAGTAATTATTCTACTAATCTAGCTAGTGAGATAAATGATCATATTTGTGTAATAAAAGGTATTGATTCTAATAGTGAGCAAGGAAAGATAATGTTAAATACAATAGTTGGTTTCTTTACTCTTTTATCTAACAAATTAAAAGAATTAATTTTAAAAAAGACTGAAAAGTTAAAAGAAAAATTAGATACTATTAAAGATGAAGATTATAATAAAGAATTACGATATATGTCGATATATGTAAATAATCAGTTACTAGAGTTTTATGGTGAAAATATTGATATGCTAATAGAAGAATTAGCTAGTGATACTGATGAAGTAATAAAAGATAAAATTAATAATTATTTATTTGAAATAATATATGGTAAGATGATGAATATGTTAAGAGATAAATTTATGTATTCAATTATGGTAATTGGTAATAATTCAGATGAAAATAATCAAGTAATTCAAGATATAAATGAAAAAACTATCAAATAATGGATAGTTTTTAATTATAAAAATATCTTGAATAAATTATATATAAGTGTTATAATCTAAGCGTATTTATCGATGAAGGAATGAGTAGTTGCTGAAAGATTTAAGAGAGTCTTTGTAGGTGAGAGAAAGATATTGGAAAGCAATGAAGTATGGTTTTGGAGATAAAACGGGTAGCTACGTTACAGTTTAAGTGCATAGTTTTACTATGAATTAAGGTGGTAACACGGTGATTTCGTCCTTAGGAATTATCGTGTTTTTTATTTTGATAGGAGGGATTATGAGAAAGTTTGAAAAGATATCTTGTGAACAATTTAAAAAAGATATTTGTGATGATTTAGGATTATATAATGAGTTTCGGATGCCAAGTAGAGAAACTACTTATGCTGCAGGATATGATTTTCATTCGCTTTTTGATTTTGTCATAAAACCTGGTGAAATAAAAAAAATACCTACTGGCATTAAAGTGAATATGAATGATGATGAGTTTTTGGCTATTGTTCTTCGTGGTAGTCAAGGATTTACTTATAATATTAGATTGATTAATCAATTCGGTGTTGTTGATAAAGATTATTATGATAATCCAACAAATGAAGGACATATTTGGATTGGGCTTAAAAACGAAGGAAATAAAGATTATGTTGTTTCTAAAGGAGAAGGTATTGCGCAAGGAATATTTATGAAATATTTAATGACTGATGATGATAGTGATACTGAAAAGATTATTAGAAATGACGATGATGGATATTTAAAGGAGATGTTATAATGGGAAAATTTTATATTACAACGGCTATACCATATGCTAGTGGTAAAAGCCATATAGGAAATGTTTATGAAGATGTATTAGCAGACGTATTTGCAAGATATCACAGGAAACACGGTGATGATGTTTATTTTCAAGTAGGACTTGATGAACATGGTTTAAAAATCGAAGAGAAAGCTCGTGAAAAAGGAATTACTCCACAAGAACATGTGGATAACATTGTTGTTGAATTCAAAGATATGTTAGATATCTTAAATATAAGTTATTCAAGATTAATTAGAACAACTGATCCAGAACATTGTAAGAAAGTAGCTAAAATATTTCAAAAATTATATGATCAAGGAGATATATACAAAGGAGAATATGAGGGATGGTATTGTACTCCTTGTGAATCATTCTATACAGAAAGTCAATTAGTTGATGGAAAGTGTCCTGATTGTGGAAGAGAAGTTACAAAAGCAAAAGAAGAAGCTTATTTCTTAAAACTTTCTAATTATGAACAAAGATTAATTGATTATATTGAAACTCATCCAGATTTCTTAGTGCCAGAGTCACGTAAGAATGAAATAATTAATAACTTTATTAAACCAGGATTACAAGATTTATGTGTTAGTCGTAGTACATTTACTTGGGGTGTTCCAGTTCCATTTGATACAAAACATGTAATTTATGTATGGATAGATGCATTAATTAACTATATTACTTTCTTAGGATATGATGTTGATGGTTCTAGTGAAGAATTTAAAAAGTTTTGGCCAGCTGATCTTCAATTAATTGGTAAAGATATCTTTAGATTTCATGCTATTTATTGGCCAATTATCTTAATGGCTTTGGATTTACCATTACCTAAACAAATATTTGGTCATCCTTGGTTATTATTCTCTAATGATAAAATGAGTAAATCAACTGGTAATATCACTTATGCCGATGACTTATGTAAGAAATATGGTACTGATGCAGTAAGATATTATTGCCTACATGAAATACCATATGCACAAGATGGAAATTATACAGAAGATTTGTTAGTAGAAAGAATTAATAGTGATTTAGCTAACGTTCTTGGTAATTTAGTTAATCGTACTATTGCAATGGGTAATAAATACTTTGGTGGTCACGTAACTAATACTAAAGTTAATGAAGATATTGATAATGAATTAATTAATTTAGTTAATGAAACTAAAGATAAATTAGCTAAAGATATTGATAGTATTCATTTAATTAATGCACTTGATGATATCTTTGATATTGCAAGACGTAGTAATAAATATATTGATGAAACTACACCTTGGATACTTGCAAAAGATGAAAATAGTAAGGGAAGACTTGAAACAGTTATTTATAACTTATTAGAATCAATTAGAGTAATTGGATCACATTTAGAGTCATTTTTACCAGAAACTAGTGAAAAGATATTTGAACAATTAAATAATGATAAAAAGGATGAAGAATACTTAGAGAATAATGAATATAATCTTGGTACACCAACTCCATTATTTATGAGGATAGAAAAACATGAAGAATAATTATTTAGTTGATACCCATTGTCATATGAATTTAACTGATGATATTGATACTTTGATAATGGATGGAGAAAAGAATAATGTATTGAAGTATATAATATCTGGTTGTGATAAAAAGAGTATAAGAGATGGTTTAGAGATTATATATCGTTATCCTAGTATATATATGACTATTGGTTTTCATCCTGATGAAGTTGATGAATTAACTGATAAAGATATAAGTGACTTAGAAGTATTAATTAAAACTAATAAAAAAATAGTTGGTATTGGTGAGATTGGACTTGATTATTATCATAATGATATGAATAAAGAAACTCAAAAAGAATTCTTTGAAAAACAATTAGAATTAGCTGAAAAACATGATTTACCAGTAGTAATTCATTCAAGAGATTCAATACAAGATGTTTATGATATTTTAAAGAATCACAAATGTCGTGGTGTAATTCATTGTTTTAGTGGTAGTCTAGAAATGGCTAAGTTATTTATAGATTTAGGATTTTATCTTGGTATTGGTGGTGTACTTACTTTTAAAAATAGTAAATTAAAAGAAGTAGTTAGTGAACTATCTCTTGATAATATTGTTTTAGAAACAGATAGTCCATATTTGGCTCCAGAACCTTACCGAGGTCATACTAATTATCCTAAGAACATCAAGATAATAGCTACTGAATTAAAGAAAATAAAAGAAGTATCTTTAGAAGAAGTTACAGAAAAGACTACAGCAAATGTTAATAAAATATATAATTTATTTAAGTAGGTTAGAAATAATCTACTTTTTTTATAGAAAAATATGATATTATATTATTATAGGGTGATAATATGATAGGATTTTCATTTGATTGGTTTAATCAACAAGGTTTTAAAGATGTACTATCAATGGTATATAACATTATTGATATCGTAAGAATTGTTGTACCAATTGGGTTAATTGTAATGACTACTTTAGATATTACTAAAAAAGTAATTAATCCAGAAGATAAAGAAGGTCAAAAGAAAATATTGATTAGATTAATTGCTGCGTTAATTATATTTTTGATTCCAACAATAATCAATATTACATTTGATATTCTAGGTATTGATATAGATGGAATTAAAACACCAACAAGTGCGCCTACATCAACACCACAACCAACTGCGACATCATTAACTGTAACATGTAAAAAAGGAACATATTTACCAGCTTTTTCTAGTACTTGTGTTAAATGCATAGAGAATTTTTATTGTACAGGTGGAACATTCAATAAAGGTGTTGATTCTAATCCATTGGGATTAACATATTGTGGAGATGGCTATACAAGTAAGGCTGGTGCAGAGAAGTTTTCTGATTGTATAAAAACTGTTACTCCAACTCCAGTTCCAACCGCAACACCAAAGCCAACTGCGACACCAAAGCCAACTGCGACACCAAAACCAACTTTATCATCAGTAAAAATAACTAATTGCCCATCAACATCAATTACTTTTAAACCAGGTGAAAAAATTACTTTAACAACGGATATACCTAGTACATTTAACGGTGAAATAAAATGGGTACCAGATAATCATCATAATAATTTTAAAATAACTATTAGTAATGATAAAAGAAGTGCAACATTAGAGGTAATTCAAAAACCTATTTCATTATTTTCAACAATAACAGTAGTAGCAGGAGGACAAGCCTCTGCATGTTTGATATATGTCGAGAAAGATCCAAAATTATCATCAGTAAATATAACTAATTGCCCTGATTATTCAAAAAAGTATAATCCAGGTGAAAAGATAACGTTAAATACTGATGTACCAGCTGATTTCAAAGGAAAAATTGAATGGAAACCGGATGATAGTCATAATAACTTTAAGATAACACCAAGTAGTGATGGTAGAAGTGCAACATTGGAGGTAATTCAAAACCCTATTTCATTTTTTTCAACAACAACAGTAATAGCAGGTGGACAAGTTGATGTGTGCTTAATTAATGTTCAAAAAGATCCATTATTAACAGATGTGCATATTACTAATTGTCCAAAAAGTTCAACAAAATTAAACCCAGGTGATAAAGTTACTTTATACACGGATATACCTAGTACTTTTAAAGGAAAAATTGAATGGAAACCTGATAGTAGTCATAATAACTTTAAGGTAACACCAAGTAGTGATGGTAGAAGTGTAACATTAGAGGTAATTCAAAATCCAGTATCAACATTCTCAACAACAACAGTAGTAGCTGGAGGTCAGGCTTCTTCTTGTTTAATTAATATTCAAAAAGACCCATTACTTGCATCAGTAAATATTACTGATTGCCCAGATAAATCAATAAAATATAGTCCTGGAGATAAAATTACATTGCATACTGATATACCAAGTACTTTTAAAGGTGAAATAAAATGGGTACCAGATGATTACCATAATAACTTTAAAATAACACCAAGTAGTGATAAAAGAAGTGTAACATTAGAGGTAATTCAAAATCCAGTATCAACATTCTCAACCACAACAGTAGTAGCTGGAGGCCAAGCATCTTCATGTTTGATAAATGTAAAAAAGTAATTGTAGACATTAGTAAAATTGACATTTTAGCTAAAAAATGGTACTCTTAATATAAGATATAAGGATTGTAGGGTGGTATGATGATTACAAGAAAAAGAGTCATTAAATATTATTTAGTAATTATCGGTCTTTTTGTTGTTGCCTTTATCATTATGGGAGGTAATACTAAGACAAATATTGTTACTTCAAATGTTCATAATGTTAAATCAGTACTATCTACAAGAATAGTAAAACAAAACGTTATAACAACTAAAATAGTTACAAATACTGGCGATATTAGAAATTATGGAATGAAAAATAAAGTTACATTTACTGGTACATTAACTGGATATGGACCAGATTGTGCAGGTTGTGGTGGTCATGTTGCTTGTCGACCTAATCAAGATGTAAGAAACGGAAATATATACTATAACGATAGTAAATATGGAAAAATAAGAATATTAGCCGCAGATTATTCTATTCCATGTGGAAGTATTATTCATATAGAAAATTTTAAATTTTCAGATAATGGTGAAGTTATTGGAATAGTATTAGATCGTGGTAGTGCAATAGTTGGTTTAACAATGGATTTGTTATATCCAAGTGAAGCTGCTACAGTAGCAATTGGAAGACAAAGAAATATTAAATTTACTATTGAAAGATGGGGATGGCAATAAAATTGTCAAAATCAATAAAATAATTGGTAAAGTATTGAAACGAAATAAATATTATGTTATATTTTAATAGTAAGGAGGATATAGATGAGTAATTCAAATTCAAGTAAACAAGTATTATTGTCAGTAATTGGAGTTGCTATCTTAGTTGTAGCAGTAGTTGGTGTATCATTTGCATTCTTTAATTATACAAGAACAGGAACTGCTAATACAGTAAAAACTGGTCAAATTTTCTTTGAACAAAGTCAAAGTTCTATAGAATTAACAAATGTGTTCCCAGTTAGTGCAGCAGATGCTGCAGCAGTACCAACAACACCAAATGCAGGAGTTGGTTATATTGATATAACTGTTCATGGTTATACAACATATACTAATGGTGTAGATTTCACTGTAACTGCAACTAGTGTTAATACTAGTTCACAAGTAGGTGAAGGTGGAACAGATATTAATGTACCATTTAGTGTAGATGTTTCTACATCTGGATTTACTGATAACACTAAAGCAACAATAACAACTACATCATATGGACCAAATCAAACTGTTACAGTATTGCCAGAAAATGCAGTATTAGCTACAGGAAATATCAAAACTGGTGGAAGTACAAATAATAACTTTACTGGACATATTTATATCAAAGCATATCTAGACGCTGATAAAATAGCTATTTCTGATACTTATGATGCTAATGATCCTGGTACAGATAATATGGGAACTACTACTGAATGGGTAGATGGAAGAACTGTATTAACAACTGCTCAATGGAACAGTTTAGCTAGCCATCCATTATCATTTAAAGTAAGAGTAGAAGCTAACGAAGGCGCAGGAGCTTAATTAATGAAAAATCACATCGAAAGATGTGTTTTTTTTGTATAAAAAATATCATTTATTTTACAATAATAAATTGCATTTTAAAAAATAGTGTTATATAATTTATTTAGAATAATTTCCAAGGAGGTATATGCATGAAAATCACTAAAGTGCAAGGAAGAAAATTCGATAAGCCAAATTCAAATGTAAAGGGAGTAGTAGAAGTAACATTAGATGATTGCTTTGTTGTAA
>JAEEGL012174751.1_pt1 | contig 11275 bp, 10 predicted proteins | sample 9134231 | NCBI WGS metagenome assembly JAEEGL01 (sample SAMN16246548, study PRJNA631951) | gut metagenome | biome: gut microbiome; feature: rumen; material: fiber-attached | host: Bos | place: Iran: Karaj | collected 2018-10
AGCCGCGTGACGTGTGGATAATTGCAGCAGAGTCCGTGTCATAAATATTCATAATTTTATTATAAATATAAGCATGTTGGTTTATTTAATTTGCATTGGTATGTTATACTACTTAAATGAAAAATGATATTAGTAGATTTAAAACAAGGATGATCAAGGGGATTAAAATATGATCAAATTAATTGCAAGTGATATAGATGGCACTCTTGTAAAGGATGGCCCATCTGAAATTGATACAAGAATGTATGACGTGATCCGCAGGCTGAAGGAAAAGGGAATCATTTTCGTTGGCGCCAGCGGAAGGCAGTTCACCAGCATGGCGAAGCTGTTTCATCCTGTGAGTGACGACATTTATTATATAACCGATAATGGTGCGATTCTTCGCGACAAAAGACAAGTCTATCATATGAATGTGATAGAGCCGACGATCCTGCACCAGCTTATCTCGGATGCCAAGAAGCTTGAGGGCTGCGACATTATGGTATGCGGAAGAGATGCTGCTTACTGTGAGGATACAGGTGAAATGTTCTACTGGCTCAGGGATTCTTACCGTTTTAATGTAGAGGCGGTTGGAGATTTCAGAAATCTCAGAGACGATATAGTTAAGGTTTCAATTTACCAGAAGGACAGAGCGGAAGAGATAGTAAATGAGTGGTTCGGACCTAAGTGGAGAGATACATTTCGTATTGCATCTGCAGGTGTAATGTGGATGGATATAGTTTATCCTGAGGCAGACAAGGGCAGCTCCCTCAAAGTCCTCCAGAAAATGCTTGGAATCTCAAAGGAAGAAACCATGGCATTTGGTGATAACATCAACGACCTCGGACTTCTGTCAGCAGCAGAAGAGAGCTATGCCATAGGAAGCGCCAGAGATGAGGTCAAGGCCGCTGCAAAGCATGTAGCTCCGCCGCTTTCAGAATATGGCGTAACCAAAGTGCTGGAAGATTATCTTGATAGTTTGGATTGATAGTTACACATAAGACTGTCTTGATACTTTAGATTAATTAGTATACAATTGCAGTGTTGTAATGTAGTTGAATGAAATTTATATGAGGAGATACAAAGATGGATAAGATTAAGATGCAGAACCCTATTGTTGAGATGGACGGAGATGAGATGACACGTATCCTGTGGCAGCTCATAAAGGACGAACTCCTTACTCCTTATCTTGAGCTTAACACAGAGTATTATGATCTTGGACTTGAATATAGAAATGAAACTGATGATCAGGTAACTAAGGATGCAGCCCATGCAACAGAGAAGTATAAGGTAGCAGTTAAATGTGCTACTATCACTCCAAATGCTGCTCGTGTAGAAGAGTATAACCTTAAGGAAATGTGGAAGAGCCCTAATGGAACAATCAGAGCAATCCTTGATGGTACAGTATTCAGAGCACCTATCCAGGTTAAGGGAATCACTCCATGTGTACGTAACTGGGAGAAGCCTATCACAATTGCAAGACATGCTTATGGTGATGTTTACAAGGCAAGTGAAATGAAGATTCCTGGAGCAGGCAAGGTAGAACTTGTTTATACAGCTGCAGATGGTACTCAGGAATCAGTAACAGTTCATGAGTTCGATGGCCCAGGCGTTGTTCAGGGTATGCATAACCTGAGCGGATCAATTGAAAGCTTTGCTAGAAGCTGCTTCACTTATGCACTTGATACAAAGCAGGATCTGTGGTTCGCTACAAAGGATACTATTTCTAAGAAGTATGACCATACATTTAAGGATATCTTCCAGGAAATCTTTGATGCAGAATACAAAGATAAGTTTGATGCTGCAGGCATTGAATACTTCTATACACTTATAGATGACGCAGTAGCAAGAGTTATGAAGTCAAAGGGCGGATTCATCTGGGCTTGCAAGAACTACGATGGAGACGTTATGAGTGACATGCTTTCATCAGCATTTGGTTCACTTGCTATGATGACTTCAGTACTTGTATCTCCAAAGGGATACTATGAATATGAAGCTGCACATGGAACTGTTCAGAGACATTACTACAAGCACCTCAAGGGTGAAGAGACATCAACAAACCCAGTTGCTACAATCTTCGCTTGGACAGGCGCCCTCAGAAAGAGAGGCGAGCTCGATGGCAACTCAGAACTGATGGCATTTGCAGACAAGCTTGAGAAAGCAACAATCGATACTATCGAGAGTGGTGTAATGACCAAGGACCTGGCACTCATTACAGAGCTTGAAAATGTTACAGTAAAGAACACACAGGACTTCATACTTGCTATCAAGGAAACACTCGATAGAATCTAATATATGAAAAGTGAGCTACAAAAGTGAATAAAGGTTTTAAAGTATTATTCTGGGCATTTGTAGAAGAGTAAAAATATACCCGGCTTATATAGCCGGGTATTATTTATTCTTCAGATCTTTTATCTATAGGTACATATGATACATCAGCTGCAACTGACATATAGGCAGGTCTGATGATACGGTTTGTGCAGGTCAGTTCCTCGATACGATGTGCACTCCAGCCTGCGATTCGTCCGATAGCGAAGAGTGGAGTTATGAATTCGTTCGGGATGTTCAGCATATTGTATGCGAAGCCGCTGTAGAAATCGATGTTGGTACATATAGGCTTATTCAGGTTACGTTCCTTCTTCATAAGCTTTGGAGCGATACGCTCAACTGCTTTATAGAGATAAGCCTCATCGTCACGTCCTTTATTCTTGGCCAGCTCCAGAGTATATTTCTTCAGGATCTCACATCTAGGATCGGACAGTGTATATACTGCATGACCGAGTCCGTAGATAAGTCCGGAGTGGTCAAAGGCTTCTTTGTTGAGGATTTTCAGCAGATATGCCTTTATCTCATCATCGTCGCGCCAGTCCTTCACATTTTCCTTTATCTCGCTAAACATATTTATAACCTTGATATTTGCACCACCATGCTTAGGTCCCTTGAGGGAGCAGAGCGATGCGGCAACAGAAGAGTAGGTATCTGTTCCAGATGAAGTAACAACGTGAGTAGTAAATGTTGAATTGTTACCACCACCGTGCTCAGCGTGAAGTACTAATGCGAGATCCAGGAGTTTTGCTTCCATAGGATCGAACATCTTATCCTGACGCAGCATCCTGAGAATATTCTCAGCAGTGGAAAGCTCAGGCTTTGGATTATGGATATAAAGTCCACGTCTCTGCAGATAATGTCTGTAGGACAGATATGAATATGAAGCTATTACAGGAAGTCTAGAGATGAGACTGATACTCTGCCTCAGTACATTTGGAATACTAGTATCATCACTGCGGATGTCATAGGCATTTAGTGCGAGCACAGCCTGTGACATAGCATTCATGATATCCTTATTCGGGGACTTGAGCAGTACGTCTTCTGTGAAATCTGCAGGCAGTCTGCGATAGAAGGCTATCAGCTTGGTGAACTTCTCGAGTTCGGCTTCATTTGGCAGTACACCGAAGAGTAGTAAGAATACCGTCTCTTCAAATCCGAAGCGGTCGTTCTTTGTAAAACCTGATACAAGGTCTTTAATGTCTATACCACGATAGCGCAGACGTCCCTTGATAGGTACGATTTCGCCATCTATTTCTTCAGAGCCGTTAACGGTAGATATCTCAGTAAGTCCTGTAAGGACACCTTTACCGTTCTTCTCACGAAGTCCTCTTTTTACGTTGTATTTATCGTATAATTCCGGGTCGATGATGTTGTGCTCGACGCAGAGCTTGGACAGCTTGCTTATCTCTCGTGCAGCATCACCCTGACTTATATATGACATAGTTTTCTCCTAATTAATTTTATGAATAGCTGAGATGCTCAGCGTACTTAACAAATGTAATGGTTTCGGCGGTAGCGCATATCTTGTCCGCCATGCATACTATAGTTGCTTCCCTGCATTTAGGTATCCTTGTCAGATTTAAAGGAAACATGTGACTATATATGATGGATTTCTCAGTACCATTCAGCTTGAAATGTTTCTGTGCATTTCGGATAGAAGTAGTAGCGTGAGTATATCCGTGAAATCTATGAAAACGATTTTTCTCATGCCAGTCATACAGGAAGAAGTCATGAAGAAGCGCACCTCTTACCAGACTCTTCATATCAACTTGGGCATGGCTTCGAAGCGCGATATATACACTCACATATGTAACTGCAAGTGAGTGCTCATAAGTGGTGATATCTCCATGCTGGATATATTCGAGCTCCTTCTTAAATATGTCGGAGTCGAGTATGTCCTGACCATATTTATGTATGATATCTATTATTTGCTGTTTGTATCCGATATGGATCATATCTTTCTCCTTATTGGGTTTCCGAATAAAATGGTTCCTTATTCGATACATTTAACAAATTGAATCACAACTCATAATTATAGCATATTATCCAAATAATATAAAATTAAAGTTGATTTATTGAATTTTCCTCTAGTTGAATTCATTTCTTGATTTTGTTATAATTCAAAAGACTATGTTTATAAGCATTTTTTGGAGGTCTTATTATGGATAATGGTCTGATGATGCAATATTTCGAATGGTATCTGAAGAACAATTGTGATTTATGGAACACAGTTAAGAAGGATGCTGCAAAGCTTAAGACTTTGGGTGTTACTTCACTTTGGCTTCCACCTGCATACAAGGGTGCTGCAGGTAAGGATGATGTGGGATACAGTGTTTATGATCTGTATGACCTTGGAGAGTTTGATCAGAAGGGTACTGTGGCAACTAAGTATGGTACTAAGAAGGACTATATAGCTGCTATCAAGGAACTTCAGAAAAATGGAATAAATGTATATGCAGATGTAGTTCTTAACCACAAGTTTGGTGCGGACGGAGTTGAAGAGGTTACTGCTCAGGAATTCAATGAGAACAACCGTTATCAGATGATTGGTGAGGGCAAGGTTATAGGAGCCTGGACTAAGTTTACATTCCCGGGAAGAAAGAATAAGTATTCTAAATTCAAATGGAATTGGACTCATTTTGATGGCATTGACTGGGATCAGGATGCTAAGCAGAGTGGTATTTACAAGTTCGAGGGAAAAGACTGGAATGGTGAAGTAGATACTGAGCTTGGTAATTATGATTACCTCATGGGTGCTGATATTGACTTCTCTAATCATGAAGTATATGAAGAACTTGTTAACTGGGCTGAGTGGTATATAGATCAGACAAATATTGATGGTTTCAGACTTGATGCAGTTAAGCATATACCTTCTTCTTTCTATAGAGATTTCCTTTTCAAGGTAAGAGAGGAGACAGGTCGTGAGTTATTCACAGTTGGTGAGTATTGGAGCAGAGATGTAAATGTACTGAAGCATTATCTGGATGATATAAAGCAGGAAGCTTCACTTTTCGATGTGCCATTACATTTCAATTTCTATGATTGCTCAAAGGCTCATGGTGCTTATGACTTAAGACGCATCTTTGATGGAACTCTTGTTAAGGATGAGCCGATCAAGGCAGTTACATTTGTAGATAATCATGACACACAGCCAGGACAGGCACTTGAATCCTTCGTAGAGGATTGGTTCAAGCCAATGGCTTATGCTATGATCCTTCTCAGAAGAGAGGGTTATCCATGTGTATTCTATGGAGATTATAAGGGAATACCTCATGATAAGATCAAGTCACGCAAGCAGCTTATGGATAAGCTTATGAAGCTTCGTAAGACCAAGGCTTACGGTGAACAGCATGATTACATAGATGATCCTGATGTTATCGGTTGGACACGTGAAGGTGATGCAGAGCATAAGGATTCAGGCCTTGCAGTTGTTATATCAGATGGCGCCGGCGGAACTAAGAGAATGTATATAGGAAAGCAGTTTGCAGGAGCACATTTCTCAGATGTAATGGGCAATGCAAAGTACAATATAAAGATTGATGATGATGGTTGCGGTAATTTTTATGTAAACCGTGGCTCGGTTGCAGTGTGGGTACGTAAGGAACCAACAGGTAAATAATTTACCCGAGGATTTTCCTTTAGGTGAAATGTATAGAAGGGGATAACTAATGGCAAAGACCATAAGAACAGAAGCGGTAGACGATTTCTTTACAGCCATAATGGCGCTTAAGGATAAGGAAGAGTTTTATCAGTTTTTTGAGGATATATGCACTACAAATGAAGTGCTGTCCATAGCTGAAAGATTTGAAGTTGCGAAAATGCTTTATCAGGGCAATACCTATATAGAGATTGCCAAGAAGACAGGCGCTTCTACAGCAACTATCAGCAGAGTAAATCGTTCTATGGATGGTAATGGTAGTTACGAGGTTGTTTTTGAGAGAATGGGTATCTCTAAAGGTAAGGAGTGATACGATTTAATGGACCCGAGTGATACTATACAGCTGATAGCTTTAATTATTTTGCTTGTATTATCCGGATTTTTCTCATCTGCCGAAACAGCACTTACGACAGTAAGTATCAATAAGCTTAAGGCTTTAGCAGATGAAAAGGGCAGAAAAGCGAAGAAAGCACAGAAGGTTATAAAGATGCGTGAAAATTCATCGAAGCTTCTGTCAGCAGTTCTGGTATGCAACAACATTGTGAACCTGTCTGCGTCAGCAATATCGACTGTGTTATGTACTAAGCTTTTCGGAAATGCTTACATAGGACTGGCAACAGGTATACTTACCTTGCTGGTGCTTATATTTGGTGAGATAACACCTAAGACAATTGCAGCTACATACAACCTGGAGATGGCTCTGTTTTTCGCAGGGCCAATCTATGTGTTGATGGTCATACTTACTCCAATCATATGGATACTTAATAAGATATGTGGAATCATATTTAAGATACTCCGAATAGATCCTGACAAGAACCCTGACCAGATGACTGAAAGCGAACTGTTGAAGATCGTTGATGTCAGTAATGAAGAAGGAGTTATCGAATCTTCAGAGAAGAAGATGATAACAAATGTGGTGGATTTCGGTGATGCGGTATCCAAGGATATCATGATCCCTAGAGCGGATATGGTGTGTCTTGATATAGATACAGAGTATGACGAGATTATAGAGGTCATTTCAACTGAAAACTATTCCAGAATACCGATATATAGTGAATCCAAGGATCACATTATCGGTATACTCCATGTTAAGGACCTTATCATGGAGAGAGAGAAGAATGGCAAGGACAAAGTGTCTATCAGGAACCTGATGCGAGACCCTGTTTATGTTTATGAGTATCAGAGGACTGCGCAGATCTTCGCTGACATGAAAACTTCCGCAGCTACCATGTGTATTGTCCTTGATGAGTACGGAATTACCGCCGGACTTATTACCATGGAAGATCTGATCGAGGAGATTGTTGGTGATATCCGTGATGAGTATGATGAGAGTGAAGACGAACTCATAAAGGAGATAAAGCCTGGATACTATGATGTGGACGGCGGAATCAAGCTCGATGACCTGAATGATGCCATAGGAACAGAACTGTCCTCTGATGATTATGATTCACTGGGTGGACTTATCATAGAAACTCTGGACCGGCTTCCAAATGAGGGAGACCGCGTGCTGACAGGTGATGTGAGCCTTTCAGTCAAGAAGGTCAATAATAACAGAGTTGAGCGAGTTCTGGTGGTAATCCAGAATTAATGATCATGTTATTATCAAATGTACTTGATAACCATGAATTATATTATAAACGAAACTATTCAGCTATTATTAGGCTATGCCTGATTTAAATAGAATAATAACAAGGAATTGAGGATTAATTATGATTAGTGCAAACAATGTGTCACTGAGATTTGGAAAGAAGGCTCTTTTCGAGGAAGTAAATATCACATTTACACCTGGAAACTGCTACGGACTTATAGGTGCAAATGGTGCCGGTAAGTCTACATTTCTTAAGATCCTGTCAGGAGAACTTGAGTCTACTACAGGCGATATTTCCATGGATCCGGGCGAGAGACTTTCAGTCTTAGAGCAGGACCACTTTAAGTATGATGACTATCCAGTAATCGATACTGTTATCATGGGTAACAAGAAGCTCTACGATATCAGACAGGAAAAGGATGCTATCTATGCAAAGGAAGATTTCACTGATGAAGATGGTGTAAGAGCTTCTGAGCTTGAAGCAGAGTTTGCTGAGATGGATGGCTGGAATGCAGAGGCTGATGCTGAGACATTGCTTAATGGACTTGGTGTTGAGACCGAGGATCATTACAAGATGATGGGAGAGCTTGATGACAACGTTAAGGTTAAGGTTCTTCTTGCAAAGGCACTTTTTGGTAATCCTGATGTTCTTCTTCTGGATGAGCCTACAAACCACCTGGATATGGATGCTATAGCATGGCTGGAGGAGTTCCTTATCAACTTCGATAATACAGTTATAGTAGTCAGCCACGACAGATATTTCCTGAATAAGGTTTGTACACATACTGCCGATCTGGACTATGGTAAGATCCAGATATATGCAGGTAACTATGATTTCTGGTATGAGTCCAGTCAGCTGATGATCCGTCAGATGAAGGAAGCTAACAAGAAGAAGGAAGAGCAAATCAAGGAACTGAAGGAATTCATTGCCAGATTCTCTGCTAATGCTTCTAAGTCAAAGCAGGCTACATCACGTAAGAAGGCTCTGGAGAAGATCGAACTTGATGAAATCAAACCTTCAAGCCGTAAATATCCTTTCATCGATTTCAGACCAAATCGTGATATCGGAAACGAAGTTCTGACTGTATCACATTTGTCAAAGACAGTTGATGGAGTAAAGCTTCTGGATGATATATCATTTACTGTTGGAAGAGAAGATAAGATAGCATTCGTAGGTCCTAAGACACAGTCTACTACAATGCTCTTCAAGATCCTTGCCGGTGAGGAAGAGCCGGATGAGGGCGAGTACAAATGGGGCGTTACAACATCTCAGGGTTACTTCCCTAAGGATAATACTAAAGAATTTGATAATGATCTGGTAATAGTTGACTGGCTGACACAGTTCTCAGAAGAGAAGGATGCAACCTATGTCAGAGGCTTCCTTGGAAGAATGCTCTTCAGAGGTGAGGACGGACTCAAGAAGGTTAAGGTTCTCTCCGGTGGTGAGAAGGTAAGATGTCTTCTGTCAAAGCTGATGATCATGGGAACAAATATCCTTATCCTGGATGAGCCTACAAACCACCTGGATATGGAGGCAATAACATCTCTGAATAATGCACTTATCAAGTTCCCTGGCGTAGTGCTTTTCGCCTGCCAGGATCACCAGTTCATTCAGACAACAGCTAACCGAATCATGGAGCTGACTGATACCGGACTCATTGATAAGCAGTGCACCTATGATGAGTATCTGGAGAATGATGAGCTTGCTCGTAAGAGACAGATCATGAATTTTGATAATACATCTGATGATTAAACATGTATACATCTGATAACTGAAATATGTACACAGCTGATGACTGAAATATGTACACAGCTGATGACTGAAATATGTATACATCTGATAACTGAAATATGTATACATCTGATAACTGAAACATGTATACAGCTGACCATTGAAAAAGATGTTGCAAAATGGACATAGTAGTCCTATAATACTTTAGGAATTTTACAGAGAAAACAGAATAAGAATCGAGTAAGGGGAGCTTGTGTAAACAGGCTGAGAACAGGCTGTATGTCTGGACCCATAACCTGATTTGGATAATGCCAACGTAGGGAAGCACTTAATTTAGTCTATCTATAGCAGATATATCACGTTTGGTATGTCTGCTTTTCTTTTGCATAAATTTATTCTTTATAATTTATGGAGGCGCGATCATGCTTGGAAAATGTATCGAAAACGTACGAAAGACAACTCCTCTCGTACACAATATCACAAATTATGTAACAGTAAATGATGTGGCAAATGTACTTCTTGCCTGTGGTGGAAGCCCAATTATGTCAGATGAACCAGATGATGTGGTTGACATAACATCTATCTGTGGTGGACTTAATATCAATATTGGAACACTTAATAAGAACAGTATTGAGGCTATGTTCTTAGCAGGTAAAAGAGCAAATGAATTAGATCACAAGGTGCTTCTTGATCCGGTTGGAGCAGGTGCGTCTAAGCTTCGTACAGATACAGCTGTAAAGTTAATGGATGAAGTACATTTTACTGGTATTCGTGGAAATATATCAGAAATCAAAACTCTGGCTCAGGGAAGCGGAACTACAAAGGGCGTTGATGCTGACGTGGCTGATGCCGTTACTGAGGAAAGCCTTGATTCAGCTGTTAAATTTGCGAAGGATTTTGCGAAGAAATCTGGTTCGATAGTTGCTATCACAGGTGCTATTGATCTGGTTGCAGACGCTGATAGATGCTTTGTTATCAGAAATGGTCGTCCGGAAATGGGCAGGATCACAGGTACAGGATGTCAGCTGTCCGGAATGATGACAGCTTTCCTTGTTGCTAATCCTGACAATCTCCTGGAGGGCGCTGCTGCAGCTGTAAGCACCATGGGTCTTGCAGGTGAAATCGGATGGGAGAATATGCAGGATGGCGATGGTAATTCAACATATCGCAATCGTATCATAGATGCTATCTATAACATGGATGGAGAGACTCTTGATAAGGGGGCTAAGTATGAAGTGCGATAAAGAGAATCTGCTGGTTTATGCAGTTACAGATCGTCATTGGTTGAATGGACGTACTCTCTACGAGGTTGTAAAGGAAAGCCTGGATGGAGGCGTTACATTTTTACAGCTGAGAGAGAAGGATCTGGATGATGAGAACTTTCTGAAGGAAGCCGTTGAACTTAAAGAACTCTGCAAAGAATACAAGGTTCCATTTGTAATTAATGATAACGTGGACATTGCTATAAAGATGGATGCTGATGGCGTTCATGTAGGACAGAGCGACATGGAAGCGGGAGATGTGAGAGCTAAGCTGGGACCGGATAAGATAATCGGTGTATCAGCCCAGACTGTGGAACAGGCCATACTTGCTGAGCAGCGAGGAGCAGACTACCTGGGCGTTGGAGCAGTTTTCCCAACAGGCTCAAAGGCTGATGCGGATGATGTATCCCTCGAGACATTGAAGGCAATATGTGAAGCAGTATCAATTCCGGTAGTTGCAATAGGCGGCATCACATTGGAGAACACACCACAGCTTGCAGGAACAGGAATAAGCGGAGTTGCTGTTATCAGTGCTATATATGCACAGGAAGATATCCGCAAGGCCTCCGAAGACCTGAAGAAGGTTGTAGAGGGTATAGTTTAGACTTTTATGTGAAAATACCCAGGAGTCCGGATGCTGTTGGGTATAGGTAAGAAAAAAGAAAGCAAATACCCATGGAGCCGGATGCTGATGGGTATAGGCAAGAAAAAAGAAAGCAAATACCCAT
>JAEEGL012982701.1_pt1 | contig 11275 bp, 10 predicted proteins | sample 9134231 | NCBI WGS metagenome assembly JAEEGL01 (sample SAMN16246548, study PRJNA631951) | gut metagenome | biome: gut microbiome; feature: rumen; material: fiber-attached | host: Bos | place: Iran: Karaj | collected 2018-10
ACGGGAACCAAACCATTCCTTACTATAGCATGTGTCGTAGATGCAAAAGTAAAAGGCGTAGTTATTACTTCACCACCTGCCGGTAGCTGCATGGCAGCTATTACATTTTCAAGAGCAAGATGCCCATTAGTATAAAGAATTACATGAGGACAAGCAAGAAATTTTTCCAATTCTTTTTGTAATTTTTGATGTTCCACACCCATATTGGTCAACCAATGGCTATCCCATATTTTTTTAATTTCCTCACAATATTCTTCAAAATCTGGCATTGAGGAACGGGTAACTAAAATTTGCTCACTCATAATTATTCATTCTCCCTTTCAATGATTATCTAATCACAAATTTTTGCATTACGTTTTTCTTTTATCATTACATACCCTTCAAACAACTCAATATCCTCTGCCGTAGTAATTTTTATATTTGTTTGATCACCATAGGCATAATTAATAGTCTCGCCTAAAGCATACATCAAACTAGTCGTATGAGGCTCTATCGTTTCAAGCAATCCTTGTTCGTGAGCTCTTTTATAAATATCCAGTAAATAAGAAAATTTAAAACCGTACGGACAGGCAATAATTATGTATTTGTCGCGATCCATCCAATGCAACGAAGTACTATCGCTGTCCTTTGAGCTTAAAAGTTGATAACAAGGCATTGCCGTTACGGCACTACCTCTTTCTTTTGTCATTTCTACAACTGCATTAACAATTTTCTGGCTGGTAAATGGCGCTCCGCCATACTGTATAAAAATATTGTCATTCAATGAAGTTTCTCTATCTATCAACGCTTCTAAATGAGTAACACCATTAATCACTGAATCTTGAAAGGTTTCTCCGCCAGGCACAATCCAGCGTACTTTACTTAAATCATATTTCTTTACCATTTCGCGACAGTAGTCTATCCAGTCATGATGGCAGACAATCTCTATATCATCTATGTTTTCGTTATCTTGAAAGATTTGGCAGGTGTAAGCAAGTATTGGCTTTCCCAGCACTTCAATAAATTGTTTGGGCTTCCCAGCGCCTACCCTTGTACCCGTTCCTCCGGCCAAAATAATAACTGTATTCATCACTTACCCCACGTTAGAATCCTGATGTATTTTTTGCGCTGCCAGAAGGTCATCTACGCTGTCAACTTCTGCCCATTTCATTCCGGCAATATCACTACAGAACAACTGGAAATCATGGAACATGATCATCTGCACTAAGCTATCCTCAAAAAACTGATCGTACATATTTCCATTAATCATTTTATCGATTTCCTGTTTTAAAAGACGGCTGGAAACCGGGTCAAGCTTAGTCATACAACAGTATTTAGCTGTAAAACTTTCCAGTTTCTTAGACATGACGAGAACTTGTCCATCACGTGTAACTGAATTGTACGAACCTGGTTTAACATAAGAACTATCAACAAGAACATACGGATAATTCGTAGGTCTGACCAAATATTTTTTAATAATTTCATCTGAAAAAACTGCATCTCCATGGACAATCGTCACATTTTCCCGTTCCAGATAGTCCCGTGCAAACCAAACAGATGAAATTGAATTAGTAACTTCATAAAACGGGTTCATTACGAACTTAACATTTTCTTCTGTCAATTCCTGCTTTATCGTATCTGCCAAATAACCAACTACAACCACAATTTCCGCATTCTTGTCTAATTTGCGTATACTACGAACCATGCGCTGTAACACCGTGGTATTTTCGTCCAATTTATAACTTGTCTTCGGGTATTTTAACGTAAGCGGTTGCAGATTATTTCCCTTACCTGCGGCAAGGATAATATAAGTCATCATCACTTAACCTCCTCAAATACACCGATTTCTTCATTCAAAAAACGTAAATCTTCTAATTTGCAATCTTTTACTGCTGCAAGCGCCGCATCATATTCATATTTATCCACTTCTACTCCATACATAGGGAGGGCAACAATAGAAAGATTCTTTGCAAAGTGATACCATTGTTCTTTCAGTGGCCCAACGCCTTGGCCCTTACTAAGCTTCAGCATTGCCCAATGCATAAAGAACCACCCAGAAATAGCAATGTAAGCATAAAAATGTCTCTTTTGAATATCCGTTGGTTTATGTCGGTAATAAGTGAAAAGAATACTGTCAATCTCTGCCAATGTGTGTTGACCGCCACAAACGTAAGTCCCAATATCAAATCCGGGGTCACCGTATCCGCCATACTCCCAATCGATAAGATGAATTTCTTCTTTGTTGATCAGGAAATTAACATCACGAGCATCACCATGAATATTGCACTTTTTAATGCCATCGTGTTCAGCCAGTTCTGCCAGGCGGTAAATACGTTCACGCACAGCCAGAAAATCAGGAAAATGCCCGTATTTTTCCGGCGGAATTTTATCCCTTATCCCCTCAGCTTTTTTGATTACATCGAAATTCCATCGAACATGACATGGTGCAGCATGAAGGCGCCGGAACAGCATAATTGCTCTCACCATATCATTAAGATTTTTATAATCAAAATCCCAATGCTCAATAAACCGACCAATTCTCCATCCTTCATCCACATCCATTGCTATAAGGGTAGTATCAATACCGGCATCCTCAACTATTTTCTGCATAATGGTTTCGCGTCCACGTTCCACCAAAATTTCTGATCCAAGTCCCGGATGGCGATACACATACTTTCCCCCTTTAAGCCTGAAAGATAATACAACATTTGTTAAGCCCGCCTGTACCGGAACAAGTTCTTCAATGTCATCCTCCTGGCAGGAAAATACCCGGCAGATGTTGTTCAAGATTATCCTGCGGCTCTCATCTGTAAACAACCCGCCTGTTGTTTGAATATCAGCCATTATACAACTCCTCCTACAAAACCTCTATACACCATAACTCTGTAATGCCCTGTCAATAAAACGCACAAGATTTCGATAGGCCGGTAAAAAGAAGAAACTATCATCATCCCCTACAGAACCTTTATACAGCCCCCAGCCAAACCAGTAAAAAGCAGAAATGGGGATAAATCCGTAATAAAATCTGCGTTCATCAGCAGTCATTTCCCGCCCTACAAAGAAACGCAAATAACGTTCGATTTGCTCATCTGTCCAGTCATAACGGCATAAAATACAGCCAATGTCATTCGCTGCATAGTTCATACCCGCATATTCCCAGTCAATTAAAAACATCTCACCTTTGTCATCATAAAGATAATTTGGCTCATAGGTATCATTATGGCAAAGTACAAGTTCACATCCAAGCCGTTCTGCATGTGCCTTAATGGCAGGATACAAGCGATCAATTTTCTCTATGATTCCTGCAAACTCTTTCTTCAAATGGCCTTTGGTCGCAGACGCAATCTCCATCAGTTTTTTTGCTTCCGCCACGTCATCAAAAATTTTTACCCCTGCAGAAACAGGTACTTCCACTGCATGCAACTGGTGCAGCATCTCCATACCCCTAATCAGTTGCGCTTCATTTCCTTCAAAATCACAGTTTTTTGCATTTCGCACGTAGTAACTGATTTTCCAGCCATCCAAAGACATGTCAATGACTGATTTATCAATCCCTATGTCACGGGCGGACATTTGGGCAAAATATTCGGCCTGCCGATTAATAAGGTTTCCAGCAGTACCGCCCGGATGACGGTAAACATATCTTGTTTCCTTTACATCAAACCCAAATGAAACATTCGTAAGCCCCGCATTAATAACGCGAATATCTGTGATTTCATTAGGCTCGCATTTAAGTGTAGAACATATATTAGTAATAATTTCAGAATCTACATTCAACAAAAATTCTGCATCAAATGAACGCAAATCATCTATGTTATCAAATTCAAATATCGTACCGGGTTCAAATTTACGGCAATAAAATGTTAGTTCTTTTATGTGCCTGCCATAAAACTCTTCCCAGAACATAGATGCCACACCAAAGTCGTTAATCTCCTCTTCCAACAATTTGCAAAACAGATAAGAAAACTTCGCATTCATGTAGGCATGGCCTACTTGTGCTAGCGAATCTTTCCCACCAATTTTAGTATCTGTTATTACACCCGCATCTGATACTTGAACAGAAAACTCCCGGAACTTTCCCGTGAGATACATACAAGAGCGATATGAAACATTTTCAGTATTCTCATCATTAAATGGGTTATCTGTAAAATAGTGATCTGCGCAACATATAAATGTGTTCGCAAGGTATTCCCTGGCCTTGTAAAGAGAATACAGATTGCCTTTTTTGCCAAATTCATTATTGACAATTAGTTTAACGCCATATTTTTGTTCCAGATAGAAAAATTTTTCTTTCATGTAGCCAACCACTACATAAATATCTTTCACACAAGCAGCTAGAAGTTGCTCAATCTGCCTTTCAATTAAAATTTCACCCTTCACACGAAATAAGCCTTTAGGCTTTTCATAGGTAAAGGGTGCAAAGCGTGTTGATTTCCCTGCTGCGAGAATGATAGCATTTTTGACCATTATTAGAACTCCATCTACTCTTATAAAAATGTATTTAAGTATACTATCTCGTTCAATTCAATGGAATAATTAGAACTAATCTTCTAACTCTACTTCCGCTGCCGGAACGGTTTGTCCAAGAAGGGGTGCAGACAAAATTTTGAAGCTTCTACACTCTACTTGAGTTCATCAAGAAATACTACAGATGAATAATGACAACGCCTTTTCTCTTCAGGTGGCAATTCCATGTAATTACCATAGATACTTGTCAATATGTCTTCAGCATTGTTAGGGCCTAAAAACTGTAAATTTTCAAACTTATATCTTTTTAACGGAAACACAGAACTAGCTTTCATATAATGGCATTTATATACCGGTACAAGATTAAATACATCATAGTCATTAACATAATTAATATTATTGGATTTTTGCTCATTAATTCTTAGTACTTCAGATCTTAAATTATATTCTTCTTCACTTATAAGACCCTTTCTTTTTCGTCTTTCTATATACTTGCGATTTTCTTCATTTAAAAATGATTCCAAACAGCTTAATTTCATTTTCTTAGTTCTAAATAAATCTATATTCATTCCCTTATGCGAGTACATTCTATTCTGGGGATAAAGCATATTGAAAGCTTCTGAATTCATATCTTTTACGCGAGCCCAACCATGAAAAAAGAGAGGTTCTGATACTTCGTCTTCCAAAAACATTGATTTTGGTAACTCATTACGTAGATATTCTTTAGCTTTATCATATGTGTCATCAAATAAATAAAAATCAAAATCATCATCCCATGGAATAAAACCTTGATGTCGTACCGCTCCTAAAAGTGTACCATATGCGATCATATAAGGAATTGAATGGTTCTCCAAAATAGTTGCGATGCTCTTTGCCATACCGAGAAGAACATGCTGTACTCTCTTAACATCCACTGCCTGCTCCATCACGTTAAATCCTCCAACTCCTAAAAATTAGAAATTATAATAACAATTATAATTAGTTCATATTAAAAAATAAATAACATTAAGCAAAAGAACAATCTAACAAATAACGCTACTTTATAAGTTTCTTTCTATGCATTCAATTATTAAAAAAAATGACAGATGAATAATGGCACCGCCTTTTCTCTATCGATGGAAGCTCCATGTAATTACCATAAATACTCGACAATATATCATCAGCATTATTTGGACCTAAAAACTCAAAATCTTCAAATTTATATCGTTTTAATGGAAATACAGAACTAACTCTCATGTAGTGGCATTTATATACCGGTACAAGATTAAATACGTTAAAGTCCGTTCTACAAGGAAAATCTAATACCTTTTGCTCATTTATTCTCAATGCTTCCAACCTTTTATTATATTCTAAGTCATCAATGAGACCTTTGGACTTTCGTCTATCTATATAACTACGATTCTCTTTATTAAGAAACATTTCTAATGTACTAATTTTCATTTCTTTCGTACGATATAAATCAACACTTATTCCTTTATGGGTATACAAACTATCTTGTGGAAATAGCTGACTAGCAGCTTCTGTATATATATCCTTTACATGGGCCCAACCGTGGAAATAAAGCGGTTCAGAATTCTCATCTTCTAAAAACATTGTTTTTGGTAATTCGTTACGTAAATACTGTATTGCTTCATCATAAGTTTCATCAAATAAGTAAAAATCAAAATCATCATCCCAAGGGATAAAACCTTGGTGCCGTACCGCACCTAATAGTGTGCCATACGCAATCATATAGGGAATAGAATTTCGTTCTAAAATAACAGATATACTTTTAGCCATATCTAAAAGAACAGACTGTACTCGTTTAACGTCTACTCCTGTTTCCATTAATTTTACACCCTCCAGTCTATAAGACTTTCAATCATATCCAAATCAAAAACAGCAATACCAAGTTTTTCTCTAGCATTCTTTCTTTCAGTAAATGAATCATCAATTAAAATACAATCGGTATTCCCAATGAATTTACACTTATCTTCCCCTTGTTCAAGGTGTATAATATTCGCAAACAACTCTTCTGATATTTTAAAATGTTTAAGCGTTTCATGAATGTCCTTAGCATGCTTAGTAATTAAGATAACAGGAATGTTCTGGTTAACACATTGATAAAGAAAAGCGACCATTGGAATATTTACTTTATCATCAATATACAACGTATCATCAAAGTCCATAAAAACTTTACTATATTTTACACTTGTCTTATATCGACTAATAAAAGCTCGGTCTAATGTAATTTGCAAACCATTATCTATAATATCAACATCAAAGCCCCACATATTATAAAGCGTAAGAAGTGGGTAATTAATACCGAGATTTCTTGAAGTCCCCATGGTACCAGGTATTCGTGGGGATATTTCCATTAACCGGTATTCGCCATCAATATTCTTTTTAACCTGAAAAAACCAAGCACCATTAAAAACCAATTTTGAGTTAATCTTTTCAGCAATTTCCAGGATTTCATTATCTGCTGGCAACAAACTACTACGTACTGAAATACCAGTTTTTATACGTTCCCGTTGCCTGGGATGACAGGCACGTAATTTACCATGTCGATCTGTAAAACAATCAATAGTGTATTCGTTTCCCGGAAGATATTCACAGATTGCATATTCTATACCATCGTTAATGGCATTTTCAAGTTGTTCTGCACTATCTATTTTCCGTGCGCCTTGTGAACCCTGCCCAACAGCCGGTTTTATAAACACTGGATATGATACCACATCCTCTTTTCCATGATAGAAACGTGGAAGAAATTGTTCTCCCTTAAAAAACTCATATGTTTTATTTTTTGATCTGCAAATTTCTACCGTTTCTAACGGGGAAGTAACAACTTTTGCATGAATCCGTTCCTGTTCCCTAGTCAACGTTAAGCAAGCGCTATCATGAGCAGGATAAACATAATCAATACTAAATTTTTCAATTACTGAATTCAATGCATCAATGAAATTAGGATCCTTTTCATACGGAAGATTCGTAACACAATGTTTGAATACAAATTCAGCATGACTTGGAACACTATTTGCACCATATAACTCAACAAACTTTGAAAATTTTAGAGCATTTTGTATTTCAAATGCTATTTCTGTTCCTGCAGGAAATATTAAGATTCGTTTTTTTTCCATGAAAATCCCTACCTTTTGAAAACTATTTGCTATTTCTAAATTGACATACTACTTTCTTTATATATGCATAACTTTCAATTTGTAACAAACTCGAACCAAGTATGTAAATCACTAAACCACATAAAGTCTGTAAAATAACAGTGAAAATGTCCGACATTTTTAAAAAAGTAATAAAATAAATACAAATCCCCATAAAAACAGCTAATAAAATACTTGGCAAAATATCTTTTAATTGTTCTTCATAACTGTAATTTAGTATTTTTCTGTTTGGCCAACTATTAATAACTTGGCTTATCACACTTGTTATCAAAAAACTATAGGCCATCGCCATAACACTGATATTCATGGTTAAAAATATAAAAAGAATACCTACTACTTTCTTGATTATTTCCAGCTTAAGAAATATATCAGAACGGCCTAATGCTTTAATTGCATTTAGGTTCGCAGTATGGATTGGGTAAAAAATATATGTAATGCAAAAAATCCTCATAAACGGAACGCAAGGAAGCCATTTGGGTGTGAGCAAAAAATTGATTAACGGTTCACATGTTGAAATCAATATTATCATGATAGGAGCAAGAATGTACGTACTCATTGTAATTGCACGTCTTGTAAGGTACTTGACTTTCTCTGTAGCATCCTGTTCCTTTGACATGGTAGGAAACAGAACACTATCTATTGATTTATTGACATTAGATATAAACAAATATGGTATTTGCTTGCCACGGTTATATTGCGCTAAATCTGCTGCTGTATATAAACGGCCAATAATCAGCTGACGTAAATCTCCATAAACCTTATCAATCAACCTTGAAAGTAACAACTTCCAACCAAATGAAAACAACTCTCCGAGGCGAGAAAAAGAAAATTGCAGTTTAGGTCTCCACCTCACAGTAAACCAAAGAATAATAGTGCCAACCGTAACATTAAATAGCTGTTGAACAACCAAAGCCCAAACACCATAACCGCTATATGCCATCCAAATTCCAATTACAGCAGCCCCTAATGTACCACCTAATGTTGCAAAAAAAAACCGTTTAAATTGCATCGTCCGTGAAACATACGACTGTTGGACATTCTTTACACCGGATATAATTATTTGCAATCCCAATACCCGTATTACAGGAACTAATTCTTGCTGTTTATAAAAATCACCAATTACGGGTGCAAAAACATATAACAGAGCATACAGTGCCGTACACCAAACCAGATTAAACCAAAACACGGTCGAAAAGTCCAATTGGTCCGCATTCTTTTTTTGAATTAGCGAACTACCCAATCCGCTGTCCACAAAAACATTCAAGATACTGATGAAAACGGTAACCATTGCTATGATACCGTAATCTTCAGGCACCAATAATCTTGCTAATAAAATTTCTACAAGTAGTTTTACACTTTGTGCCCCAATACGTTCGAAAAAACGCCAAAGCATATTACTTACAAAGGATTGTCGTGTTGTTCTCATAATTAGTAAATTTAATAAATCAATATAGCAAAATATTTATAACCAATTCTAAAATCTTTTTAACTTATTTAAGTTAAATAAACGTCTAAATCTTAAATATAGTGAAAATAGGAAAGGATATCTCCTACGCAAATCAGCTCTTCTTAGACGGCGCTTTAATTTTTTCTTATCTTCTTTATCTTTGATCGTATCAATAATTAATTCTACATCATGACGGTTAATTGATTTAAACCCGTATAAATTACATTTTATCTCTGCAATTTTATAAAAAACACTATCCTTATATCTTCCTTTTGTTTCCTTATTTAATTCACTTAACCATTCAATTTCTTTATTAAAATAGTTAACACGAGTATTTGTCTTAGAATTTCTAAAATTGGTTGACCATGAGTTTGGATGATTTTTTCGATAACAACCCATAATATGAGGTAAATAGTACACTTTACCACGAATCGCTGCTAATATTTGAAGAGGGTAATCGCCTACATTTGCAATTTCACGAAACTTTGGATATTCTAATGCCACACTACGCTTAACAACTAACGAAGCAGTAGCACAATAATAACCTCCTCCTCTTATTATTTCATCAACTGTTACTTCTTTTAAACTGTCAAATCTAATATCATTCCCGACAATATCATCATCAACAACATAATTAACCGGATGATATGTTAAAGTACATTCGGGGTGTTGTTCCATAAAAGAAATCTGTGTTTCCAGCTTATTGGAATCAGTCCAATAATCATCACCCTCGCAAAATGCAATATATTTTCCTTTACAAGTTTTTTCCAAATAACGTCGAGTACTACGAATACCTTGTGAGTAAAGGTTTTTATCTTCGTAAATCGGCTTAATAATTTCAGGATATTGTTTCTTATACTCTTCAATAATTTTAATTGTATTATCATTTGAAGCATCATCATGAATAATAACTTCAAACCTATATTTTGTTTTCTGAGAAACAAATCCATCAAGAGCTTTTCTTATATACTTTTCATGATTATATGTTAGGCACCAAATGCTAACTATAATTGGATCCTTATTCATGGCGAATACCTAATTACCCTCCACAATAAATCTGATAAAGAAAATGTTTTATTAATTTTTTTAAATAATAATTATTTTAGAGAGATAACTAAAAAAAGTTGCTATGGTCACTCTGTTTTAACATCTCTATGATTCTAATTCACTAATTAAATCTCAATAATTTTCAAGTGATGACGGTCTCTATCATTTTCATTTGGAGGTGTCATATAATCACCATACATTTGTGTCAATACAAAATTATAATCATCCGGACCATTCAACCACAAATCCTCAAATTGATATAAGGTACCCTTACCATAAACACTTTTAGAAAACATCTCTTTTATTCCCCAATTACCACAATAATTAATTATTCGATTACTATTATCGTAATCATTTTTTCTTAAAACTTTATCAAATTTTCTCCATGCCCATTTTGTATTTATAAACCGATCAAATCGAAGCTTAAGAAATACTGTTCTTCCGAAACTTAAAAGAAAAGATTGCTTCTTTTTATATGAATCAGAAGCAGCTAAAAATGAAGCTTGAGATAATGTATAAATTTTTCTCCAAAATTTACACTCCTTTAACCATTTTCTCATTTCATTATCATCATTCGGCACACCATCAAGTGGAAAAACATCAATCCACGCAGGAATAACAAGTTTCTTATTTGTAGCATACCTTTGAAGTTTAACTTTTTTATTTTCTATTCTGGCATAATAATAACTATACTGACCTTTCATATTCAACGTTGTGTGTAATTGATATGGGTCTTTCAATTCTTTTTCAGCAAACTCAATAAATCTATCATAATCTGGACGTGGAATTCCAATATCAATATCATCATCCCATGGAATAAAACCCTTGTGCCTAATAGCTCCTAACAATGTTCCGCCCAACATATAATAAGTTAAATTGTGTTTATTACAGATATCTAAAGTATGACGAAGAATGTCAAGCTCAATATTATGTAACTTTTTAAGATTTGTATCCATTTTTATCCTTGTATGATATATTCAGAAGCTAATACCATACTTTCCTTTCTTAAAATATTGTTATTTGTGACGTATAATACATTCAGATGCTGTGGACTTTAGATGTTTAATCTGTAGCCCAACTACTTAATGGAGTGTATTGCCACAGCTTTATCTGAATCATTTATCAGCTGGATGTGCCAGGAAACCGTTCTGGTTCCCGCAGCTCTTATTTCAATCAA
>JAEEGL014094296.1_pt1 | contig 11275 bp, 12 predicted proteins | sample 9134231 | NCBI WGS metagenome assembly JAEEGL01 (sample SAMN16246548, study PRJNA631951) | gut metagenome | biome: gut microbiome; feature: rumen; material: fiber-attached | host: Bos | place: Iran: Karaj | collected 2018-10
CGCCGCAAGGGCGAGCTGCTGAATATGGACCGCAAGGGCGACCGCGTTCACTTGGATTTCAAAATTCCGTCGCGCGGCATCATCGGCCTGTCGAGCAATATGATGACCGCCACCGCCGGCGAGGCTGTGATTGCACACCGGTTCATCGATTTTGAACCTTACAAGGGCGAGATTGAGAAACGTACCAACGGCTCGCTGATTGTGATGGAAAGCGGCACCAGCATTGCCTACGCACTTAACAAACTGCAAGACCGCGGAACATTCTTCATCGAGCCGATGGAAGAAGTTTATGCCGGTCAGGTTATCGGCGAGAGCACCCGCCCGGGCGACATCGTGATAAACGTGACCAAGACAAAGAAACTCACCAATATGCGCGCTTCGGGCTCCGACGAGAAGGTAAGCATTGCGCCGCCGGTGAAATTCTCGCTTGAGGAGGCTTTGGAGTATATCCAAAAGGATGAATATGTGGAAATCACACCGCATTCAATGCGTTTGCGCAAAATCATTCTTGATGAGACAGAGCGCAAACGGGCTAATATGAGAGAGCAAAGTTTAGGATAAATCTAAGAGTTTTGAGTTAGAGGTAGAGGCGTGCTGCGGCACGCCTCTGCTGTTTTGTAAAGGTTTTCATTCATAACTTATGCCTTATAACTTTTTAACTTAAAACCTAAAACGAGCTCTTTTCAACTTATCCCCTTCCAATCTCATTTATCCAATAATTTAGTACCTTTGCACCTAAATTTTCTAAAGTGAGTAGAACAATAACTGGTTCCGATATTTTAGCTCTTATCCCGCAGCGGCCGCCCGTTGTGATGGTCGATGCTTTTTACGGTATTGAAGAAGGGGTGTCGCATTCGGGTTTGACTGTAACCGACAGCAATATCTTCTGCTCTGACAATTGCTTGCGCGAACCTGGAATTATTGAGCATATTGCCCAATCGGCGGCGGTGCGTGCGGGCTACATCTTCACGCAGAAAGGCGAAGATGTTCCGTTAGGTTTTATCGGCTCAATCGACAAACTGACAATCGAGAGCCTTCCGCCCGTTGGTAGCCAACTGCACACCTATATAACTGTTATGCAGGAGGTTGGCGGTGTGTCGTTGGTGTCGGCGCAGACAAAAAACAACGATGATGTGGTGGCCGCGTGCCGTATGAAGATTTTCCTTAAGACAGAATAAAGCAAATACTGATAATGAAGACAAAAAGCAAGATTCGCGAGGCTGCCCTCATCGACCGCAAGACCATAACAGTGCGGTTCAGCGAGGTTGACTCTATGAAGGTGGTCTGGCATGGCGAGTATATCCGCTATTTTGAAGACGGACGCGAATCGTTTGGCAATCATTACTATGGATTGAGATATATCGATATTTATGACAGCGGCTATATGGCGCCAATGGTTGAGCTGAACTGTCAGTACAAACAGCCGCTCACTTTCGGCGAGGAGGCCATTGTTGAGACGCGCTACATAAAATCGCCGGCGGCCAAGATAATGTTCGACTACACCATTTACCGCGCGTCAGACAATGCGGTTGTGGCAACCGGCAGCTCAACGCAGGTGTTCATCAACGGCCAGACGCGCGAGCTTGAGCTCAACAGCCCTCAGTTTTATTTGGATTGGAAAGAACGATGGATAAAATGAATATATACATAACGGCCGATTCTATTGTCACTCCGCTCGGGTTCAACTCGCAGGAGAACATTGCCGCACTTTGTTCTTACCACTCGGCAATTATGGAGCATAAGACATCGACCGTGGCCGACGCGCCCATAACAGCGTCAATCTTTGTCGACCACAAAATCAGGCTTCAGTCGAAGACGATGGACATCGAGTCGCAATACACCAAGTTTGAGCGGCTTGTCATTATGGCCATTACCGATGTCTTGGACCAGACGCATATCGACATTGCCGACAGCACTGTGGGCATTGTCATTGCCACAGCCAAGGGCAACATCGACTTGCTCGACTATACCGCCGAGTCGATGGACGGGCGAATCAGCATCTGGAAATCGGGTGACCGCATAGCGCGCTATTTCAAGGCCGCCAACCGCCCGCTGATAGTGTCGAACGCCTGCATATCGGGATTGTCGGCATTGATTGTCGGCAAGCGGCTTATAGAGGCTGGCGTTTACTCAAACGTGATTGTGGCTGGCTGCGATGTGCTGTCGCATTTTATCACCAGCGGATTCAAGTCGTTCAAGTCATTGAGCTCGAAGCGGTGCGTTCCGTTCGATGCTTCGCGCGACGGGCTCAATCTGGGCGAGGCAGCCGGAGCCGTTATCCTTTCGACCGACAACACCGACAGCAGCATCTTACTTGCCGGCGGCGCCATTAGCAACGACGCCAACCACATATCGGGACCGTCGCGCACGGGCTACGAGCTCAACCTTGCCATTCGCGGCGCGATGGACGAGGCAGATGTCAGAAAATCGGATATCAGTTTTGTTGATATGCACGGCACGGCCACTGTCTACAACGACGAGATGGAGTCGAAGGCCGTGACACTTGCCGAGCTTGCCGATAAGCCGGTGCAGAGCCTGAAACCGTATTTCGGCCACACGCTGGGTGCGTCGGGTTTGATAGAGGCCATTGTCTGCATGCACGAGCTGCGCATAGGCACGCTCTTTGGCACAATGGGATTCCAGAAACTTGGCGTCCCGATGCCGGTAAAAGTATCTCCAACGCACAAAACGTTGAAGATGCGAAGCTGCGTCAAGACGGCATCGGGCTTTGGGGGTTGCAACGCGGCTGTTGTGCTGTCGTTGCCCGAGTACGCTAAAAAGAGCCGCCCGGAGCCGAAAAATGTTACGTTGAGGTCGATTTGCACGGTTTCTGTTGTCGATGCGCATGTCAAGCGCGGCAATAAAACCATTTTTTCGTCGAAAGACACCGAGTTCAATGTTTTTATCCGCGAGGCCTTCAAAAAACTTGGCGATGAGAACATGAAATTCTACAAGATGGATAATCTTTGCAAGTTGGGATACGTCACGGCTGGTTATCTGCTTCGCGATTTCAAGTTTGAGCCGGAGGAGATGGGAATTATTCTGTCGAATGCGGCTGGCTCGCTCGACACCGACATTGAGCACCAGCGCAATATTGGAGAAAACGGCGATGCAATGGCAAGCCCGGCGGTTTTTGTCTACACGCTGCCCAACGTTGTGACAGGTGAGATATGCATCCGCTATCAGATAAAAGGCGAGAACACCTTCTTTATCAGCGAGGGGCACGATAGCGAGAAGGTGTCGAAATATGTGCAGATGGCCGTAAGCGAGTCGAACCTGCATTACTGCATTGTAGGTTGGTGCGAGCTGCTTGGCACCCGCTACAGGTCGTCGTTCAGCTTGTTGGAAAATGTGAATTACGTCAAATAAGATAAAGCAATGGAAGAACTTATCGAAAAACTGAAAGGCGAACTTATTGCCGAACTGAATCTTGAGGAAATCAAACCGGCCGACATTGATGCCGAAGCACCGCTTTTCGGTGACGGTGGTCTGGGTTTGGACTCTATCGACGCGCTTGAAATAATCTTGATTCTTGAGCGCAACTACGGAATCAAAATTGACAATCCGGCGCAGGGTAAAGAGATTTTCTATTCGGTAAAAACTTTGGCCGAGTACATCACCGCACATCAGAAATAGATGCGGATAGCCGTAACAGGATTGGGCGTGGTGTCGGGCATCGGGCTCGATGTTTACGAGAACATTGAGGCTCTGAGGCAGAAACGGCACGGAATGGAGAAACCTAGGTTTTTCCAAACGGAGCTTGATGTACCTGTTTCGGAAGTTAAGAAATCGAACACTGAACTTAAACAACTGCTTGCTATTAAGCCTGATAAGACGGTGTCGCGCACGGCTTTGCTTGGTATGTTGGCGGCGCGTGAGGCAACGGACGACTCAAAAATAGATGTCCGCAAAATGCGTGTGGGGCTGATTTCGAGCACATCGGTTGGCGGTATGGACCTGAGCGAGGAATTCTACTACTCTTTCAGGGAAAATCACGAACACGGACGACTGCGCTGGGTTAGTCAACACGATTGTGGTTCGAGTACTGAATTGATTGCCAAATGTTTGCACATTACTGGTTTTCGCACAACCATCAGCACGGCTTGCTCGTCGGCGGGCAATGCCATTATGCTTGGCGCGAGAATGTTGAAACATAACATGTTAGATGCCGTCATTGCTGGCGGTACCGACGCACTTTGTAAATTCACGCTCAACGGTTTCAACTCGCTGATGATTTTGGACAAGGAGCACTGCCGCCCGTTCGACGCCACACGCGCAGGGCTGAACCTTGGCGAAGGTGCGGGCTACATTGTGATGCAGCGCCTTGAGGATGCCAAACGCGAGCCCTATTGTTTGCTCACGGGCTACGCCAACGCCAACGACGCCTATCACCAGACTGGCTGCTCGCCCGAGGGCAACGGCGCCTTCAAATCGATGAGCGAGGCCATAGCGATGAGTGGAGTGAAGCCGGAGGAGATTGACTATATCAATGTTCACGGCACCGGCACGCCCAACAACGACTTGTCGGAAGGAATGGCTTTGAAGCGCATTTTCGGCGACAAGGTACCGCCGTTCAGTTCGGTAAAAGCGTTCATTGGTCACACGCTTGGCGCGTCGGAGGGCATTGAGGCCGTTTATTCGGCATTGTCGGTGAGCCGCGGGTTCATCTATCCTAATCTGAATTTCAAATCGCCGGCTCCCGAGACGCAATTGGTGCCAGAAACCGAATTCAGCGAAGGAAATAACATCCGCAATGTGCTGTCGAACGCTTTTGGTTTCGGCGGCAACGATACCACACTGCTTTTCTCGAAATTTGAAGAATAAAACGCGACACAGATGCAACCGGTTTTTATCATCAACAGTAGTTCAATAGCATCCGACGGAACGGTTGCCGGGCTTACAATGCCTGCCGTTGAGCCCGATTACAAGGAAATAATAACCGATGCCACACTGCGCCGCCGTATGAGCCGCTTTGTAAAAATGGGCGTGGCTTGCGGACTTGATTGCATTGGTCAGACATCTGATATTGACGCTGTTATAACCGCCACAGGACTTGGCTGCCTGGCTGATACCGAGAAGTTTATAGAGTCGATAGTGGCAAACAACGAGCGGCTGCTCAATCCCACGCCATTTATCCAGTCGACATTCAATACTGTTGGCGGACAGCTGGCTCTGCTTAAGGGAATTCATTCATACAATGTAACTTACGTTCACCGCGGACTGAGTTTCGAGAGCGCGCTGATTGACGCTGCGCTGCAGGTAGCCGACGGAGCGCGCAATGTGCTTGTTGGCGCAATCGACGAGATAACCGTTGCTTCAACCGATGTGCAGCGTCGCTTGGGACTTTTGAAGAACTATCCGCTTGGCGAAGGCTCGCAATTTTTTATGTTTGCCGGCAAAGCTGAAGGCGCTCCGGCTGTTTGCGATATTGAAACGCATACTTGTCTTACAAACAGCGAGTTTGCTGTGGTTATTGAAAATTTTATTCAAAGAAATAATCTAAACATTGGTGACCTTGATTGCGTTTTGAGCGGCAGCTCGGTAACCGGAAAAATGTTTGGCGGCAAAGCTGTCGATTTCAAAAAACAATGCGGCGAATATCAGACGGCGACGGCCTTCGCCTTGTGGAAAGCGACGCAAATGAATTGTGCCAACGTGCTTATAGTCAATCAGTATCAGCAAATCAACCAATCGCTTATTCTTGTCAGAAGATGATTATTGCACTGGCAATTGCAATATTGTTAGGATTCTTGTTTTATGCCTCATACAGCATAAAATCGCAGGTTTATGTGCGGGCATTGTGCCGTGTCAAAACATCTGAAAAAGTTGTATATCTTACTTTTGACGATGCACCCGATGCGGTTCAGACGCCAAAGGTTCTCGATGTTCTGAGACGTAACAACATAAAGGCGGCGTTTTTCTGCATTGGCAACCGTGTGGCCGGTTGTGAGTCGGTTGTGAAAAGCATTGCCGATGATGGTCATTTGATTGGAAACCATAGTTTTAGCCACAAAAACACGTTCCCGCTTTTGAGCCGCCGCAGTATGATTGCCGACATTGAGCATTGTCAGTCGGAATTGAAGCGCGCGACAGGCTCCGACACGCAGTTTTTCCGTCCGCCGTTCGGCGTAACAAATCCACGTGTGGCTTATGCCGTGCGCAAACTAAATCTGAAAGTAATTGGCTGGAGCATACGCACTTACGATACCAATCAGCCGCCTGTCGAAAAAGTTCTGCGACGTATACGCCGGCAGCTGAAAAACGGTTCGATAGTTCTTTTGCACGATGCCATCAGCGGCAGCGAGACATTGCTGCAAGCCGTTATCGACACAATAAGGAGTGAAGGATATTCGTTTGGAGAATTAAAACTTTAAAAATCAGCATAATGAAACGTTTTTTGATAATCATTGTCTTTTGTGCCACAGCAGGTTCGCTTTTCGCGCAGATGCGCCCCATAACCGACCTTGCCGATTTCGAGAACCGCCTGAAAACCAGCGTGTCGGCATTGAAAACCATTGAAAGCGATTTTGAGCAGATAAAGCACCTCGATATGTTTGACGAGGATGTGCGCTCAACCGGCAAATTCGCCTATATGACTGAGAACAAGATTTATATGCACTATGCCAAACCGCTTGATTATTTGGTTGTTATAAATGACGGAAAGCTAAAGATGGTGTCGGACGGCAAAAAGAGCATTGTGGCGCTGAACACCAACAAGATGATGGCCGGAATGCAGGATATGATAACCGCTTGCATGGTTGGCGATTTGAATCGCATGAAAGATGGATACAATATTGACTATCAGGAAAATGAAAAATACTATCAGGTTACTATAACTCCCAAAAGCCAGGCTGTCCGCGACTATGTGGCCAAAATCCGCCTGTTGCTCAGCAAGGCAAATATGTCGGTGAGCGAGTTGTATATGTTTGAAAATGAAGACGATTATACGCGATACATTTTCAGCAACCAGCGCTTCAATCAGCTTAAAGACGATGGCATATTCAGTGTTCAATAAGGCATTTCTGATTCTGATAGTTTGTTTTTCAGCCGTTTACGCTTCGGCGCAACCTGTTTTTACTCCCAACAAAACCGACAAATACAACATTCAGATTGATGCCCGTGGCAGCCACTTGAGCGGAATGTTGATTGCACGTCCAACAAACGATGGTCCGCGTACGGTTGTGGCTTCATACATCGGCCCTACGCTTTTCGATTACACACTGACTGCCGATTCGCTGCGTGTGAACAGCAGTGCGGCACCGCTGCGCCGCAAAAAGTTGGAGCAGTTGCTCGACAACGATTTGCGCATCATCTTCATAGACGAGAGCCGCGCCAAACTAACACGCCAGACAGCCACAACTCGCAAACGCAAAAGCGGGCATTTGTTCGGAAAAACTGTGGTGCTGATAAATACCGATGCCAGTCAAAACGCTGAAACAGTAACAATTAAGCATCCACTGATAAGATTGGAGATAACCCTCAACCGACTTTAATTTTCTTATAACTGGTCGCTTGTAACATTAAACTTATAACTCAAAACTCTAAAACTTATAACTTAAAACCTTATCTTTACCCTGTTAAACCTACATCGATGAAAAGGATTCTCATTCTAATAACAGTTGTGGCAATGCTTACCGGGTGCCAGCATAAGGAGCATGCCGACCTGATAATTCACAATGCCAAGATTTATTCCGTAAACAACAATTTTTCGGTAATGCAAAGCGCGGCTATCTGCGATGGGCGGTTTGTGGCAGTCAGCAGCGACGCCATTATCAAAGCCCGCTACTATTCCGACAATGTTGTTGACATGCAGGGCAAATATGTGTTTCCGGCGTTCATCGACTCGCACTCGCATTTTTTGGATTATGCTTTTTCGCTGGCCGACAGCGCGCAGGGGCAGCTCTCGGAGTCGCAGATGGCAGACCTCCTGAAGAAGGCGGAAAGGCATTGTTTTTCAATGGGAATATCTACAGTTACCGATTTCGGCACTTCATATAACAATGTCAAACTTATTGACAGTCTGCAACAAAATGGAGAGTTGCAGTTGTCGGTTTACGCTGTTTTAGAGCCATCGGTCGAGAATATCAGCCACTATATCAGCCGTATGCCTTATCACACCAATAAGCTGAAAGTGCTTGCGGTGGGACTAAACCTCGATGGCAGTTTGGCATCGCAGGAGGCCGTTCTTTTGTCGCCTTATACCGACAACACAAACGGCCGGTTGCTGGCAAGCGCCGACAGTCTGGAGCGCATCTGCCGTATGGCTTACGACAATGGTTTTCAGGTGTGTGTGGGCTGTGTTGGCGACTCCGCAGCGCGCGTGGCTCTGAATACCTTTGCCAACATTCTGCCGCGTAAAAACAGCGCCCGCTGGCGTGTCGGAAACTTGCAAATGACCAGCAAGCGAGATTTGCGCTTCATATCACACTACAATATCTTGCCAATGGTGATACCTGCAAGCTATGCCGACACACGAGAGAAACTGCCGTCGATTTTGTCGAAAAAACAGATACGCGAGACTTTTGCATGGAAGAAAATCCTGGGGCAGAATCAAGGCATTTTGTGCGGCATAAACGCACCCGACGAGCCGCTTAACCCCATGCAGACAATGTATTCGGCCATGCGGCAGGAGAAACAGAAACTGCGCAACAAGCAAGGGCAGGAGATGACTTCGGTTCAGGCCTTGAAAGCCATGACAATTTGGGCTGCCTACGCGCAGTTCGACGAGGAGAATAAAGGAAGCATCGAGGTGGGAAAAAGCGCCGATTTCATTGTCACAAACGAGAATCTGACCACAATGTACAAACCATACCTGCCCGATGTGAAGATTGTTAGCACCTATTTGGGCGGACAAAAGGTGTACGATATAACCCAAGGCGAATAAAAGCAGCCAGCCATGAGCAAAAAGTGGTTGACAATCATAAAGATAGCTGTGGCGTGCGCGGCTTTTGCTTTTATTGTTTTACGCATAAAGCAACAAATCGAAAAGGGTGCCGGTTTGCAGATAACCGATTTCAGACTATCGCCAATGCTTGCAGCCATTGCCTTGATGCCTGTCAATTATTTAATTGAAAGCTTCAAATGGCAACATCTTTTAGCTAAGATACAAGAACTTAAATTGTCGTTGGCGGCCAAGTCGGTGCTGGCAGGGCTTGCAGCCTCAATGGTGACACCAAACCGCATTGGCGATTTTGCCGGACGCATTATGCTGCTTAAGGCAGGCAACCGCGCCGCTGGCACAATGGCCTCGTTTGTGGGCAGTTGCGCGCAGATGCTTGTTATTGCGGTGTTTGGTGTTGCGGCGTTTGCTTGCAACATCGAGCTTCCCTGTCAGTTGCAATTCTTTCAAAACAACTATTTTGAAACTCTTATAACGCTTGTAATTATACTGATAACTGCAGTTATCTTATTCTTTAATATAAGTAAATTGGCCACAAAAATCATAATTAAACGCAGCGAACTGCTGAAAAACTTTGTTGAGGCGATGGGGGTGTATCGGGCAAGGCAGTTAGCGGAAGTTTTAGCCATTTCGGCTGTGCGCTATGTGGTTTTTGCCATTCAGTTTTACCTTGTACTTCTGTCGTTTGGGGTTGAAATGGAGATTTTGGCCGGATTGTGTGCCATTGCTTTCATCTATTGCTTTGTGACCGTTGTGCCTACGTTCGCTTTGGCCGAATGGGGCGTCCGTGGTTCGGCGGCTTTGTTCTTCCTGTCTCCTTTTGGAGGCTCGGCAGTAGCCATAATGTCAGCGACCATCGCCGTGTGGCTTATAAATATCGGGCTGCCGGCTTTGGCAGGAACGGTGGTTATGCTCAAAAGCGCCGATTAGTCTTCGTAAACCGTCGTATCATCGATGCCGGCAAGCCGCAGCGCCTCGCGTCGCTCAATGCAAGTGCCGCATTTGCCGCAGTGCACCTCGCCGCCTTTGTAGCACGACCATGTTTCGGCGTAATCTATCTTCAAAAGTTTGCCCCGCCTGGCAATGTCGGCTTTGCTGATGTTGGTGTAGGGAGCTAGAATCCGGGCGTTGTTGTAGGTGCCGCTGCTTATAGCCGCATCCATGGCCGCGATAAACTCCGGGCGGCAATCGGGGTAAATAGTGTGGTCGCCGGCGTGGTTCGCAATCATGACATATTGCAGACCGTTGTTCTCGGCCAGCCCGGCCGCCACCGCCAGCATTATGCCGTTGCGGAAAGGCACTACTGTCGAGCGCATGTTGTCGTCGTTGTAATGTCCTTCGGGAATGGCATCGGCACCTGCCAGCAGCGATGAGTTGAAATACCGCCCAATGAAATCGAGAGGAATAATAAGATGTGGTATTCCAAGCCGCTCGCAATGGAGTTTGGCAAATGTCAGCTCGCGGTCGTTGTGGTTGCTGGCGTAGTGGAACGACACCGCCATAGCAATGCGCTCGCGATATTCGTAAAGCATTGTTGTGCTGTCAAGTCCGCCCGATAGAACAATTATTGAGTTTTTCATTTTCCGGAGTGTTTAAGTGGTGCAAAAGTGCAAAAAAAAGATAACACTGGCGCGGACACTAACGATAACGCCGACGTAAACTGAAAACGTGGACATAAAGGATGACGATAACGAAAATGATAACGATGGTGCAAGCTTTGCCTCCTACTTATAACTTTTGCTTTTTTAACATTAATCATTACCCACCGAATCATTTTTTTCCTATATTTCGCAGTTTTTCGAATTATGCGTAGCACAAAAACAAATATTGCGAATAAGATTGGTGTTGGTGTTAAATCACTGATTAACAACATTTTACCCCCCCCCATCGGTATTTTTTAGATTTTTCTGTCATGCCGAACTTGTTTCGGCATCTCTGCCATATGGTGAAGGTTCCGACTTGCGTCGGAATGACAAGATTTGTCATGCTGAATTTATTTCAGCATCTCTGCCTTTTGGAGAAGGTTCCGACTTGCGTCGGAATGACAAAATTTGTTGTGCAGACGCGATTAATCGCGCCTCTACGCGAACCATTGATTTTTAATTTTAACAGATATAACTATGGAAAAAATTAAAAGATTATTCGTAGCAGTTGCAACCTTGTTTGCAGCAACAGTGGCCATGGCCCAAAACGGCTTCAATTATCAGGCGGTTATCCGTGATGCCGACGGCAATCTGTTGGCCGAACAGGAGATAGCGCTTCGTATAACGCTGCTCAACAGCAGCGGTTCGCTCTATCAGGAGCGGCAGGTGGTAACCAGCAACGCCTACGGCGTGGTTTCGATTGTGGTTGGCGGCCCCAACGCTCAAGTTCTTA
>JAEEGL014765406.1_pt1 | contig 11275 bp, 7 predicted proteins | sample 9134231 | NCBI WGS metagenome assembly JAEEGL01 (sample SAMN16246548, study PRJNA631951) | gut metagenome | biome: gut microbiome; feature: rumen; material: fiber-attached | host: Bos | place: Iran: Karaj | collected 2018-10
TAAAGCAAAAGAATTATATGATTTTTTAAATTCTATTTATTTAGTTAGATTTATTGAATCTTTTATTAAAGATGGTTTTGAAGGAATTAATGATATAATGGAATTAGAAAATGATTATTTTGAAATCAATAAAAATTTTACTTTATTTCAACAGAAAAAAATTTTAGAAAAAGTAAAAGAATATAAAAATAAATATAAATCAAAAAAAATAGAAAATAATGAAATTGGAGTTGAATGTGATATTAATAATAATAATTATATTTTAAATAGATGTTGGACTTGTTTTAATAAATTAAATGAAAAAAATTTAATTGAAAAAACTTATTCTGATAGTATTGTTACAAGAAAAGTTAGATTTTGTTCTAAAAGTTGTATGGAAAAATTTGAGAAAAATATTTATGTTTATTGTGATTATTGTAATATTATTTTTGATAAATCTAAAGGAGATTTTGTTTTTGAAAAATATCATTTTCATTCTAAAGAATGTTTAGATAAATATATTGAGGAACATAATGAAATTAATTATAATTCATTAAGTAATATACAAGAGTATGATGATTATAATTATGAAAATAAACCTTATGATCCTATGGATGATTTTTAATAAATTTTTATTTTATAAATTCGTTTTTTAAATTTGAAATATTATTAAATTAATTAAAATAATTTTATCTGTTTATTTTTTTATTCAATGAAAAAAAATAAAGAAAAAAATAATTTTGAAATATAATATTTTATTATGAAAGCTAATTTAAATAATTAATAAATATAATAATTTTAGACATAATTATGCTTTTTTTTTTATATTATTTTAAAGGCAAAAAAAATAAAATTTTTTCAAATAATTTTTAAATACGTAATTAATTTAATTATTAGTAAATGGAAAGCATTGAAAAGCCTCCAAAAAGTATAAAAAGAAAGGGATGTAAAATATTAAAAAATAAAAATAAATAGGTGTTGATTCTTTAAAATCAAAAATAACAAAATGTTTTAAAGGAAAGCAAGTATAATATTTCTTAATAAAAATTATAGAAAAAGGATAAATTATATTATATTGGTAAATGGAGATCATATCTTTCAAAAGAAGAACTTCACATATCAAAAGAAATAAAAGACCCTTTTGAATTATTAACTCATTTATGGGCTCATAAAAATGTAATAAAAGAATTAGAAACAATAAGATTAAATCCAAATTTATTAAATAAAAAGCAAATAAGAAATGATTTAGAATTTTATATTCCTCAACTATGGTAAGAAAAGAAATAATATAATTATATATATATAAATATTTTAGTTCTTTTTTATTATTTGGTGAATATGAAGCAGTTTTAGAATTTCTTTCATTTTTATGTAAATCTTGTTATGCTTCTTTTTCTTTTGCTCATAGAATTATTTGGTTTTTAAAATCTTCTATTGGAAATAATCAACAAATTAATGATAAAATTAGAATGGTGCTTCACATTATTCAAACTGTTTTTAAAAGTGATTCTGATAAAAATAAAATAGAAAATTTTTATTTAAGTGGTTCTGAGGATTATATTAATTTTATAAAAAAAAAAGGTTTTCAAAAAGTTTATTTTAATAAAGAAGACTCAGAATTTTCTTCTGATGATATTAAACAATATTATGAAGATAAGAAAAAATTTAGGAATTTAATTTCTAAATATGCTGATTCTCAATATATAAAAGAAATGCATAAATTAAATAATAATAAAAATATAGAAAAATTAGATTTGTCTCAACCTGAAGAAGATATATTAGAAGATATATCAGATATATCTTTTTCACCAAAAGAAATATCATTAAATTTATATAAAGGATATGATTATGTTACAAATGATGAAAATAATATTCATTTACAATATATGAAACAAATAGATCAAAATGATATAAATTTAACTTCTTTTTTATCAAATACAAATTTTTTTGATCATCTATGTAATATATGTGATATATTATTAAATACTGTTGAAAGTGATAGAAAGAAAACTTTATTAACTGAATTAAAGAAAATAAATAAAATTTTACCTTCTAATGTTTATATTCCTTTTGTAAATAATTCAATTAGAAATTATGTTATTGCTTCAATTCCAATATCAGAATGTCATATATTTAAAACAAAAACAAGAGCTCCTTATATGATTGCAATTGAATGTTTTAGATTAGATGAATTAAATTATTATTTAGAAAAAAAAGACTTAATTAAAATTTCTCCTAAAAATGAAAAAAAAAATAATGGATTTTATAGAAAATTAAGTGATTCAGAGATTATTAAAGATGAAGAGTATATTGGAATAAAAAATATTAGTGCTATTAAATTTCCAAATGATTTTGAAGGATTAAAAAGAAGAAAATCAAGTGGAGCTGATTTAAAAGAAAAAGAAAAAACTCCAAAAATAAAAAAGAAAGAAATGTATTTTTCAGAAAATGATATAAAATTTTCAAAACCAATTACAATAAGAAATTTATTAAAAAAAGAAGAAGAAAAAGAAATAGATAGTCAAAGAAAAGAATTAACATTATTAAAAGAGAAAATAGTATCTCCAAAATCTCAAAATATGAAAATATCTTTTAATTTTAAAGAAAATTCTCCTAAAAATAAATATAACAAAATCAATGAGAATGATATATCATATTCAGAAATATCAATCAATAATTATCAAAACACAGAAAGAGATTTAAATGCATCAAATATAACACCAACAAAATATGATAAAATAGAAAATGAAATAAAATTAAATTCAAATTTATCTTTTTTTTCAAATCAATCTCCAAATTCTCCTAATTCAAGTGGAAGTTCAGATCCAGATATAACAGAAATACCAAAAATATTAGAATTAGAAAATGAAAGTTTATCAAATATATTAAATCAAATAAACATAGAAAATAAAAATTATTTCGGTGAAACAATAGAACAACAAACAAAAAGATTAAAATCACTTTCTCCTTTTGGAAATTTATCTTCATATAAAGTAGTTAATATCATTATTAAAAGTGGTGATGATTTAAGACAAGAACAATTTGCAACTCAATTAATAAATGAATTTCTTCAAATATTTAAAATAGAAAAAGTAAAGTGTTATTTAATGCCATATGAAATAATTGCTACTGGAGTTAATGTTGGAATTGTAGAAGTAGTTCCAAATTCAATATCAATTGATCAAATAAAAAGAAAGAACAAAAATATCACTTCCTTAGTAGATTTTTATAAAAATTATTTTGGTCCCATAAATAGTAAAAAATATAAAAATGCAATTCAAAATTATATTCAAAGTTTAGCAGGATATTCTTTATTATGTTATTTCCTTCAAATAAAAGATAGACATAATGCAAATATAATGATTGATTCAGAAGGGCATTTAATTCATATTGATTTTGGATTTATGTTAAGTAATGCACCTGGAAAAGGATTAAAATTTGAGAAAGCTCCTTTTAAATTAACAAATGATTTAGTTGATGTTATTGGAGGAACTAAAAGTAAATTATTTGATGAGTTTAGAAAATTATTGTGGAAAGGTTTTATTGCTTTAGTTAAACATCATGAAAGAATTTTAATTTTAGTTGAAATGATGTATTGTGGACATGGAAATAAATTACCTTGTTTTGAAGGAGGACAAGATGCTATTAATGAATTAAAAAAAAGATTTATACCCAAAAATAATATGAAAAGTAGAGATTATAGAGAACATGTTGATGAGCTAATTAGCCAAAGTTTAGATAATTGGAGGTCTAATTGGTATGATAAATTTCAATATTATGTTCAAGGGATTTTACCCTAGGTAAAGATTATTTTTAGGGTTTTTATTATTTTAATTTTTATTTCAAGTATTTATGAGATTATTTTCTTTTGGAGGGTAAATAGAGATTTAAAAATGGCATTTTTATTTGGATTTTTTTAATTAATTTTATATTGTCAATGGTTTATTAACTTCTTTAATTGAAAAAGAAAATAAATAAATTATTTATAAATGAAATTTAAAATAAAATTAAAATAAAATGAAAAATAAAATATATATTCATAAAAGGAATAGGTGGATCAAAAAAGAGATTCATTATATTCATATTCTAAAATTATAAAATCAAAAAGTGTAAAGCAAAGTTCTTCAAATTATTCTTTAAAAAGTAGTTCTCCAAATAGAAAATATGAAAAATGAAATTGAAATATAAGAATATCAAATCAGTGTATTATTTGCAACAAAATTTTTTTATATAATAGAAGAAATACATAATAATTTTTAAAATAATAGTTTTACTATTTTGATTGGGAGATATAATTCATTAAGAAGGAAAAATTATAAAATATTTTCATAATTTTTAATTGACTTTGATTTAATTCATTAAAAATCTTATAACCTAAGAAATTATTTTTGTAAATGTTACTCCTGAAATTTAAATTAATTTATTGAAAAAAGGAATAAATGCAAATAGGGAAATAATCATGATATTAAGGAAAATGATATTAATCATTTAATTAAATTTTTTAATAATGGAATTTATATTGCTAAGACATTTAATTGAAAGATTATCAATTGATTTAATGATAAAGGAAATGTGAATTATAAACCAAATCTAACATTTGGTTAAAGATTTAATTTGAAAAATATATAATTAATCACTCAGTTTATGATTAAAAGTTTATTTTTTTTTTCTTTTATTAAATATAAAAAAGTTTATTCATTATTTTTAAAAAAAAATATTTTCAAAAAAATATTAATAAGAAGAACCATAACCAAATTTATTATTAGAAATAACTTTTTTTTCTTCATTTTTTACCATATTATATAAAGCTTCAGTACTTTGAACAATTTTATTATAAGCTGAGTCAGAATCATTTAAAATTTTATCATAAACACTTAAAACTGCATTTTTTTGTTCAATAGATTGATTTATTCTTTCTAATTCATCAATAAATGAATTTAATTTTTCTTGAATTTTCATTTTTATATTTTCTCCATTTTCTATATCTTTATTAATTAATTCTCTTTGAGTTTTTAAATTATTTAATGTTCTAATAAGATCTTCCATTGTTTCTGATATATCTGGAAATGATAAGGAAGTCTATTTATATTATAAAGTTATTTGAATTTTATTTTACTTTCATTTTAATATTTTTTTATTTTTATTTTTTTTTAATTTTTATTTGTTTTTAGTATTAATAAAAGTTATTCTAAAGATAAATATAAAAGAAATAAATTTATTTTTCTTATATTATATTTAAAAAATATAATTTTTAGTCATTAATATGCTTAAAATTTATTCAAAAAATTAAATAAAATATGTTTACAAATCAATTTTTAGATGATAATGAATATTATGAAATTTATAATTGGGTTGATAAATATAATTTATCAAAAACAAGAAAAAATATTAATAGAGATTTTTCTGATGGAACATGTTATGCAGAAATTATTAAAAAAAATATTCCTTCTATTATTCAAATTCATAATTATATTCCTACTGAAAATCATAAACAAAAATTAGAAAATTGGAATTTATTAAATAATAAAGTTTTAAAAAAATTAGGATTTAAAATAAAAAATGAAGATATTGAAGGAATAATTTCTAGTAAACCTTATTTTATTGAAAAAGCTTTAAAAATTTTAAAAATTAAAATTGAAGAATATAAAAAAAAATCTATTGAAAATAATAAAAATTTAAATGAAAATTCTATTAATAATATTTTAAATGAACCTTTAACTAAAGAAATATTTTATAAAAAAGAATTATTATCCAAAGAAGAAGAAATAAAAAAAATAAAAATTCAAATAAAAGTATATTATTTATATATAATATAATTTTAGGAAGCAGAAGAAACATTAAAAAAATTAAATGAAGAAAATAAAGAATTAAAAGACTTAAAAAAATCAATTGAAAAATAATTAAAACTTAACAATATAAACGAAATAATGAATCAAAAATATAAAAATATCATTTTAAAAATAAGACTCGAAATAATAAAGAATTTAAAAAAAAATTAAATAAATAAAATAAAACCAACAAAATTTAAATTTTTTATTTTATAATAAAATGGAACTTCAAATAATTTTAGAAAACTTCAACAAAACATATTCTGTAGGAGATTCAATAACAGGAACAATTCAAATAAAAAACCGTCGTAATGATTTAAAATACAATTTAATAATTTACTTACAAGGAACATATATATTATCAAATCGTAAATCTCAGCCACCAACAAAAATAAAAAAAACCTTTTTACAAAAAGATTTAAAAATAATATCAGAAGGAACATTAGAAAAATCTAATAATCCATCATCAATATATTTTAAATTTCCTTTAATACCAGAATCAAATGATAATTACTATGAAAGTTATCATGGTGTTGTAATATCAATTATTTATGAATTATCATGTAATTTACAAGTAATAAATTCAAATGAAAATTATAATTCTGAGAAAGTAAAAATTAACATTAATGTTCCTGGAATGGGAATTAATAGTAATTTTGGTTGTAAATTAGTTCCTTATTATTTTAATTTAAATAATAAAAATATGGAAAATAATCAATTACAAAATAAAAGTTTACCTGATTTTAATATTGAATGTTTTATTAATAATATTAATTGTAATTTTGATAAACCTTTTGATGGTTATATTATTATTCATAATTGTAATGTTGAAATTAAAAGTATTGAATTACAATTTTTAAGACATGAAGAAACAGTAATTAATAATGTTAATATTAATGAAACTAGTGAAATTCAAAATTTACAAATTGGAGATGGTGATGTTAATAAAAATATTGAAATTCCTTTATTTATGATTTTTCCTAAAACTTTTTCTTGTGCAACTTTAAATAATAATATAGTTAAAATTAGTTTTGAAATGAATGTTATGGTTGTTTTAGTTGATGGAGTTATTATCATGGATAATTTCCCTGTTAATTTGTGGAGAGGATAATTCTTTTTTAATAGAACAAAAATAATTAAATTTAAAATATGAAAATTATAAAATTAATTATTAAATTTTTTTACTGATTCTCATAAACAAAATTAATATTTATAATATATATGGAAAATATTTTTAAAAAAATAATAAAAATTTATTAAAAGATAAGTATATACTTATTATAAAATATTTATCTAACAATTCATTAAATCAAAAAATGTATAATTTAACTAATTATTATTTATTTTTTGGAGAAGATTTTTTTTTTTCTTTTTTTTTTCTATTTTTTAAACCAGTGTTAATTTCATTATCAGATTTTACTTTTTTATAATTTCTTTTTTCAATTTTAATTTCAACTTCATCATTAATAATATTATTTTTACTATTGTTATTTTTATTATTCATAATATTTTTTTTTAATTTTTGACTATAATAATCATCGAACATTTTTTTATTAAATTTTATTCCTTCATATTTTATAATTAACCATTTAATATTTTCAGGTATTTCATCAATTAATTTTTCTTTTAAATCAATTATATCTTTATTTTCATTAAAAATAAAATCTTTAATTTTAAATTCAAAAGTATTTAAAAAAATTTCATTAAATCTATTTTCATCATTAAATATTTCATTATTAATTTTTAAAGGGTCAATTTCAATTGGTGAATTAACATCATTTATATTATTAATATAATCCATAATATTATATAAATGAATATTATCTTTATTTGTATTTATTAATTTTATTGTTTGATTTATTGAATTATTTCCTAATAAAATATTTTCTAAAGTAATATTACATTCTGGAATTATTTTATTTTTTATCATTTCTGGTGTTAAAATCCAATGAGGAAAACTATTTTTATATTCATTATCTTCAATTTTATCTTTTATATATGTAAAAATAAATTTTTTTAAATTATTTGTAATTGAATCAAATTTATATATATTAAAATAAGTCTCACATAAATTTTTTTTTTTTTTCTTCTTTTATTTTTAATTCATTAATAAAGCAAATAAATCCAAATTTAATATTTGAATTTGGATTTTTAAAATGTTTAAATATTAAAATATCAAAATGAGATTTAATTATATTTACTTTTAATTCTTTTACTTTTTTATTCTTTAAATCAATTTTTTTATCTAAAATAACATATAAAAAGCCAGTATCATCATAAATAATTGGTACATTATTTAAAAAAGTTAAATTAATTTCAAAAGATTCATTATCATAGGAATTAAAATTTCCATTAATAAACTCTTCTAGTTTTTCTTTTAAAGACATTTTATAAAGTAAAATTAAAATTAAAATAAATAAATTAATTAAAAATAAAAACATTTTTTATTAAAGCATTTTTTATATCAAAAAATGTTTGATCCAAGTTTATCAGAATCAAGAGTTTTTCCAAAAATAATAATAGGAAATTTTTATGAAGATCCAAATTTAATCAAAAGAAACTTAAATTTACTTCCAGTGGAAAAAATATTAGATAAAGCAGAAGCTTCTTTTTCAGAACCAAATAAAAATTTAATTGGAATATTTATTATAACAAATTTCAGAGCAATATTTAAATTTGAAGATGAAATAAATGAGAAAAAATATAATATACCAGAAGATTATTTCAAATTTCCTTTAATAAATATTATTAAAGTAGAAAAAATTGATGATAAAAAAATTTCCTTTGATGCTTATCCAATAGAAATCACTTTAAGGGATACAAGACAACTTCGTTTTCATATTTGGACAAAAAATGCAAATAATTCATTTTATTATAATTTAAGTGATTTAAGTACATTCAAAAGGAAAGAAGATCTATATAAATTTTCAGAAGAATATAATAATTATTTAAAAGAGAATCCAAATTATTTTAATGGATGGGATATTTATTCTCCAGAGGAAGAATATCAAAGGCAAGGAATAACAGAAAAGAATAATTTAAATCTGAAAATAACAAGAAAAAATGAGAATTATCTATTATGTTCAACATATCCTAAAATTTTAGTAGAACCATCTTCAATGTCAGATATTGAATTGGAAAATGCATCAAAATATAGAACAAAAAATAGATTACCAGTATTAAGTTATTATTATAAGGGAGAAAATAATAATAACACAAATAATAATAAAATAGTTACTCCATCAATATGGAGATCATCTCAAACAAAAACAGGAGTAATGGGAAATAGAAAGAATGATGAAGATATTAAATTATTAGAAAGTATGATATCATTAACATCTCAATTATATATATTTGATGCAAGACCTTATTATAATGCTTTAGCAAATAGAGTTAATGGAGGAGGATTTGAAAATACAAAACATTATTCTAATGTATCATTAAATTTTTGTGAAATAGAAAATATTCACAAAGCAAGAAATTCTTTAAAAAATTTATATCAAATATGTTTAAATAATAAATTAATGACAAATATGAAATTTTGGTCTCAAATAGAAAATACAGGATGGTTTGAATTTATATATAAATTACTATATTTTTCAAATGAAATAAGTAAAACATTACAGAAAAAAAATTGTGTATTAATTCATTGTTCTGATGGTTGGGATAGATCATCTCAATTAATAACATTAAGTCAAATATTAATAGATCCATATTTTAGAACTTTCAAAGGATTTGCTGTATTAATTGAAAAAGATTGGTTAAGTTTTGGACATCAATTTGCAAAAAGAGGAGGAATAAATTTAAAGGATGAAGAAGAAAGTCAAATTTCACCTATTTTCTTACAATTTTTAGATTGTGTTCATCAATTAATTATTCAATTTCCTAATTCTTTTGAATTTAATAATGATTTATTATTATTTTTAGCTAAGAAATATAATACTAATTTATATGGTACTTTTATGTTTGATTCTGAAAAAGAAAGATTTGAAAAAAATGCTAAAAATAAAACTCTATCTGTTTGGAGTGATGTTTTTATGAATATATCAAAATATAAAAATGTTTTTTATGATCCTTATTCTAGTAAAATTTTATTTCCTAATTATTGCTATTATAAAATTAAATTATGGAAAGAATTCTTTTTGGAAAATAATATTTATGTTGATAAAGAGAATTTCCATATTAGTGATTTAGATACTGGAATTACTTTTACTAATTATTTAATGTTTTTTGATTATATTAAAAAAAGAGATGTTGCTAATTTTATGAATCAACAAGTTAAATATGAAGAGATGTTTAAAGTTGTTAGAGATGTTGTTGAAAAGATTAAAGATAATAATGATTTTTGTGATCAATTAAGTGATGATAGTAAAAAAACCTTAGAAATTTTAAAGAAACAAATTGAAGAAATTAAAATTAAAGAAAAAGAAGAATTAAAAGAAATGAAAGATAATAATGATGATTTTGACCAGTAAATGTTTTATTTTTTGTTAAATAAATAGAAGATTTTTTTTAAGTTAAATTATTTTTTTTCTTATTTGTTTTTTATGTATTCATATTCGTATTCATCATCTTTTTATATATCTTTATTTTCATCTTCTTCTAATTCAATTTTTTATATCATTTATTTCCTCCTTTTCTTTATTTCATAATATTCTTCCATATATATTATTCAACATTTAACTTCAAATTTTTCATTAACACATTCATATAATCATAAAAAATCCCTTATTGTTTCACTTGAATTGTTTCCTTTCATTATATTTTATTCATTCAAAATTTAAAATTAAAAAATATTAATTTAATTTAAAAAATTTAAATGTCATCAAATGTATTTAATTCAAATTACCAAGATAATTATCTTTCTTCACTAGAATCCTTATTAAATAATCAAAATTGGAATAACACTCCAGATATAATAAAAGTAACAATTCAAACATTAAATGATAAAATAATAACATTGAATGATAAATTAAATAATCTTGAAAGTGAAATAGGAAATAAAATATCAAAAAATGAATTCCAAAATAATATCAATTCCAAAGTAGATATGTCTGAATATATAAAAACAATAACAAATTTAACAAAAAATATTCAAAATTACCCTTCAATGGAATATGTAAAATATATTGAAGAGGATAAATTATCTAAAAGTGATTTTAATAATATAATAAAAGAATATACTTTAAATAAAGATATGAAAAATTTTTTAGAGAATTCGAATTTAAAAAATATAAATGAATTATCTTCAAATTTAAATTCTCAAATGGATAATTTTATAAGAGAAATAAATAAAAAATTAAATGTAATTCCCACAATGAATGATATAAAAAAAATAAATCAAACATTAACTTTAAAAGCAAATATAACAGATTTAAATAATATTTTATCAACAAAAGTAAATAAAGATGAAATAATAAATATTTTAAGAACAAAATGTGATAAAAAAGAATTTGAAAATCAAATAA
>JAEEGL016559746.1_pt1 | contig 11275 bp, 10 predicted proteins | sample 9134231 | NCBI WGS metagenome assembly JAEEGL01 (sample SAMN16246548, study PRJNA631951) | gut metagenome | biome: gut microbiome; feature: rumen; material: fiber-attached | host: Bos | place: Iran: Karaj | collected 2018-10
TCAAAAGAAAGGTGTCTATGTGCCAAGATACTACTGGCAGAATAAAATGATTGAAATCAAAGAGCTTGCTGATCGTGAAAACAAAGCACTTGTACCCATTAGCAAGTTGATTAAAGATCACGCTCTTCAATGTTTTGATGGACACGGTTCTCCAGAGAGTGAAACAAAGGGCAAGGGTGAAATCCCATATGTCAGGGTCAAAGATATTGTAAACTGGGAAGTATACAAAGACCCGACTGCGAAAATCCCTTACGAAACATATGTTGAGAATGGCGGCGAAAAGAAAGAAATCAAAGTTGGCGATGTGCTCTATGTCCGGAGAGGAAGCTATCGTATAGGAAGCGTTGCAATGGTTTCTCCCTTTGATGTTAAAGCTTTATATACGCGCGAGATACTAATAATGAGGGTGACTCAAGATAATAAGTATGGGATAACTCCATATTACCTACTGTATTTGTTGTCGCATCAATTAACCCAAATGCAGGCAGCAAATAAAATACTGATTGAGACAACGCTCCCCAATATTGCAGACAGGTGGAAAGAACTGCAATTGCCTATTGATAAAGACAAGAATAAAATACTGTCAATAAGCAATAGGATAAAGGGTGTTATGGACAATAAATGGAATGCGGCGGAACAAATAATACAGTTATGCAACGAACTTGGAAACCTTACTACATAAGCTTATGAGACACCGACATCTGTTTTTACCCTTCGTGCTTCTTGCGCTGGGGTTCGTCTCTTGCGGCAAGCATTGTGACCAGCAGGCGGATGAGATGTTTGACCAGCATCCCACGTGGACGAGTGACAGCACTAACAATTTCTGGGAGAAGCGGCAGGGCGAGGGATTCCGGATGGAAACAGTGTGGGACGATGACACAACAATTAATTTCTGATGCTATGAAACGACTTGTCCTAATCCTCGCACTGATTACGCTGCTGTTCTCCGCTTGCGACAACAACCTTGTCTCCCGTGCGGAATACGATGCAGTGGTGTCCTATGCAGAGGAACTTGAAGCCCGCAACGACTCGCTTGAATTCGAACTTGCCGACCTTAAACTTTACAACGATTATCTGGAGAAGAAGCTCGACACCCTCGAGCATCAGCGGTAAAAATGAAATGGGGTCGCCAGAAGAGGCGACCCGATAAATGCATACGTTTTGTAGCAGAGGACTATTCTATGCGGTTCTCTTCCGGTGCGGCAATCCAGATTATAAGGTAGGCCCAGAAGCCAAAGCTGCCGCAGAGCAGGGCCAGGAGGAAGATGATGCGGACGACGGTGGGGTCCGCGTTGAGGTACTTGGCGATGCCGCCGCACACGCCGCCAATATGGCGGTCGGTGACACTGCGCATCAAACGACGATAAGTTTCCATATTAGAGCATTCCTTTACGTTTCAACAATGCTTTGGGTGATGGGTCTTTGCCGCGGAAGGCGCGGTAGAGTTCCATCGGCTCGACGGTGTTGCCGCTCTCCAGCAGGTGGCGGAACTTGGCAGCCAGTTCGGGGTTGAAGAGGTCGCCGCTCTCGGCAAATGCCTCAAAGGCGTCGGCATCGAGGATGGCGGTCCAGGTGTAGCTGTAGTAGCCGGCGTCATAGCCAGTTGTGAAGATGTGCTGGAAGTAGGGGCTGCGGTAGCGGCTGATGATTTCGGGGATGAGACCGATTTTGGTCATTGCCTGCTCTTCAAAGGTCAGCGGGTCGATGTGCTGCTTCTCGCTGATGGTGTAGTAGTCCATGTCGAGCAGCGAGGCGGCGAGGAGCTCGGTGGTTATGAAGCCCTGGCCGTAGGTGGCGGCAGCCTCAATCTTCTTGATTAGTTCGTCGGGGATGGCTTCGCCGGTCTTGTAGTGCTTGGCATACATCTTCATCACTTGCGGGTGGCGGCACCAGTTCTCCATGACCTGCGAGGGCAGCTCAACGAAGTCGCGCGGCACATTGGTTCCGGCCAGCGAGGGGTAGGTGCACTTGGAGAGCAGGCCGTGCAGGGCGTGGCCGAACTCGTGGAAGAGGGTCTCGCTCTCGTCGAAGTTGAGCAGCGAGGGCTTGTTGGCGGTAGGCTTGGTGAAGTTGCAGACGACCTGGATGATGGGGATGATGTTGTTGCCCTGCAGGTCGCGCTTCTGGCCGCGGAACTCGGTCATCCAGGCACCGCTGCGCTTGCTGGCACGCGGGTGGAAGTCCATATAGAGGATGCCGATGGTCTCGTCGCCGTCCTTGACTTCGAAGCAGCGGGCCTCGCTGTCGTAGGTGGGCAGGTCGGTGCGCTCGGTGAAGGTGAGGCCGTAGAGCTTGTTGGCAACCATGAAGGCGCCTTCACGGACGCTGTCGAGAGCGAAGTAGGGACGCACCACAGCATCGTCGAGGGCATATTTCTCCATGCGGTATTTCTCGGCATAGTAGCGCCAATCCCAAGGCTGGAGCTTGGCACCGGGCTCGTCTTTCTCAAGCATCTTCTGGTAGATGTCGCGCTCCTGCTGGGCGACCTTGAGGGCGGGAGCCCAGATGTCCATCAGGCATTTGTAGACATTGGCGGGAGTTTTGGCGAGGCAGTCGTCGAGCACCCAGTCGGCATGGGTGGGGAAGCCGAGGATGTTGGCGCGCTCGAGGCGCAGGTTGACGAGGGTGTCGATAATCTTGGTGTTGTCGTACTCGCCCTCTTTGCAGCGGTCGGTAAAGGCGTGCCACACCTCCTCGCGCAGTTTGCGGTCGGGGCAGCTCTGCATGAAGGGTTCCCAGGTGGGCATGTCGAGGGTTACCTTGGTACCGTCGGCGAGTTCCTTGGTATAGGCGTTGGTGGCCTTGAGCACGTTCTGTGCGAAGCGCAGGGTGAGCGAGGCTATGTCCTCGTTGAGTTTACGGAAGCGCTCCTGCTGCTCGGCGGGCACGTTGGCACCGCCACGCACAAAGCCTTTGTACTGCTCTTCGAGCAGGCGCATCTGTTCGGGGTTGAGGTCGAGACTGTCGCGCTGGTCGTAGACGGCCTTGATACGCTGGAAGAGGGCGGCATTGAGGGCTATGTCGTCGCCGTGGGCCGAGAGCATGGGGGTCACCTCTTCGGCTATGGCCTCCATCTCGTCGTTGTTCTCACATTCGCTGAGGTTGAAGAAGACGGCGCTGACTTCGTTGAGGAGCTGGCCACTGTATTCGAGGGCGAGGATGGTGTTCTCGAAGGTGGGTGCTTCGGGATTGTTGACGATAGCGTCGATCTCTGCTTTCTGACGCTCGATACCTTCGCTGAAGGCAGGCATGTAGTGCTCGGTCTTGATGCGGCCGAAGTCGGGGATTTCATACGGAGTGCCCCATTCCGCGAAGAAGGGATTGTCGTCCATGGCTTTCTTTTCTTTGCAGCCGGCGAGCAGCAGGGTGGCCGCCGCGGCGATGATTAATGTACGTTTCATGGTTATTGTGTTATTTTAATTGTTTGCATATCTGGCGCAGCAGGTCGGCGTTGAGTTTCTTTGCCAGGAAAGTGTGCTTCTCATTCTCGATGAGGTATATCTGCGGCGTAGTGGTGACGTCGTACACCTCGCGCCAGTCGATGTTGGCCTCGCCGCCGTTGAGGTTCACCCAGCGCGGGTTGGTCATGTTGTGGTTGGCGAGGAATTTCTTCCATTTGACCACCGTCTGGTCGTCGGGCTCGCTGAGGATGGCGAAGGCCGTGATGTTGAGACTGTCGGCCAGCTCGTCGAAGACACGGTAGATGGCGGGAATCATCTCGCGACAGTGGCCGCAGGTGGGACTCCAGAAGACCAACAGCGTGTACTTGCCACCTAGGTGGTGTAGCGAGTGGGGATGGCGCAAGGTGTCGAAGAGGATGAGCTCGGGTGCCTCACGGCCTACAAGCAGATGCTCCCATTTGTTGGCGCGTGTCACCTGTTCGTCGATCGACGAGGGCGGGTACCACGGCGCGCGTCCTGTGGCGAAGTAACGCTGGACGAGGTGCACATAGACTTCGTCGTAGACCATCACGTTGCTCTGCAGGTATTTCTCTGTTAGGTGGTGCAGCAGCCAGCGGAACACCTGGTTGGCAGGCTCGGCACGGTCGAGCAGGCTGTCCAGGAGAGGACAGATCTCTTCGGGCGGCATGCCACGCATATACTTGTCGGTATAGTCTATCACGCGCTGGTAGAACACAGGCTTTGGAGTGCGGATGATGAAGTCGTCGTCGACGGGGATAAAGTCGAAGTAGTGCTGCATGTACCACATATAGCGCTCATATTGTGTCATATCTGTGCCGTCGGGATGTTTTAAGGGCACTATCTCGTCGACGTTCTTGGTGGCTGTCATCATCTTGGCGAACATGGCATCGGGGTAGCGGTCCATGTAGGACTGTTTGATGCTGTCTATACGCAGGTGCTGTTTGCGCTGGTAGGTGGCAAATGCCGCCGAGTCGAGCGTGGGCTTCATTTTGTCCATCTCCTGGTATACTTCCTCACTCTCTTTCTGGTAGGCAAAGAAGACCTCGTTTTGCTGCGACCCTTTCACCTTCATGTGCATTGTCCAGGCGCTGTTGTCGGTATGCAGGGTGAAGAAGGGCTTTTCACGGTATACGATGAATTCCGTCAGGCGGTCGTTGCCGTTGGTGAAGAAGTAGAGCCCCGGATAGAGATCTTTGTCGCTCTCGAAGACGAACTTGCCGCGACCGTTGTTGTAGGCGGTATCCATGATGTAGCGATCCTGCAGGTGGTAGTAGCCAAGCAGCAACATCGAGTCGGTGGCACCGTCAATCTGCAGGGTTATCTTGTAGGCCGACTTGCCGGGTTTTGCAGGATTGGCCATTGCCAGCGAGGGCAGCAAAAGGATGAGTAGTATCGCAAGTGTTTTCTTCATAATCGTAAATGGTTTATTTCCCGACGCAGAAGCGTGAGAATATGTTTCCGAGTATTTCGTTGTTGGTTACTTCGCCTGTTATTGTCCCCAAGTGGTATAGCGCGTCGCGCAGGTCTATGGCCACGAGGTCGGTGGGGGTGCCGCCTTCAAGCCCCTGCTCTACACGCTGCAGCGCCTGCTGCACACGGAGCAGCGCCTCATAGTGGCGTGGGTTGCTGACGAGGGTGTCGCTGTCGCGTATGTCGCCGCGCACGGAGGCAACCATTGCAGACTTCAGCTCGTCGAGTCCTTCTCCGGTCTTCGCCGAGATGGCGAGGTGTGTACTGGGTGGAGTAGGGTGGGGTAGGTCTGTCTTGGTGAGTATTATGATGGCCTTCTTGCCGTCGAGCTCTATCTCCGGCTCGAGCCAAGGTTGTGTGCTGTCGTGTAGGTAGAGGACCAGCGTGGCCTCTTCTACCGCCTTGCGACTGCGTTCGATGCCGAGGGTCTCCACCTCGTCGTCGGTACTGCGCAGGCCTGCGGTGTCGATGATGCGGAAGGTGATGCCGTCGATGGTGAGTGTCTCCTCAATGGTGTCGCGTGTGGTGCCGGGAATGGCGCTCACTATGGCTCGGTCGTCGCCCAGCAGGGCGTTGAGGAGTGTCGACTTGCCTGCATTCGGCGCTCCCACGATGGCCACGGGGATACCGCGCTTCAAGGCATTGCCTATAGCGAAGGAAGATGTGAGATGTGAGATGTCAGATGTGAGATGTGCCAGTAGCTGTCGCAGCTGTGTGCGGTCGGCAAACTCGACATCCTCCTGGCTGAAGTCGAGCTCCAACTCGAGGAGCGAGGTTAGGTCGAGCAGCTGTTGCCGCAGCTCTTTGAGCTTCTGGGCATAGCCTCCACGCAGCTGACTGACGGCCAGCCGATGTTGTGCAGGCGTCACAGCGTCGATAAGGTCGGCCACAGCCTCCGCCTGCGACAGATTGAGGCGGCCGCCAAGGAAAGCCCGCATGGTGAACTCGCCGGCTTCCGCCAAGCGTGCGCCACTGTCAACGAGGGCTTGCAATAATGCCTGCTGCACGTAAAGCGACCCGTGGCAGGATATCTCCACCGTCAGCTCGCCGGTATATCCTATGGGTAGATAAACAGCAACTACGTCGTCAAAATCGTCGAATCGGCAATAGGTGGCGTGGCGAGGCGTTAGCGTTAAATGCTTAGTGTTTAGCGTTAAGTGTTTGGTGGCAATGGATAAGGCCTCAGGGCCGCTGAGACGCACCACGGCGATACCGCCGACGCCTGTCGGTGTGGATATTGCCACTATGGTATCGTTGTTCCTTGCCATTGTCTTAACTCTTCAATTCTTTTCCTCAGCGATATATTGGTCGCCGTAGAGGCTCTTCATCTCTTCGTCCGTCAGCCCTAGCTCCACCTTTATGCGGTATATGTTGGGGTAGGCGAGGATGAGCATCAGCGTGGACACCATAGCCAGCATCAGCAGCACGTTCTGTGCCGACAGCACGGTGAACACACATATCAGCACCACCACGGCCAGCATGGTGAGGTATAGCGAGCGTATGTGCTGTGCGTAGCCGCTGAGTTTGGCCTCCAGGCTATCGCTCTGCCTCAGGGAGGGAATCTGCTTGCGTATCACCAGCAGCGACATGCTCAGCGCCAGCACCGCCAATACGGCGCCCGCTATAAGCATCCAGCGCGAGGTGTGCTGCGAGGGATAGAAACGCCAGGGACTGACGAAATGGAACAGCGCCGTAAGTATCACGGCTGCCGCCGAGCCCCACAGGCCTATGGCTGCCGAACGCTTGATACTCTTGGTATATTCTTGTTTCTCCATATTGTCTTGATTAAACATTTGTCTTATCTCCTAAAGCTTAAGATATTTCGCCGTATACGATTCCTTGCATCCCAGTAGCTCCTCTGGAGTGCCCGCGAAGACTACGTTGCCGCCTTTGTCGCCACCCTCGGGACCGAGGTCGATGACCCAGTCGGCACACTTGATGATGTCGTGGTGGTGCTCGATGACGATGATGCTGTGGCCGCGCTCTATTAGTCGGTCGAAGGCCGCCAGAAGCTTTCTGATGTCGTGGAAATGCAGTCCCGTCGACGGCTCGTCGAAGATGAAGAGCATGGGCTTGTCGGTCCCTTCACCGTGCACCAGGTACGATGCCAGCTTGATGCGCTGTGCCTCGCCACCACTGAGCGAACTCGACGACTGCCCGAGCATCAGGTATCCCAAGCCCACGTCCTGCAACGGCTTCAGGCGGTTATAGATGCTGCGCGTCTCGTTGCTGTCGAAGAACTCCAGCGCCTGGTCGACGGTCATCTCAAGCACCTGGCTGATGTTGACGCCTTTGTACGTCACCTCGAGGGCTTCGTCTTTGTAGCGGCTGCCGTGACATTCGTCGCACAGCAGATGTATGTCGCTCATGAACTGCATGCTCACCGTCACATAGCCCTCGCCCTCGCAGGCGTCGCAGCGGCCGCCCTCGACGTTGAACGAGAAGAAGCCGCTCTTGTATCCGCGGCTCTTGGCCAGCGGCTGCTGGGCGTAGAGTGCGCGCACCTCGTCGAACACCTTCATGTATGTGGCGGGGTTCGAACGCGACGAGCGCCCGATGGGGTTCTGGTCAACCAGCTCCACGGCGGCGAGCCGCTTCACGTCGCCGTCGAGGCTCACGCATGAGCCCACATAGTCGTCGTTGCCTTCCATACGCCGCTGCAGCACGTCGTAGAGCACACGCCGTATCAGCGTGCTCTTGCCGCTGCCGCTGACACCCGTCACCACCGTGAAGACACCCAGCGGGATATCTACGTCGATATGCTTGAGGTTGTTGGCGTAAGCGCCGTGGATGCTTATGCGGTCGCGCCAGCGGCGTCGCTCCGTGGGCACGGGGATACTCTGCTTGCCCAAGAGGTACTCTGCCGTCAGCGAACGTTTGGCTTTCTTTAGTTCACTAGGTGTTCCGCTGAACACCACCTCGCCGCCCAGCCGTCCGGCTCCGGGACCTATGTCCACCAGATAGTCGGCCGAGCGTATGATGTCTTCGTCGTGCTCCACCACGATGACGGTGTTTCCTAAGTCGCGCAGCTTGCGCAGCACCTCGATGAGCTGTGCCGTATCGCGGCTGTGGAGTCCTATCGACGGCTCGTCGAGGATATACATCGAACCTACGAGCGAACTGCCCAGCGAGGTGGCCAGGTTTATCCTCTGGCTTTCACCGCCGCTGAGGCTGCGGCTCTCACGGCTCAGCGTCAGGTAGCCCAAACCCACGTCGAGCAGGTAGCCCACGCGGTTGCGCAGCTCGGTGCGCAGACGGTCGGTGGCCTGCAGCTCGTTGTCGGTGAGCATGCCGTCGAGGGCCGCCAGCCATTTGGCGACTTCGGTCACAGGCATCTCCACGACATCGCTTATCGACTTGCCGCCCACCTTCACATAGTTGGCGTCTTTGCGCAGTCGATGCCCCTTGCAGTCGGGACACACCGTGCGGCCGCGGTAGCGCGCCAGCATCACGCGGTACTGTATCTTGTATGACTGACTCTCCACCCAGCGGAAGAAGCCGTCGATACCGTCCCACACTCCGTCGCCGTGCCACAGGATGTCTTTCTGCTCCTGCGTCAGCTCGTAGTAGGGCTTGTGTATCGGGAAGTCTATCACCGCCGCATGGCGTATGAATTCGCGCTTCACCTCCTGCATCTTGTCGCCGTTCCAGCACACGATGGCGTTCTCGTAGATGCTGCGGCTCTTGTTGGGCACCACGAGGTTCTCGTCGATGCCTATCACCGAGCCGTACCCCTGGCAGGTGGGACAGGCGCCGTAGGGGTTGTTGAACGAGAAGAAGTTCGGGTTGGGCTTCTCAAAGGTGATGCCGTCGGCCTCAAAGCGGTTGCTGAAGTCGGCCGTAGCCCCGTCGACTACGGAAATACGGCAACTCCCCCTTCCTTCGAAGAACGCCGCCTGCACGCTCTCGGCGATGCGGGCCGCCTGTGTGTCGTCGTCGGGGTGCAACTCTATGCGGTCGATGACAAGGTGGACCTCTTTGTCGAGCTCCACGCTGTCGATGTCATCTATGCGCACCACCGTCCCTTTCACAATCACGCGCTGGTAGCCCTCTTGCCTCAGTATTTCGAGCTGGCTCCGCAACGGCCTCTCCTTCGAGTCCTCCAGCGGCGCCAGTATCATCACTCGCTCTCCCTGCACTCCCAATATATAATCCACCACATCGCTCACCGTATGCCGCTTCACCTCCACGCCGCTCACCGGCGAGAACGTGCGGCCTATGCGGGCGAACATCAGCTTCAGGTACTCGTAGATCTCTGTCTGCGTGCCCACCGTCGAGCGCGGGTTCGAGGTGTTCACCTTCTGCTCTATGGCTACCGCAGGCGCCAAGCCGTGGATATAGTCGACGTCGGGCTTCGTCATGCGTCCCAGGAACTGGCGCGCATACGAACTCAGGCTCTCCACATAGCGCCGCTGCCCTTCGGCAAACAGCGTATCGAACGCCAGGCTCGACTTGCCGCTGCCGCTGAGGCCGGTGACCACTATGAGTTTGCCTTGTGGCAACTCAAGGTCGATATTCTTCAGGTTGTTGGCGCGGGCGCCTTTAATGCTTATATTCACCTTTTAACTCTTAACTCTTACCTTTCACCTTTCACATTTCACCTCCCCAAGTTTCACCTTCTTCCCAGCGGCCCCCAGCAGCAGGTGCCCGTCGGGACGCTGTATGGCTTGCAGCAGGCTATAAGGCGTCTTGGCCGAAAGGATATGTTTCTCTACCTCTCCGTCGGCACTGATGGTGTATAGCGCCAGCACCGAACGGTCGCCCATGGCCAGCAGTTTGGCCTCGCGGCCTATCTCGTAGATGGGCGGCGTGCGGCGCGGCTCGTTCTTCACGATGTATGTCACTCCTTCGTGGCTCGTCATCTGCAGGCCTAGCAGGTAGTTGTCATTGCGTTGCACATCGTTGCGGCGCAGGTTGCGCACCCATCTCACTCGCCCCGTGGTGTCGATAGCCACCAGGTGCAACCCCATGCGGTGGTACAACAGCGACGTGGTGCCGTTGTCCTCGGTGCGGTTCAGGTGCCAGTTGCGCCCCACAGCCACCACGGCACCCCAGTCGGTGATGGTATATCCGCTCACCGACACCAGGTCTATGTCTTGGTATTTCTGCACGCGGCGCGTCTTGGCGTTGAGCAGTATGTTGAGGTCTTCGTTCTGGAACGTTCGCATGTTGAAGCCCGTGAGGGATGCCGAATTGATGTCGAAAGCCATCGTAAGCACTCCTTCACATAGCATCTCTTGGTATCTGCCCTCGGCAGGACTGAAGGTGCCAACGCCTATGACCTTGCTGCCAGCCACTCCGGCCAGCTTCAGCTGTCTCACATGCGGGCACTGCACCACGGCGTCGAAGGTCTCGGCACGGTTGCGCTCCAGTATGTTGTAGATGAAGTGCGTCTCGTCACCGCCCTCCTCAAAGCCTGTCGTCACCATTGTGCCGTCGTCGGTCACCACCAGGTTCTCCATCGACCCCAGCGCGTAGTCCTTCCTCCACTGCTCGCGCAGCTGGGCGTCGTACAATATGGCGCGTGCCGAATATTGTTGCCGATCGGTATATTCCACAATGTATATTATCGCCGCCAGTCGGCCGTTGGGCGACACCGCACCCCAGGCATAGCAATGGTCGTTGCGCCCGTAACCAAGCGAGTCCACCAGCACCATCGGCGCCGTGCTGTCGGCAGGCCGCATGGTGGCCAGCTCTATGACCGACGAATATATGAAGGTCATCTTGGCATAGCTGCTGTCCACAAGCGTCAAGCAGGCCCTGCCGTCGTCCATTGTCGCCGTCATTATCTTGCAGCCCTCGCTGCTCTCAGGCAGCACCATCGAGGACATCGGCATCATATTGTGGTCAGTCAGCATCACCACCTTCTGCTCACCCTCCTTGCCGCCTGCCCAGCAATGCAGCCCCTCGTACTGCCCCAGGTATTTGGCCTCGCTCAGCATTTCTGCGTCCATATTGCGGCTCTCGGCGCCTGCGGTCAGCGTGAAAGACCTCTGCGCAGCGGCCGCAAAGCCCAGCAGCAGCACCGCCAACAAAACAATAACCTTATTATTCACTATTTTAGTGTTCATCGCGTAAATATATATGAAATGCAAAAATACACAAAAAAATTCATTCGGCAATAATAAAAGTCTTTCTCCGTTATTATTTCATCATCAAATACCCCTTCTTATGGCAACCATATATGATTTCAAAGCCCTCGCCAGCAACGGCAAGGAGATCGACTTTGCCGACTTCCGCGGCAAGGTGCTGCTCATCATCAACACCGCCTCCAAGTGCGGCTTCACGCCATAGTTCGACGGCCTCGAAGCGCTCTACGAGAAGTACCGCGACCGCGGCCTCGTCTGCATCGGCTTCCCCTGCAACCAGTTCAAGGAGCAAGA
>JAEEGL017301514.1_pt1 | contig 11275 bp, 8 predicted proteins | sample 9134231 | NCBI WGS metagenome assembly JAEEGL01 (sample SAMN16246548, study PRJNA631951) | gut metagenome | biome: gut microbiome; feature: rumen; material: fiber-attached | host: Bos | place: Iran: Karaj | collected 2018-10
GATTGGGGATTGGGGATTGGGGATTGGGCCCAATCCCCAATCCCCAATCCCCAATCCCCAATCCCCAATCCCCAATCTTTATTTGTAATATTTAAAATAATTATATATTATTTATTTATAAATAATATAATTAATAAAATATATTTATAAAATAAATTTAATTTCTTATTAATAATATAAAATCATTTATTATAAGATAAATTTATAATAATATAAAAAATAAATAATAATTTAATACTTAAATTTTTTAATTAAAATGAAAAAATATGAAAATTTTTGTATGAAATTATCTTCAATAAATTCCATAAATACAACAAATAATAATAATGCAGATATTTATTGGATGGATTCTTTACGACCAAATAATGTATCAAAAAAACCAACAATAAATAAAAATTCAAATTTAAATACAAAAAATAAAAAAAATTTAAAGAGTAATAATATAGTAAACATATTAGATAAAACAAATAATAATAATATAACAAGAAATTTAGGTCAAAAATTATTAAAATTAAAAAATAGAACTAATTCAACAAACATTTCACGTTCAACTTCAATTTCTTTAAATAAAAGTCAATCAACAGACAAAAATTCATTATTATTAAAAAAAATAAATAAAAATAATTCGACTATTTTAAATAATAAAAATTCAAAAAAAATTATTATTTCATCAGCTTATAAACCAATTCAAAAAAGAAATTTAAATATTTCTTTGTCTTGTATTTATAATTTTACTAATAATACAACTATTAAAGAAAATATTAATAATACTGTTAGTAATAATAATAAAGAAAAAAATATTAATAATAATGAAAAAAAAAATATTAGTAAAAACACATCAAAAAATTATTATTTAGAAACTGAAAGTTCTTCAATGAAAAGAAATTTTGGAAGAGCAATTAAAGATAAACCAAAAAAAGTAGAAAATTTTGATAAAAATTTGACAGAGAGAAATTTTTTTAATTTAAATAATAATAAAAAAAATTCAAAAAAATTAATTAGTACTAGTAATATTTTATTAACCGAAACTAATTATAATTATCAAAATAAAATTAAAAGTAAATTAACTTCTACAAAAGATATAATTAATGAAAATCCTGTTGAAATTGTAAAAAGAATAGAAATTATTAAAAAAAAGAAAAATAAAAAAAATAATAATTCTCAAAATAATACAATTAATTCAATAAATGAAATTGATAGTAGTACTATTAAAAAATTAAATAGTTTTAATACAATTGAAAATAAAAATCTTTTTAATCAAATAGAAAATAATAATAACAATGAAAATAATAAAGAAAATAATAATGAAAATAATAAAGAAAATAATAATGATAATAATAAAGAAAATAATAAAGAAAATAATAATAAAGAAACAAATGAAGAAATTAATAATAAAGAAAATGATAATAAAATAAATGATAACAATAATAAAGAAAATAATGAAAATAAAGAAAATAATGAAAATAAAGAAAATAAAGAAAATAATAAAAATGAAGAAAATAAAAATAATGAAAATAATAAAAATGAAGAAAATAAAAATAATAATAATAAAGAAGAAAAAAATCAAGAAACAAATGATAAAAAAAATAATAAAATTGATAAAAATTCTTTTATTTCATTTAGAAAACATTCAGCTAAATTACTCGATCAAGAAAAAATTTTAAGTAAATTTTCCTTTCATAAACGAATAAAAAAAGTTGTATTAACTTCAAAGCCAGGAAAAGAATCAATCGAAGACACAAAAAATAAAATAAATCAAGACAATTTTTTTATTTCAAAATTTCCTAAATTTAATATGAATTTTATTGGTGTTTGTGATGGACATGGAAATTATGGTCATTTAGTTTCAGAATTTATAAAAACAAATTTACCAAAAAATTTCGAATCAGAACTTAATAAAAAATTTTCAATAAATCAAAAAATAGAAAAACTTTCAAAATCTCAAATAAACAAAATTTTCAATAACACATTTTTAAAAACCAACATTCAATTACAAAATGATTTAAACATTGATACAAATTTTTCAGGTTCAACATGTTCAAGTATTTTTTTTACAAACACAAATTTAATATATAGCATAAATGTAGGTGATTCACGTGCGATATTAATAAAAAAAGTTAAAAATACTTTAAATGATTTTGAATATGAAGAATTAACCACAGATCATAAATTAAATATCGAATCTGAAAAAAATCGTATATTAAAATATGGAGGTTTAATACACCCTTTCAAAGAAGATGATGAATATTATGGCCCTGATAGAATTTGGATTAAAAATAAAACATATCCTGGAATAGCAATGTCTCGATCATTTGGAGATACTATAGCTCAAACAGTAGGATTGATATGTGAACCTGATGTTAAAAGTTTTAATTTACAAAATGAAGATAAAATTATTATCATTGCTAGTGATGGTCTATATCAATATTTAAACAATGAAGATATTGTTGATATAATAAAAGATTTTTATAAAGAAAGATTAATTTTTGATAAAAATGAAGAAAAATTATTAGAAGTTTTATATGAAACCGCAAAAGTTAAATGGGAAGAAAATGATGATTGTATAGATGATATAACTATAATTTTAGTTTTTTTGGAATAAAATCTTATATGAAATTATTTATATTGATGATATCATAATTATACATTTATTAATATATTGTTATTTATATCTTTTATATTTTATATATAAGTTATTAATTGGTTTAATTAATTAATTATTATTTAATTATTTTATATTTAATTAATATTATTTAAAATTAAATTTAAATTAATTTAAATTTTTAATGAATTACACTTATAATATAGATGATAATCTTTCTTGTACAACTGAATTATCAAAAAGAAAAGATCCTAAACAAATGAGTATGGAAGAATTAGATGATTATATAAATAGAAATCAAAAAAATTCTTTAAATAAAAAAAATAATTTATGTGATTTGAATTTTAATAATAATAATGATGAAAATAATAATTTTTTTCTTTCGTCTAATTTAAAAGAAAATTTATCTCCGAATTTACCAATCTCAAATAATAATAATAATAATAATGAAATTTATATAAGAGAATTAGAAAGTAAAATAAATGAATTACAAACAAAAAATGAAGAACTTCAAAAAAATTTCATGCAATTAAGTGAATTATTAGAAAAAGAACGTAAACAACATCAATCAGAAATTATAAATTATCGTTCAGAAAATGAGCAAAAATTCATCAAAGACAATTCCAAATTATTAAAAGAATTAAACGAATTAAAATTCCAAAATTCTTTAAATTTAACAAATTTAAACATTTTAACTTCAGAAAAAGAAAGACATTTAGAACAAAATTTAATAAACAAAGATTATTATGAAAAGCAAATAAAAGATTTAACAGAAGAAAACAATGAATTAAAAAATGAAATTAAAGAAAACACAAAAAATTTTCAAAATTTAATAAATCAACAACATATTAAATTAGAAAATGATTATAATATTCAAATAAAAACATATAAAGATATTATTAAAAAATATGAATTAGATAAACAAAATTTAATAAAAAAATATGAAAATAAAATTAAAGAATTACAAGTAAAATTAAATAGATATGAAAGAGATAAAAATATTTTAGGAAGATCATTATCAAAAGGTAAAATTAAAAAAAGTAAATCAAAAGAAAAAATACGAAAATTAAGTCAAAAAAAATTAAATTTAAGCTTATATTCTTCTGATTTTAATAATAATAACTATTCTAATAATAATTTATATACTTTTCAACCTATAAATGAAAGTTTTAATAATTCTTTTGGAAGTTGTGTTTCGTTTAGACAACAAGATTATACTTTAACGAATATTAATGATAATATTTTTAATATTGAAAGAAATATTGCCGATTTAAAACATAATCATAATCAATTAATTGAAAAATTAAATAATCCTAATTGCAATGAAGATTCTTCGAATATAAGTAGAAATATTAATGTTATTAATGATAAAATTATAGATTTAACTAATAAATTAAATGATTTAAAAATGAAACAACAAGAATTTTTAAAAAATGGGTTTATTAATTCTAATTAATTATTTATATATGTTAATTATTATAATTTTAAGAAATAATTTAACAAAATTTTATTTATTTTTTTTACTTTTTTTTTTGGTTTAAACAAAAATAAGTTAAAAAATATAAAAACTTAATAAAACATATTTAATAAATAGATTATAATATAGTTATTAAATATTTATTATATATAAAAATTATTTAACTTTTTTTTTATAATAACTTACAACTCAATTAAAATAAAAAATTATTAAAATTTAATCTTAATATATTAATTTATAAAATGAATTTATTTTAATTATAATTTCACATAATCAAAAAATTAATTTATAAAAATAATTATTTAAATCTATCAAAATAAAAAAATAATAATTCATATAGATAATAAAAATTAAAAATTAAATAATATTATAAAAATATATAATATTATTAATTAAATGATAAATAATAATAATATTATAAATCAAAATTTTACTTTGATTATCTCAAAAATATCAAAATTATTAACAAAAATATGTGATCAAAGTTCAAAGGAAAATGACGATAATGATGGTATAATATAATTATTATATATAATAATTAAAAATTATTCATATTTATAGAAAAAATAATAAAATATTTTATATGTAAAAAAATTCCAAATATTTCAATTGAAGTTTATTTAGAGCGTTTAGTAACATTATTTAAATTAGAAAATTCTTCAACAATAATTTTTATATTAATTTACATAGATAGAATATGTGAAATGAATGCAATAGAATTGAATTATTTTATTATTCATAAGTAAAATATTTATTTTATAAATTATATTTTAGATTGATGTTAGCAAGTTTGGTTCTTGCAATAAAATATAATGAAGATATTTATTATTCAAATAAATTTTATGCAAAAGTTGGCGGAGTTTCAAATGAAGTTTTAAATAATATTGAAATTGAATTTTTAAAATTAATTGATTTTTCTTTGTTTATTGATGAAGAAATTTTTCATGAATATTATGATTTTATTTTTGAGTAAAAATTCGATATTTTTATTTTTTTTATTAAAAAGTATTTTTTTTGCTTTTTAATAAATTTTTTATTTGAATTTTTAAGAGTTTTAATTTGTTTAATTTAATTATTGTTTTGTAAAAAATAGTTATTTTATTTATGTTAAAATTTAATTCAAATTTTAATATAAATAAATATTTACTTAAAATTGTAAATTTGATATTATTAATTTAAATATGAAATGATTATTATCAAAAAAAGTAATTATTATGTGTATAATAAAATTTATTTTATTATTTATTTAAATTTATTTATATTTTAAAATATTATTAAATTTAAATTTTATTTTATAATTTTAATGAGTTTTTCTAATGAAAATAATAATCAAAAAAAAGAAGAAGATTTTTTTATAAATGAAGAAGAAGAATTATATAATAATAATAATGAAAATGTTTTAAGCACTCCAAAATTAAATAAATTAAAAGAAGAAGAAAATGAAATTTTAACAAGCAATAAAAATAATAATAATGAAGATGAATTAATAGAAAATAATAATTTAAATAATAATTTTGAAGAAAATAATAATTTAAATAACAATAATATTCAAATTAATAACAATGAAAGTTACAATGATTTTATAAATAACGAAAGATCTGAATCTTCACATATATCGAATATAAAAAGTCAAAAAAGCGAAAAATCAAATAAAAATAATGAATCAAATTCAAAATTTTTAAATAATAATTCAAACATATTAAATAAATCAAAATCAATAAAAACAAATAATGAAATAAACAACCTTCAAAAAAAAATCGAAAAAAAAATTGAAAAACAAGTCGAAGATATTTATAATAAAATCGAATTAAATTTTGATTATAGAAATGATAATTTATTAGATGAAATAAACGAAAATATTAGAGATAATACACATAAATTTCAAAATATGGAATATAATTCAACTGAAGAAAGAACAAACCCAAAAAAATATGTTGTTCCTTTTAATAAATTAATAAAATTTAAATTCCCAAACGAAATTTATAATAATAATTACAATGATTTTAATGTCGATGTAAGACCTTATTATGAAGTTAAATATAAAAATCAAATAACTGCTCCTTTAGAAGGAGAAATAAAAAGCAATTTTCATAAATTCGAACAATTAAATTATAAATACAATGATTTTAGTGATTTAAAAAGACCAAATTATGATTATATTTTAGAAGATAATATTAATAATAAAGTCAAATATCAACCTCGTTTGTATAATGATGAAATTATTAGAGATAATTTAGTTGAAATATATAAAAAGCAAAATAAAAAAGATTTATATAATATTGCATTTAAAAAAAATAATGTTTTTGAAAAAACAATTTATACAACATTTCAAGATGAAAATATTTAATATAAATTAAATATTTATTTAATTGTTTTTATATAAATAAGAAATATATTATATATATATATATATATATAATATTATATTTTTATTATTTAAATTAAAAATAATAATAATATTAAAACAAAAAAATAATTTTAATATTAATTATTTTTTATAAAACTAATACAAAATGGCCGATAACGAAGAACAAAAAAATCCTGAAACAGAAGTTCAACAAGAAGAAGATATTCCTCCGACAGATCAACAAAACGAAGAAGAAAACCAAAACGAAAACGCTAGTGAAGGAGAAGAGAATTTAGATCAAAACGAAGAAGGAGAAGAGGGAGATAATCAAGGCGAAGAGGGAGAAGATCAAGAAAACGAAGAAGGTGAATATGAAGAAGGAGAAGATTTAGAAGAAGAAGGTGAGAACGAAGAAATAGAAGATGGAGAGGAACAATCTATAAAAGATAGTCAACAATTACAAACAGAAAATAAAGAAGAATCTGTTCATGAATCAGCAGTTCATAGCCAAGATTATAATCAAGAAGAATCACATAATAATGATGAATTTTATGAAGAAGATGAAGAAAAAGAAGAAGATGAAGAAGCTGATGAATTATTGCCACCTGAAAGAAAAGTTAGATATAAATTATATAAATTTATTAATAAAATGAGAACAAATTGTCATATGATACCATATTCAATAGATTTAATAGGTAATAATCTTGCAATGGAATATGCTAAATATTTATTAACTAATAAAGAAAGCGAAGAAGAATTTAATAATTTAGCAAAAAAATACAATTTTACCGGAGAATTTAAAGTAAGTAATTTAGACTCTTTTGTTGATACAGACATTAATAAAGCAGGTGCCTCAGGAAGTGCGAAATACACAGATTTTATGACAGAATTTTATGACGTTCAAGCAACTTTAGTTGAATTTGAACAACATAGTGAAAATATATTAAGTGACGATTTTAATAAAGTAGGTATAGGTATGGCATTTAATGATACTAAAGTAGTAGTAGTAGATGTTTTTTGTTTTAGAGAAGTTTTTGTAGATAGTTGTAACATAAACACCGAAGGAGGTAATGTTCAAGTAAAAGGAAGAATGAATAGCGATCAATATGGTGCATATGCATTAAGAATAGTTAATAATTCCCAACCAAAAAATACTTTAGTTCAAATTACACCTCAACATATCACCCCTTTTATGACTCAAAATAAAACAAGAGGCTTTACTGGAGTATTTAATAATATATCTCAAATCATTCAAGATCCTGAACCTAAAATAGTAGAGGTATATATAAGAGTTAAACCTGATTCTATACCTTATAATAAAGCATTTACAGATAAGATTAATTTCGATACGTTAATTTTAGGTGCGAGAATTCCTTTGGAAAATTTCCCTATAGAAAAGCAAATAAAAGAAGAAAAGAGACAAGATGCGAGAGATGACAAAATAGAAAAAAATAATTTGGCTTTGATTGCTGAATATGAACGTAAAAAAGACGAAGAAAAAAAACGTAGAATGAAGATAGATAATTTCGCTTATGGCACAGGCGAAATGGGTGAGATACAAGAAGAGCCAGATGAGGAAGGTGATTTAAGTGATGCAGATAGTCAAAGTAAGAATAAGAGTAGTAAAATAAATGAAAGTAAAGTTAAAAGTAAAGAATCTGATTCAGATATTGATTTAAGCAAAGGCGAACGATTAGAAAATTATGAAAGAGAACTTAATGATTTAGAACTAACAAATGAAAAATTAAAAGAAGATAATGAATTAATACAAAAGAAAATAAAAGTTATATATGATTTTAAAAAAAAGGAAGGTCGAGAAGAAAGAAATTTTTATAAAGAATCAAATATTAATGAAAGTACATATGCTGATTCATTATCAAGTACAGCAGGATTATATAACGATTTAAATTCGCATAAAACAAAATTAGACCAAGATTTAAAAAGATATCAAGCGAGTATAGATGAACAAGAAAATAGAAAACAGGATGTATATGAAATATTAATGAAATATAAAGAAGAATTATTAGAAAACGCAGAAACTAGAAAAGGTACTAAAATTCCAAAACAAGAAGTTCAAAATTGGTTAAATCGAGAGAAAAAATTGGAAGATGACATTAGAAAATTAAGAATTCAAAGTTTTACTAAAAGTTTAGAAATGAATAGATTAAAAAAAGAATTAAAAAAAATGGAAGATTATTTTGAAGGTTTACATATTATTGATTTTGAACAATTAAAAATCGAAAATAATACACTTACTGAAAAAATAGAAGATCGTAATGAAGAAATACATAAATTAAGAAATAAAATTAATAGCACTGTTCAAACACTCGCACATTTACAAGAAAAAAGTAGATTTGTTAGTTCTCAAAATGAAATAAAAAAACAAGAAAATGAAAATTTAAAAAAAGAAATTATTGATATGAAAAAAAAATTAACTGAAAAAAAAGAAATGAATGATGTTAAAGCAAATAAACAATTAAGTCAAAATAAAAAAATAGATCAAATTAATTCAACTCCTTTAAAAAATTATTATAAAAATACAATGGATCATATTCAAAATTTATCTAATCAAATTGATGTTGTTAGTAGACAATTATTAGTTTATAGACAAAGAAGAAAAGCACCTCAAAAAGATATTAAAGATTTATTACAAAGAAAAGAAAAAATGATGAGAGATTATAAAACTTTGCCTGTTATTGAAAATGATGAAAAATATTAATTTTTATATAAACATTTTTATATAATCTTTAATAATAAATAATAATAATATATAATAAATTTATTATTATTATAATTTTAATATTAAATAATTTAAATAATGTTTTTTATATTAAAATTTTTGATTGAAATTAATAAATGAAATTTTATAAATTAATTAAAAATTTTTATAAATTTTTTAATAAAAATATTTTTATTAAATATAAATAAATTATTAATATAATGTTGAAAGAAATTTCAAATACACTAAAATCTTCAATTAATAGGAGCACAAATTGTACGAGCAATTATAAATCACATAGTTCATTTAAATCACCAAAATTAACAAAATCTTCTAAAAAAAACTCAAATAACATTTCTAATGATTTATTATCAAATAATTATAAAACAATTAAAAACATAAAAAATAACAATAATCAAAATAATAACAAACGTAAATTAAATTCAAGTGATGTGATTAATTCATTATTAAATTTTTATACTTTAGGAAAAGCAAAAAATAAATTCAAAAATTTATTGAATAATTTTAATAATAATAACAACACTCAAAAAAAAATGGTAAAAAAATTAATAGAAAATGAAAATGATATAAAAAATCTCAAAAAAAAAAATTTAATTGATAATATTGTTAATCTTCAAAGAAAATGTTCTCATTACAATGAAGTAATTGAAAATTATAAAAAATGTAATGAAAAAACAGCAAAAGATAATTTAGAAATTGGATTTAAACAAGATGATATTTTACATGAAAGAATTCATGTTGATGTTCAAATTCCAAAATTAAAAGTTCAAATTAATGATATGAGAGAAGAAATTAAAAAATTAACAAAAGAAACTAAACAATATGAAATTTTACAAATTCAATATGAACAAGAAAGTTTATTTATGAAAAATGATATTGAAAAACTTGATAAAAAAGTTAAAGAAGATGCAATATTAATTGTTGCTTTAAAAAATAAATTAAAAAATGTTAAAAATGATGTTGTTGAAGTTAAAAGATTAATTGAAAAAAAAGTTAAAGATACAACGTTTATGAAAGATGTTACTAAATTAATTTCAACTTAAAGAAATATTTATATATTTATTAATATTTAAATTAATTTTTTATTTAAGTTTTATGATTGTGTTTATGAAATATATAATTTAAATTAAAAAATTTTAATTAAATTTTATAATGAATTATATTTTTTTATTTTATAAAAAATTATCAAATAAATATAACTTTTATAAAAATAATTTAAATTTTGATAAATAATTTAAGCATAATTTTATTTAAATTACTGATCTTCTATACAAATTAAATATATCAATGTTAAATTCTTCAAATTTATCTTCTAATGCTTCCCAGCCATTTACATTAGCATATTCTTTTTCTTTTTCTGAAATGGGAATAATCAGTAGCCAAGCAATACTTTTATTTTCAATTTCAAGTGTTTTAAATCCGTCCCATAAAAAAGGATTCATTAAATATACATGTTTCATCTCGGATTCAGTAATATATTTAGATATGACATTTTGAATAATAGCTCCATATGTACATTTCTTTTTATCTATTATTTCAAAAGCTGTAGTGGCCAATATATTTGCAAAAAACTCTTCGTTTTCATTGCAAGCACCAAGAAGTTCAACTCTTAAACTTTTATCATTGCTTATTAAGCCAATCTCACACTCAGATAAGCCAATAGTTGCATATGAGATTACTCCAGGATTTGGTCTGTTATCAGAAGATAAAATATCTATATTCTTTATTTTATTATCATCCCAATAACGAAAAATTTGGGGACTTCCTCCAATAATATCACGTTCTTTTTTTGCAATAATCTTATTAAGCTCAATTATATTACTCATTTTTTAATCTCCTAAATAAAAAAATGCAGTTCTATTTTAAATTATTTATATTAATTAATATTTTTTTATTATTTTTCTATTAAATTTGAATATTAATATTTTTCTAATAATTATTAAATATATTTATAAAAATAAATTATAAATTAATAAAAATATTTTATTAATTTAAATTCTTAAATATTTATTTAATATAAAAATATTAATATATTAATATTTAAAAAATGGGGATTGGGGATTGGGGATTGGGGATTGGGGATTGGGGATTGGGCCCAATCCCCAATCC
>JAEEGL017373373.1_pt1 | contig 11275 bp, 10 predicted proteins | sample 9134231 | NCBI WGS metagenome assembly JAEEGL01 (sample SAMN16246548, study PRJNA631951) | gut metagenome | biome: gut microbiome; feature: rumen; material: fiber-attached | host: Bos | place: Iran: Karaj | collected 2018-10
ACCCCCACGATGTCAACGTGGTGCTCTAACCAACTGAGCTATAATCCCATGCGGTCAGCGAAAGGTATTATAGCACATTGCCTGCCGGTTTGCAAGATTTTTTTATTCGTCCGATACTGTTCGGCGGATCCGCCCGCTCAGACAGGCCGGTAAGATCACCCGACATTGAAATCAAAGCAGCTGCGGGTCTTGGTATAGGGGCGGACTTTCCCTTCAGCCACGGCGACGTGTGCCGGATGAACGGCATAATTTTTCAGTGCCTGTTCGTTTTCCAGTACGGAATCCAGCATCAGGTCCCCGTTTGAGCTTTCCATTCCTTCGGTAATCACGCTGATTTCCAGCAATCCCGGTACGACGCCTTTCAGGCCCTCAAGGCCCTCTTTAATACCGCGCATGATGTTTTTCTTTTCCTCTTCTGTGTACTCGTCCTTCAGCGTCCATATAATGACATGCCTGACCATCTGCTTCCCTCCTCCGTATTGTTTGACCTCTGTCAGCGCTCTGTCCTGCGGCTTCCGGGCTTCCCCGCCCCGGTTTCGGGTTCAGGTGCCTCTGTTGAAAGCGCAGTGACATCCGATGTATTGATCCGGTGTCGCCGTTTTGTTTCTTTCCCGGTTACAGGCCTTCCGGGGTTTCCCCGGCCGGCGTTGTATCCTTCTGCGCCCGGTATACTGCCGATATTCTACTATATTCAGCAGTTCAATTCAATCTGTTTTTCACCCGGGATTTCCCCCGATTCCGTTCAATCGCTTGATCAGGAAGCGCCGGGATGGTATCCTGTAGGTACCTGATTGGTTCGGAGGTGTTTTGTATGCGTCTGCTGGCGCTGGTACTCCTGCTGGCTCTGGCGATCGTCCCTTTTTCCTTTGCCCTGTGCGAAGGGGGTGCTACCGGCATCGGATCCGGAAAATTTACGGAGAGCGGGATCGTCCTGAACCGGGACGGCATGAAAATATCGGGAAAGCTTTTCCTTCCGGAGGCGGAGGGCCCGCTGCCGCTGGTAATCTGCTGCCACGGTTTCGGGGGAAACCTGGAGCATGTGCGGCCGTACGCGGAATGCTTCGCCCGGAACGGCATCGCGGCTTTTGCGTTTGACTTCATCGGCGGTGGGTACGGCATTCAAAGCGACGGCACGATGAAGGAAATGTCCGTGCTGACGGAGGCGGCGGATCTGTGCGCCGTCATCGACCGGATGCAGGAAAATGAGGCGTTCATTCCGGATCGGATCTTCCTGCTGGGCGCCAGCCAGGGTGGCTTCGTCTGCTCCTATGTGGCCGGTTGCCGGCCGGACGACGTGGCCGGACTCATCGCTCTGTATCCGGCATATGTATTGCAGGACAACGCGTGGAAACAGACGCCGGATCCGGAAAACATCCCGGAGACCATCAGCCTGATGGGCGTCACGCTGGGCGGTATCTATAACCGGGACGCCATGTCCTTTGATATCTACGACGTGATCCGGAACTATCCCGGCAGGGTGCTGATCATTCACGGCACCGCGGATTCCATCGTGCCGATTTCATATTCCGAACGGGCGGTTGAAGTATTCCCGGACGCTGAGCTGATCAGTTACGAGGGGGCCAATCATGGTTTTTTCGGACAGGCGGCCGTCCGGTCTGAAAATGAGTCAGTCGCATTTGTCCGGGGGATTCTGGGCTTCTCTGAGAACGAATAATCCGACATGGAGGAAGGGGGGCAGGCCATGGCTGAGAGCGGACGGAAAGGCCGTTTTGGATCTGTCCTGTGCGTTTTTCTGGCTTCCGTGGCATTCAGCACCGGCGGAGTGCTGATCAAAATGATTCCCTGGTCTGCGCTGGCGATCAACGGAGCGAGAAACCTGATCGGGGCGCTGGTCATCGGGTGCTACCTGCTGGTCCGCCGCCACCGGGTGATCATCAGCCGCCGGGTGATCATCGGCGCGCTTTCCCTGATCGGCGTGACGACGCTGTTTACGGTTGCCAACAAACTCACCACAGCGGCAAATACGATTGTGCTGCAGTTCACCGCGCCTGTCTTTGTGATCCTGCTGATGGCGGGATTCTATCATGTCCGGCCGAAAAAGCTGGATGTCGCCGCCTGTGTTGCAGTCCTGTGCGGCGTGCTTCTGTTTTTTGTGGATGGGATCCGGGCCGGAAACTGGCTGGGGAATCTCCTGGCCCTGCTGTCCGGCGTCTGTTATGCCGGTGTTTTCCTGATGAATACAGGGAAAGACGCGGACGCGCTGTCCTCCTGTTTTCTCGGGCAGCTGACTGCGGGAATCGTCCTGACGCCCCTGTGCGCCGCTGAAACGGATTTCTCCTTCCCGGTTGTCGCAGCGGTTCTGGCGCTGGGCATTGTCCAGGTCGGCGGGGCGTATATTCTGTTCTCAGAAGGAATCCGGCATGTCTCCGCTGTTTCAGCAAGCCTGATCACCGGCCTGGAACCGATTATGAACCCGACATGGGTCGCCATATTCTGCGGTGAAACCATTTCCGGGGTGGCGCTCTTCGGCGCGGTCATCGTCGTCGGCGCAGTCCTGATTTATAACATACGAATGAGCAGGGCGTGATTCAGCTGTCCGCTTTTTTGCCTTTTCCGGCGTATTTGGCCTTCTGCGCCGCCTGGTGGCGTTTCCGGCAGTTCGGGCAGTAGTTCGGATAATGGGCGATCGTATTGGGGAAAGTAAAGAAGCTGCCGCATTCTTTGCATTTCCGTTTGATTCTGCGCGGCGCGCCTGCCCGCTGTTTCTCCTCTTTTTCCAGGGCAAACTGCTTTTTGCAGTCCTTGCAGTAGTTCGGAATAAAATCCCAGGTCGTGTCATATGTAAACATTTTGCCGCATTTTTTGCATGCCTTCTTCTGGCGGGTGCTCTGCGCCGCGGCCGGCTTTTCCTCCAGCTTCTTCTCCGGTTCCTTCTTTCCGCCGAAAATCGCCCTGATCCTGTCCAGTAAACCCATTCTATGAATTCCTCCCTGTCGTCCGATTGCCATGCTCCCATGAAGCAGATATTCTCTTATGCCATCCGGGCCAGAACAGCCGGCCCGTGTTCCTTCAGCCATTTCCTTTGCGTTTTGTAGTCCGGAAGGACCGATCCGACCAACTGCCAGAAGCGGGGCGAATGATTCATTTCCTTTCTGTGGCAAAGCTCATGGACAACCACATAATCAATGACCTCGTCCGGGCAGAGCATCAGCAGGCAGTTGAAGTTCAGGTTGCCCGCAGAGGAGCAGCTGCCCCACCGGGTTCGCTGGCTGCGGATCGTAATTCGTCCGTAACGGACACCGATCTGTGCGGCGCGCTGCTGAACGCGCGGCGGAATCCGCCGGCGCGCAGCCTCCGCCAGTTCACTCATTTCCCATGCAGTCAGCCCGGGCTGCGCCCGCGTTTCTTCCGCCTGCCGGGCGGCTTTTTCCAGATGCTTCTCAATCCACCCGCGCTTTTCCGCCAGCAGTGCGCGGATTTCCCTCTCCGGCATATGAAGCGGTGCCCGGACGACGATTTCATCCGGGGACGATATCACTATGCCCACTGTTCTGCGTTTGCTGCGGATGATTCGGACGTTTGCCCGGCTTGTCAGGTCATATCCCCTGTCCATATATCCCCTTGCCTGTTTTCTTCCCCGGCTTTCGCCTTTCCGGAACCGAGCCGGTGACGTCGGCGCCGTATATTTCCCGGATTCTTTCGATCACTTTGGCCCCGGGTTTTGTTTTCCCGTTCTCATAGGCAACCACGCTGCCGGTACAGACGCCGACGGATTTTGCGAATTCCGCCTGCGTCAGCCCGAGAGATTTCCGCAGGTCGCGAACCGAGATCCGCTGGCAGGCAGCGCTTTTCTCCTTTTTATCCCGCGTTTTCCGCATACCCTGCCGGTTCCCGGCTTCTCCCCTGGCAGAGGGCGGCGCGATGGTTGCGAACAGCATCCGCCGGATCGCCGCACGCACTTCCGGACCCGGATGCGCTTTGCCGGACTCGTAAGCCGCGACTGTCGGCTGCCTGACGCCGATCATCCGGGCCAGCGCCGCCTGGGACAAGCCTTTTCTTTCCCGAAGCTCGCGGATCGTCAGTTCAGGTTCAAGCCTGCCCGGATATGCTTCGATTCCGCCCAGGTTCCGGGCGTTCAGATAACCCCTGGATTGCAGCAGCTCCGCCGCCTGTTCACTTTTCCTGCCCGTATAGCAGTACAGCAGGATCGGCGTATTGAAACGGGCGATCCGCCTGATCTCCTCCCGCAGGGACCCGGGAGTGATCCTGATCGCGCCCGGGATATGTCCGGAAGCATAGTCTGCTTCTTCGCGCAGATCAATGAGCACCGTGTTTTCAGGAATCATGCCTGATTCGAACAGTGTTTGTGCATCGTCCATGGTTTTCCCTTTCCCCCGCTGTCCGCGGAGAACCGGATCATTCCGTATACAGATCCATCCTGTCTTGATTCATGCGGGATGCAGTGTGTCCGGATAATCATTGCTTTTTTGCGTATATATGATTTATACAACAAACAGGGAACGGATGCAAGCGAAAAAAGCAAAAACGATATTGATTCCGGCCCCGCATTTTTCAGGCTTCCGAGTCTGGCTGCGCGTCGGAGCAATGTTTTTTTGATGTGTTTTCAGTCCCGCTGAACCCACGTAAAACCGCGCCGGATGCTTTCCGGCGCGGTCTCCATGCGATTCGCCTGTTCTTTGGGCCTTACGGCGTCGATCTGACGGTTACTGTCCCAGCAGGGTTTTCAGAGCGTCCCCGTCATAATTGCGGAAACCGAGATCCTGAACACCCAGCATGCCGGAATACTGGGGGATGCGGGCCGGATCGAAATCTTTTCCGTCGCCGATGATCAGAGCGCTCTGCGCTTTCCCGCCATGAATGGAAACCGCCAGCACGTCAGCAAAGGGAATCAGAACGACTACGTTCTCCCCGACCGCGGACGCATCCGCTTCAGCGACCACACTGTCCGCCGCTCTGCCGTAATCCGCGAATCCAAGCAGTGTATTCATCGATTTTACCAGTGCCGGCGCAATCTTGTATTCCTCGTCGACCCTGACCGTGTCCTTCACTGCCTGGAACTGCTCGTCAGTCGGCGTCAGAATGATGACCCGGAAGGGATTGTCCGCGTCCAGCTGGGTGGTAAACCGTTTATAATACCGGACCAGCTTGGAGCCTTCTTCCTCCGCGGAAAGCTTTTCGCTGGCGGTAGCGATCATGGTTTTCAGCATCTCGATACTCAGCTTCGCAGCGGCCGCGTCCCTTTCCAGGATCAGTTCTTCCTCCGTCTTCGGCGGTTCGGTGGGCGCCGGCGTGGCAGTCGGCTCCGCCTGCGGAGCATCCGCTGCGGTTTCTTTCTTCTCCTGTCCGCCGCATGCCGCAAGCAGCAGCACCATCGCCAGCAGTAGAGCCAGCATGCTCATCCATTTCTTCATCGCGTTCATTCCTTTCATTGTGTTTTCAGGTCCGTTCCATAACGGCACCCCGCTGTCCGCGGCGCGGTCGGGCATATGCTTCTGAAACGGTAACCGGCTTGTTACGGGAATCATACCATTGTTTTCGGCGCTTGTAAAGAACTCTTGCCTGTCCGCCTGTCCCGCGCTATAATAGGTTCAGTTTGATCGTGAAGGAGTTTGGTCGTCATGGAAGAACAGGCCCGTAAAAAGGTTATTTTCTCCGGTATTCAGCCCAGCGGTATGCTGACGATCGGAAACTATATCGGCGCCCTCAGCCGTTTTGCCGATCTGCAGGAGGAATATGACTGCATCTATTGCGTCGTGGATGAGCACGCCATCACCGTCCGCCAGAATCCGGCGGATCTGCGCCGCCGCTGCCTGGAACTGGCCGCTCTGTATATCGCCAGCGGTATCGACCCGGAAAAGAGCATTCTCTACTGTCAGAGCCATGTCAGCGCCCATGCTGAGCTTGGATGGATTCTGAACTGCTTTACCTATATGGGGGAACTGAGCCGGATGACCCAGTTCAAGGAAAAATCCGCCAGACATGCGGATAATATCAACGCCGGCCTCTTTACCTATCCGGTGCTGATGGCTTCGGATATCCTGCTGTATCAGACTTCCTTCGTTCCGGTCGGCGCGGACCAGAAACAGCACCTGGAGCTGTGCCGGAATATCGCCCAGCGCTTCAACGGCATCTACGGCGACGTGTTCACCGTGCCTGAACCGCTGATCACCAAAACCGGCGCCCGCATTATGATCCTCCAGGATCCGGAGAAAAAGATGAGTAAGAGCGATCCGGAAGAGCTGTTCATACTGGATGATCCTGATACGATCCGCCGCAAGATCAAACGTGCGGTGACCGACTCGGAAACCGAAATCCGCTTTGATCCGGAAAAAAAGCCCGGCGTCAGCAACCTTCTGAGCATCATTTCCGCGCTGTCCGGTGAAACGCCGGAAGCGGTCGCCGCTTCCCTGGACGGCCAGGGATACGGCGCCCTGAAATCCCGTACCGCCGACTGTGTCATCGCCGCGCTCGAGCCGCTGCAGGCGGAGTTCAGGCGGCTGATCGCCGACAAGGAGTACCTGCTGAAAGTCCTGAACGGCAACGCGGAACGTGCCGCGTACCTGGCCGCCAGAACACTCCGCAAGGTGCAGAAAAAGATCGGCTTTGCTCCGCGTTCGCTCTGATCGTATGATGAAAAAATGTTTATTGGGAATCCTTCTCGCGGCGATCATGTTGTCCGCCGCGTTTTCCTTTGCGGAAGGCACGCCGTCCTCCCGCTGGTTCTGCCTGTTCTGTGCCTCTGAGAACACAGGCCCCGTCTGCACCCTCTGTGGCCGGATCCGCGGTATATGGTGCTGCGCCACCTGCGGGGCGGAAAACCTGACCGCGTCCTGCCGTTCCTGCGGCGCGTCCCGGGAATCGTCGCTGAAAACACAGGCCGCGGACGGGAATCCGCTGTCTGCCTGGCCGGCTGTCCGCGTGCTTTCGGACGAGGGAGCCGCGGAGGGAATCATGGCGCTCGGCCGGTATTACGCGCTGGGCCTGATGGTGCCGCAGGATACCGTGATGGCCCTCTCCTGCTGGCAGATGGCCGGCACCATGGGATACGCCCCGGCCTGGCTCGCTCTGGCAAAACTGTATGACGAGGGCACGCTGGTCAGCCGGGATTACCGCAAAGCGATGGAATATTACCGGAAGGCGGCTGACCTGAACGATCCCGAAGCCGTCTGGTGCCTGGGAACTTTCTATGAGGAAGGCTTTGCTGTCCGGCAGGATTTCGAAAAGGCTATGGCCTGTTACAGGCAGGCCGCGGATCTGGGTTTCGCGGACAGCTGGATGTCGATTGCGCATTGCTATGATCAGGGCATCGGCGCAGACCGGGATGAAGCCCTTGCGCTGGAATACTATGAAAAGGCCGCCTCCCTGGGCAGCCATCTGGCGTATGATTACCTGGGATACCGGTATATGAGCGGAGACCGTGTTCCGGAGGATTCCGCCCGGGGAATTGATTATTACATGAAAGCGGCGGAACTAGGAAACAGCCGCAGCATGTATGCCCTCGGATATGCTTATGAGCACGGCGAAGGCGTCCGTCGGGACCTGTCCGAAGCCGCCCGGTGGTATGAACTTGCCGCGCTTGCCGGCCGCATTGACGCGGCGGAAGCGCTGAACCGTCTGCTGAACGAACCGTGATTTCTCTCCATGAAAAATGACTGGCGCCATCCGCCAGTCATTTTGTTATTCTCCTGATACCCGGTCGTTGTTTCCCACGGGCCGTCCGCTTACTGCCCGCTGACGTACGGCGTGGGTGTCGGCCTGGCCGTCGGTGTGGGGGCTTCGTACAGCGCGTCGATCACCTTCTGGTCGGCGACGCCGTTGGCGTTCATGCCATGATCCTTCTGGAACGCCTTCAGGGCGGCGACCGTCCTGTTCAGCATTTTTCCGGTGCACTTCGTATTGTAATATCCCAGTTCCTTCAGGCGCCGGTGCAGCCAGTACACGTCCGCGTTGTCGCTCTTCTCCTTCAGCGTCCGCCCGTTCAGTTCCGGCCTGACGTCGCTGCGGTATTCCGGTTCCGGCGTAGGCTCCGGTGTCGTGGAAGGCCCGTTTGCCTTGGAACTCCACGGCGGCAGCTTCAGCGCCGTTTTCAGCTCCTGGTCCGCTTCCGTGTCTTTCCGCCGGGTGATATGCACCACCGTTCCCTCGCCGCAGTTGTCGTAAATCCATTTCGCGTCGGCTACGGTCAGCCGGATGCAGCCGTGGCTGGCTTTCTGACCCAGCATTTTGTAGCTGGAAACCTTCGGATCATTGATGCTGACGGAATGGTAAATAATGGAATGGAACGCGATTGAACCGTTGATCCGTGTCCAGTAGCGGGCATATCCGCCCCATTTCGGGAAATAGCACCAGTTCGCTTTCCGTCCGTTCAGCACCCAGTCCCCCGGATCGCTGTCCGTGCCTTCCTTGCCGGTGGAGCAGAGCATCTGGCGCACCGGAACCGTATATTCTCCGTACTCGTCCCGTCCGTATACCGACGTAATCTGGTTCCGGACGTCCACGAAGATGTAGAACGGGACGGGCGTCGGTGTCGGGGTGGGCTTGGGCGTCTGGTCGGGCAGTACGACCTTCGCTGTGTTGAAAATGATGTTCCAGGTTTCCTCGTCCACGATTCCGTTGGATGGCAGGCCGTTCTGCGTCTGAATCAGCTTTACGGCCCGCGTCGTATATTTCATAAAGTTCCCGCTGACCTTGCTCTCATCCAGGTATCCCAGCTCGTGCAGCCGCTGCTGCAGCTTTTTCACGTCCTCCCCTTTGGAGCCGTTCTTCAGTTTTTTGGAAAACGCCACCGGTTCATCCGGCATGACCACGCTGCTCTCGTCCTCGTCCACCAGATAGTAATCCAGATTGGGCACAGGCGTCGGTGTCGGCGCTGCGTCGTCATACCGGCCGATCGCCCGGGAGGAGAACATCACTTCCTGCGTGTCCGGATCGGCGGTGCCGGTGACCTTCAGGCTGTTGTTCTCCTGGAACCGCTCAACCGCTTTCTTGGTCGCGTCCAGGAAGTTGCCGCTGATCTGTCCTTTGTAGTAGCCCAGCGCGGTCAGCTGTGTCTGCAGTTCCCTCACGTCGTCACCGGAGGATCCGTACCGCAGCGGACGGTACATCGCCGTGTAGAGCACCATCTGCGTCTGTACGTCGGCGATCCCGGTTTCCCCGAGGCCGAAATCGCTCTGGAACGCCTTGACAGCGTCCAGTGTCGCGGTTCCGTATTTCCCGCTCAGTTCTCCGGAATAATACTTCATCTCTTTCAGCCGCGTCTGCAGGAACAGTACGTCGTCCCCGGTATCTCCCTGCTGCATCTCGCGGACTGCCTGTGTTTCAACCTCCGCATCGAAGGAATCTTCCATATCGACCGGAATCACCACGGAATCGTCCTCTTCCGCGTAAACGATCAACAAGACCCCTGCCAGCAGTATGCCTGCCAGCAGAAAGCATATCATTCGGCGCATACCATTCTCCTGTATCAGTCAAAATTAATCATATCGGTTTCCCGTCGCTCACGTCCGTCCGCTGTCCCGGGAATCAATTCCAGATCTGCGTGGCGCCTTCCCCGTATCCGGCCGGCAGCACGCCGTCCTTCCTCGGGATGAAGCCCAGGTCCGCATTATAGTTTTCCCGGTCGCTGGCTACTTCGATGTCGTATGCGTAACAGACGCTGTCGTCCGTCTCTTCCAGCACGGAAGCGATAATGGGAATATCCGTACGGCGTACGGTCGGTTTGACTTCCGCCGGCGCGGTCACCCGAAGGGTATAGGCGGCGGGATACAGGTCCGGCAGCCGCCAGAATCCGTACTGATCCGTGACCGTTTCCGCCACAGTGGCGCCGTTTCGCAGCGCTTCCACGCGCACGCCGGGAATACCGTATTCGCCGGCTCCCTGCAGTCCGTCCCCGTCCAGGTCCAGCCAGCACACGTCGCCCAGGGCGCCGGGAAGCACGCATCCGATGTCCATCCGCGTCTGGTCTTCGCCCATCCACAGCTCGATCCTGTCGGACGTGCCGTTCCGGTTGACCGTCTCCGTCATGACGGACAGGGTGCTTCCCGTCAGCCGGCTGTCGTCCGGCTCGATGATGACGCTTCCCTCCGGCGCCGTCGCGTGCAGCACGTAGGTGCCGGGCAGCAGGTGCGCGAAGCTGTATTCCCCGTCATCCCCGCTGACCACGGTATCGACGGCCGTTCCGTTTTCATCCGTCAGGGTAACCTCTGCCCCGGGCAGCGCTTCGATGGCTTCTCCCCGGTCGATCCATACCTGCCCGCTGATTCTGGTATACCGGACAATTCCCAGCAGCAGATTGTCGCGGGTCTCGTTTTCCTCCAGGCGAATGCCGGTGATTTCCATCCTGCCGTCTTTTTCCGTGAACTGGTTGTCGCCCGCCCTGGGCGCGATGGTCTCCTCGTCAAGGGGATAGGTCACTGAAAAGCTTCCGGGAATCATGCCGGCCGCGGTATAGTATCCGTCCCCGTCGGTAACCGGTGTATCGAACACGTTTCCGGTGGATTCGTCGATCACGGTAACCGTCAGTCCTGCGGGTGTCTTTTCGCCTTCGTCAAACAGGCCGTTGCAGTTCTCATCCATCCAGACGCGGCCCCGGATTGCAGCCGGTCTCACCGCGCCGGTCATCTGGCCGGTCCATTCGGCGCCCATGGATACTTCCAGTTCCACGCTCTGCGTCGTCTTTCCGGCTGCCAGCGGCAGTTCGAGGTAGTCCGTCCGGCTCATGGCAAACCCTTCCGGGCAAACCGCCTGCAGCGTATAAAGATCCGGCCGCAGTCCGGCCAGTTCAAACGTGCCGTCTTCGCCCGTCACGACTTCCGCTTCCTCCAGTTCTCCCCTGGAGGGAATCATCTTCACGGTCATCCCGGCCAGCGTTTCCTCGCCGGAATCCTGCGTTCCGTTTCCGTTATGGTCCTGATACGCCACGCCCTGGATCCGGCCGAGCGTCAGCGCGCCGCACAGCGGGGCCTTCTCGTAGCCGCCCGTAACGAAGTCAAAACTGTCCGTCCTTCCGACGGTGCCTTCACCGGAAATCCGGTTTCCGTTTTCAGCGGTCCGGGCAATCACGGCGTTCTCCGGCATGATATATTCCACATAGTACCGGCCGGGCATAACCGCGTCGAACAGATACTGCCCGTCCTCGCCGATCTCTGCGCGGAAGGCCTCCTCGCCTTCCTCCGATACCAGGCGTACGGTCACTCCCGGCAGTCCGTCTTCGCCGGCGTCCCGGACGCCGTTGTCGTTCCGGTCGGCGAATACGACGCCCTCCACCGTGCCGGGCTTGATCATTCCGATGTCC
>JAEEGL010219820.1_pt1 | contig 11274 bp, 3 predicted proteins | sample 9134231 | NCBI WGS metagenome assembly JAEEGL01 (sample SAMN16246548, study PRJNA631951) | gut metagenome | biome: gut microbiome; feature: rumen; material: fiber-attached | host: Bos | place: Iran: Karaj | collected 2018-10
CCGCTTTCTTGGTTTTCGAGCGGTTTACGAATATTTGCAGTGCCTTTATCACCCCTTCCTCCGACGACTTCTTTGCTACTCCTTCCGACAGCTTCCTGGTTTCAGCCAGCTGCATCTCGAGTTCCTTCTTTTGGTTCCTCGCCTCGGTAGCTGCATCCAGTAAGTTTTTTGCCGTTCCGGCCAGAACCTCGTAGTCGTTCTTCTTCTCTTCCAGCTGCTGCTGCAGCGACTCTATCTCCTCCTGCTGTCGTTTATTTTCCTCCAGCAGCCCACTCAGTGCATCCATAAATTGCATACATTCATCCACTTGCCTCGCTCTGTCGTTCAGCCGTTCCTGCTCTTGCGTAAGCTCCCGGCGCATCTCCTGCGCCTTCTCTAAGTATAAATCCAGCTCCTTCATATATGTTTGTTTTTAGATGACAAAAAATCACACAAGGCATTGATAATCCTTGTGCATAAATTCAATTCTGTGTTATAATTCTTGACCACAAAAGTACGCCATTCCCAGCAAACATACAAGGATTAATTACTAACATTCACCTGTTAGCAGCCGTTCACTTCGGTAGATAAAAGGAGAGAGCGGTTAAAAAGTTTTTCCGCGCACATGTCGCCAACTGTAGGCTTACCTGTTTTTGAAGAACGGGTGACCCAGCAGCTCGCCGAAGACGTCGCGGAAGAGGGTCAACATAATCAGAAATCCCATAATGTATCCTTTCTTTTTACCGGTTAAACTTTTTTGCAAAGATACTATTATAGGTGTACCACAGCGCGGTACACTATGGAATTATTTTATAAAGTGGGATTATAAGTTTATGATTTCTAAAAAAATTGGGGCGGCCCGGTATGCCCATGAGCACCGCTGAAATAAATCAAATGCAGCGAATAACTCGAGGCCACCCCTCTTCACATTAAAAAATAGGGTTATGAAAAAACCTTTGGTCTGTTATCCCAACAAATCTACTCCGCTTCGAAATCCAATCCCAGCTGGCTGGCGGATTCTTTGACGCTGCGGATGGTGGCAGAGGTCTCCGTCAGCGGGTTAGATGTTGTGGATTTTGCCTTGAAAGTGACCTCTATCTGGAGATTATTACCCTTCAAGGTATTGATGAAACTGGGGAAGAGCTGCGTCCAGTTCTCCATCGGCACATTTCCCGAGATGGTCACCTGCCGATAGGTCTTTGTGGTGGGTGCAGGTTTCTCATCCTCATGCTTGGGAGCGTTCTCCGGTGTCTGTGGCTGTTTGTTTCCTCCTTCTGCTGGCTTTTCAGGTTGTGTGCTGCTGGGCATAGTGGTACTGCTGTCTACCAGCCAATAGCCCTCATCGCCAACTTCAAGGAAGGGTACAGTTTCCATGCTGTATAGCCGCTTAATCTTGTTCTCCTGCTTCACGGCCACCTTGAACAAACCTTCCTTACAGTAACGGTTCACAGCATTCTTCACCGCATCGCTGCTCAATAGCATGGGTTTGTCGTCGAAACGCAGAAACGCATCGTAAATCTTGCACACCTGAACATCACTTTCTTCCGAAGGAAGCAATCCCGCTCTTTCGAGTTGCCCACGTCCTATCGACTCCACAAGCACTTCCTGTTCTTTCATCTCCTGTGGAATCTTCATGGCCAGATAATCCTTCAGGTTGCTGTCGCCTCTTGTTATATCGTAGCAATCCAATCCAGTTTTGGCTCCATATTTCAGCACCTTGGTATAAGCGCCAATGATGGCTTCCGATACCGACTTCTCACAATCGTCCCTGCGTCCGCTCACTTCCGCTTTCTGGTCGCGTTCCAGTTGCGAAGCATATTCCTCCAGTATTTTCTTGCAGGCCAGATATTCCGACAATTTGTCGCGCAATGTGGCCATTCCTACCTCGGTAGGTGCCAGATAGAATATGGTGTTGCGATAGATGCGGTCGGCACTACCTCTGTTCAATGCAATCTCTTTCACGATGGTTTCCACTTCACGCGACACTCCGCTCATCGGCATCGAATACTTCGGTGCAAGCACCACCATGGTCAGCGCTTTCTGTTCAGGAATATCGTTCGACGGAGCCACCAACACCTTCATCCCCATCACACTTTGTGCCGCCGAGTTCAACCTGCGGACAATCTCCGCATCCATATCGGCCAGTTTCACATCACTCTTTGCTTGGTTGATAAGGATATTGATGTTGGGCTTGGAGTGGAACCAGTAGGTACGTCCGCCAGTAGCATTGGAGACATATAAGTAGTGTGCAATGTCCTCCAGCTTGTTCATCGCGGTATCCACATCATTGTGGTTAAAGGCATCGGGACGCACAACAGCCAACTTCAACGCTCTCATATCAAGTCCTTTGTTTTGCACCTTCCCCACCGAGGCCATCATCAGCGTGGTGGCTAATCCTTGCGTCAGATGGTAGCGTCCGATGTTGCTCATCGGGTCTTCGTTATCAATCTTGTAGGCGTTGCTCGAAGTGCCGTAAACATCTGCTTGCATCACGGTATCCCAGTTGCTGCCCATCAGGTTGTTGATGGTGCCTGTGATAGTAGCCAGATTCTCCAGATTCACGTCCGAGGTGTGGATGAGTGCTTGTGCACCCTCCAGCGAACGGCGACGGTTCCACAAATCCTGCACTATTGATGCCAGCAACCGCAACACTCCGCGTGTACGCTGGAATCGTGGGTCGCTACCCCACCGCAGACGGAACAGGTCAATCAGTTCGGGATGGAACGGATAGGCTTTCTTTATCTTGTTGATGTAAGCCATATTGTCGCTACCCGAGGGTAGGTAACTGCGCACGTTGTGGTAGGTATTCTTGTAGCTGTTGGCCACATTCTCTATCTCGGCTTCCGACTCAAAACGCTCGAACAACCTGCGGCGCACCACCTCATATATCTCTTCGTCGTCAACAGGCTTGATATTGCTGCCCACACGGACAATTCGCGTTTCGAGCGACGATAGGATTTCGGTACCAATTTTCGAAGCCGACACCTCTGTGGCACTGGCGGGCAACGAGGCTATCAGCACACAACGCGGCACCGCTGCCACCACCTCGGTCAATGCCTGCACAAAGCTCACCGTCTGATTGTAGAGCGTGCTGGCGCCAACTTTCTTGCTCGCCGCCTTGTTGCAGTAGTCGGCCAATTCGTCAATCAATATCAGCGCAGGACTATTCTGTTCCAGCAGGGGTTTGATGATGGCTGCCGAAGGGGCAGTGCGCTCTATGTCATTCTGCTTCACCCGCTCATATCCTTCGCGTCCTCCCAGCTGGTAAGCGATTTCTCCCCATAGGGTATATATCGTCAATCCGTCCTCCACTTGCCGTCCCTGTACCACGTCGGTCGTGTTGTTGGTAAACACAGCCACATGGGCAGCGTCGAAGGTCGGTCGCACATCCACTCCCAACAATGCAGTACTCCACGCCATCGTGCTCAACTGACGTCCCAATTTGGCTACATGGTACACCGATATCATCGTGTGGGTTTTACCTCCACCAAAGCCTGTCTGCAAAGAGATAACGCGATTTTCCGACTCCTCACCGTTCAGCGCACTCACCACTCGACGGGCAATATCGCGCAATCCGTCGGTGATATAGGTTTTCTCGAAGAACGACACCGGATTGCTGTACACTTCCAATCCCGTTCCGTTGGCCACATCGTTTAGGTTGGCGGCAAACATCGACTCATCGAGCACGCTATTGCGTATGTCGTAGTGCGGAATGGCGTTGTTAAACCACGCTTTCAGTCGACCACTATTGGCTACAGGGGTTGCGTCGTCTTTCGACCGCTCTGCGGGTGCTGTTGGTTGCTCCGTTGGTGCCGGTTGTGATGTCTCTTCCGCTATGTGCGCCACCTCATCATAGAGATCTTGCAGCTCCAGCACCTTGGCCACAGTCTTCATATCGCTGAATGCCCTCTCGGTGTCATCATCGTCGATGGGTTGGAAATGCTGGCAGCGATTACGGACATCTTGCAGTTCCTGTAGGCAGCTGATGATACGGTTGGCTTCCCGTTTTCCACCAGCCTCGTCGGCCAGTTGGTCTTTGAAGTTGAGCGCAAACGATACCAGATTGGCATAGTCAATCAGGTTTTTCTTGTCATAGTCGAAAAGGGTGTTGTCGTTGCTGGCCAAAGTCAACTTCCATTGTTTCTGTCCCGCAGGAGGCAATGCACCGAAGAATACATCATCCCACTCCTGTCCCTTGAAGTTCTTCTCAATGATGGCCACCACCATGGGACGCATGGTTTCGAGGAATACACCCAATGCTTTCGATATCTTCTCGTTCATCTTATGACTGTTTGATTGCTTGATGGTTTATTCACCAAAAGTGATTGTACTTTGTGTATAGTTCCTGTTGTCCACATCCTTGCATTCGCGTCGCAGGTTCTCACCGTTCTGCAGCAATCCCTGCACCTGCTGAAGGTCGTCGCCAGCGGGCAGTAGCTCTTTGAGCGATGCCAGTACGCGCCAGAAGGGGTCGCTGGCTTCGGGAGCTACATCGCGCACCAAGCGCAGCAGTTCGGTGCGGTTGCCACCTGAGCCTTTGTAGAATAGCATTGCCCGATGCACCTGTTCTATCAGCAGGTCGCCCTTGCCGGTACCCTTCGAGCCATGTTTGTCGGCCATGTGTTCAGCGGCTGATGCCAGATGCTGGTGGTTACCGTTGCGGACGAGCAACCCTTGACGGAAGATGTCGCCAATCTCGATATTCATACCCACGCGGGTGAACTTGGTGGCATCGTCGAAGTCGGTCTCTCCCATGCCGTTCATCTGGAGCCAGCCGATGTAGAAGCGAGTTTCGTCATCGGCATCGATACCCTGTAGAAGCGCGTTGAAAGCCGTCTGTTTGGCCAAGTCGAGCAGATCCGCCACCGTGACGGTGCTACCGTCGGCTTTCTCCACCGTTTGGTAACGTCCAAACTCGCTCACAGCCTGTCCAAAGCAAGCCGTCAGCAGGTCGGCACCTCGGAATCCTAATGCATAGAGCGATTCTACCTCCTCTTTCACCTTACGCTCAATATCGCGTTTCACCTCACGGAACTCTCCGAAACCCTTGCGTTCGGAAGGACGACAGGCAACAGTAACGGAACTTTCAAGGGCAGCACCAGCCAATCCTAAAGAACGATTGGCCATCTCGGTATCCATTGGCCAACTGCCAGTGATGTTCATGCGGGCATCAAGAATAGAATTACATAGGGTTGTCCATGCTTCCGTGCTCTGATGTGCGAACATAATGCTGACAATATCTTTCGTCTGTTCCTCGATTGCATCGAATATTTCAGTTAATTTATGCTCAAAGTGACGTTTCGATTCCTCTTCGCTGCCGCCATGATGGTGTTTTAGTGCGGTACATTCCTCCGTTTTGGGTGTTTGCGGGGTCGCAAAGTTGATGGGATAGAGGTCACCGAGGGTTCTCTTCATCCAGACATAGAAGAAATCAGAAATATCTCCATACGCAATAGCATCGTAATAAGGTGGGTCGGTAACTGCCGCCGTTAGTTCTTTCTTGCCAAACTGCGACTTTTCACCACTGGAAGCATTTGCAAAAGTAGTAGAAAAAGGCGATTTACTTTCGGATTCAATATAGCGTAAAACCCAATCCAACTGATTTAAAGCGCTACCTGAGCTATTACAGAATGGATTTGTTTCAGGATAATCTGAAACGAAAGCAATAGCCTGTCTACTAAATGGATGCTCTATTGTCTCTCTTGTGGCATGTAATCGACCGAAAGAAGTATTAACTAATGCTACTCTATCAAACCAAAGAGCAATATAGGTTTGAAGGACTTTGATATATGGAGTGTCACCAAGTTCTTCGGCGTTCTTTTTAATCTCGTCTATAAAGGCAGAGAGCATGTATAATTGCCTGTCAGAAAAAAGTTGTGACCAATTATCAATATTCCATCCTCTACCACTTACCAGGTCGGGTTGTTTGGTCATTTTTCCTATAGGACGTTCTACGCCTTCTAATGATGGCTTTGAAATTTCACAATAAGGAAGTTGGTATTCTTTGCCTTTGGCAGTTTCATTGATAACAGCAATAAGTTGTTCCCCTAATCCATTCTTTGCCTGTTTTTTTATCTCGCTTGTAGGGGTTGAACTTCCACAACACGGACAAGTTAATCCACTGGTATTAAACCAACCATCATGATTTGATTTCTTGTTGGTTATTTCAAAACTGATGCGAATTCCATCAATGTGAGGCTCAAGGGAAACAATTTTGGTTTTCATATTTACCAAGTTAAATCCCTTCAACATCGGCACTTGTGCTTTGCAACTGGGATTGGAACAGGTTGCCGTTCTTGCCCAATAGAAAGCGATGGGCTTATTACCCTGCTCATCCTCCGGATACATCCAACCCACTTTGGCTTCGGTCTCTCGCAACACTTTCTTTACATAGAACTCCACATCCCACGCCAGTCGGTTGGGGATATGGTAACTTGTTCCGTCGAAACTTATTCCTCTGGCTGTCTCCTGCGCCATTTGTTCTCCCTCATGGCCATATTTCTTCAAAAACTCCTCGCGACTTATCACTAGGGGCTTCCCATATTTCTGCGGAAACTCGGCGCTGCCTTTCTCGATGATATGCGCCACAGGGTTGATGTCGTTGCCAAAACTGCGGCACCCCAGTCGTGCTGCCTCCAAAGGAATGGCTCCACCACCGGCAAAGGGATCTAACACCGAGGGCATCTGACTCTGGAAGTTTTCTATGGCCTCTTGCAATCCCTGCTCAGCTCTCTGCACCTCAGCCGTATCGATATGTCGGTCACGGATACCGTATAGCTTCTGCTCGGCTGTCGAAATGGCATCAAATGCACGGTCGAAAGCATCGTGAAGTTGCTTGTAGTTGGCCGATGGAGTGCGGTCGCTATTATAGGCCACCCATATCAGTTCACGCGCCATTCGCAGTATGCGGGGGTTGTCTTTGTTCTCCCATTTGATGAGAGAGCCGTCACTCAGCTGGTCTTTGGGACTGGTGCTCTTTCCCGCTATCATATTCTGCTGACAGCCGTCGCTAAACTTGCCGATAAACATCATCAGTCGGTTGCGCAGGTTGTCCTCCATGCTGTCGAAAGCCGCTGTATAGGGGATGTCTTTATAGGGACGGTAGATATCGCCCTTCAGTATATGCTCTACCGCTTCACGGAAAGCCTGAGGACAATGCTCATCCAGCGGGTCGGGCACCAAACTGGCAAAAACTACCGCCCGGCAGGTGGGTAGCGGACGACGTGCCCACCACAGATGCAGGGTGGAGATATGTCCATGTCGAATGGACTTGTCGCGCACACTCTCGGCAGATATTTCTTTGATGGGCATTGCCACCTCTATCAGTTTCTTGGCTTTCATCGTGAGATAGGTTTAGTCTTGTTCGATACGTTTTCTCCATTCGTCGAGCGGCAGGTAATACTGCACGCCCTTGCTTTTTTGCTCGAACTGCATAGTGCCTGCGGGGTTCTGTATGCAGAACAGCTGCGGGGCACTCTTGCATTCGATGACGATATACAACCAAGCGCGGTCGCCCAGCTGCGCCAGCCGGTTCATTTCGTTTTCCGACAGCATCACACCATCGGTTCCCGCACGGCCTTTCACCTCGATATAGCGTTTCTGTCCGCTGGGTGAGAGGCTACGGATATCATAACCCACGTTCTCTTTCGACACATCCTGAGGCGTGCGTCCTTCGCCTTGTTCATACTCCATTGCTACCCTCATGGCGACGGCTTCCACTTCATCATCACGGCTCATACCGAAAGCACTTCGGTATTCCATCTGTCCCAACGGTACCACGTATGCACAACCCATCACCTCGGGGGCTTTGGGCGAGAGCTCTTCCATCTGGGTCATTTCGTCCAATCGCCGTTGCTGTTTCTGTTTCAGCTCCTCGTAGCGGGCGGTCTTTGCCTGCAATTTGCGTTGGGTCTTTTCGTCGTCCTGCAACAAGGCCCGTCCCTGTAGCTCGTTAATCTCACATTGCACGTCGAGTATCACCTGCTGGAAGGCGGTGCGAAGATATTCCAATCGACGTTGCGAATCCTCTTCCACACGACTACGCGTTTCCTCGAAGAGCGGCTCGGTGATATGGGTGTAGCACCATTCCATCACCTCATCCTCACGGGTGGTATCGGGCGGTGTTACCTCTTTGGCAAAGGTGGAAGGGGGACAGAGGTCGAGCAACTTGGCTGGCGAAGTGCTGGTGAAGTTGCTTGTACCATCTTGGCAGACGAGCGTCAGCAACTCGTTGGCCACGCTGTCGCTGCTGCGCGACGGACGGTTGTCGAGTATCTGGTTTTTGACGAAATAGGCGAAGTAGGGTTCCGCATCGTCGGGCGACACCAATACTGTTCCCCGTAGGGCTTCACCACGGAAACTGTCGCGAACCACGCTGATTAGGCTGTCGAAGATGGGGTTGCCGGGATTGATGTAGTGAGCTTTCCCACTGTAGGGGTTGGTGAGTTGGTAGTCGAGGAAGAGATGCTTGTCGAAACAGAACAGCAGGTCGCGTAGGTTGTCGGTATAGATGCGGTAGTCATTCTTGAGCCTTTCGGCAATCTCATCTGGCACGTAGGTGATACGGTAGATGCCCGGTTGCACTTCCTCGTAGCTGCCACCCAGATAATGAAAAGCACGCTCGAAGAACAGGCGGATAAAGATGGGTTGCAGGCGGCGCTCGTCGCTGTCTTCTTTCAGCTCGCGGGCGGTGGTGAAATCGACCGTGCTGTGAGAGATACTCTTATTCTGATCGTCAATCTTTTTCTTGAAGAGATCCTGCAGCTGGGCGTCATCCTGACTGATGAAACGGTCTAGTTCTGATTCTTTGCCTCCCAACACCGACTGAAGAATATCGTCGAGCGACACATCTTTGAGCACATCCTGTATGACATCATAAACACGGTCGTCGCCCAAATGCTCGCGGATGAGGTCGAGTTTGTTGAGCAACGTGGTCAGCACCTGACCCTCGCGGGTATTGGCGGCTACCATGTTGAACACCATTACGTCGTTTTTCTGTCCGTAACGGTGTACACGTCCCATGCGCTGTTCCAAACGATTGGGGTTCCACGGTATATCCCAGTTGATTAGCAGTCGGCAGAATTGCAGGTTGATACCCTCACCTGCAGCATCGGTTGCGATGAGTATCTGCGCTTTGTTAGTCATAAACTGGTATTGCGCTTCGCGGCGCTCGTCGACCGACATACCTCCATGAATGACGGCGACGGTGTATCCGTTGTTGCTCAGTCGCTCCTGAAGATAGAGAAGTGTGTCTTTATGTTCCGTGAAGACGACTAGCTTTTCCCCGTCGACTACACCTTGCGACAGCAGCAGGTTCTTCAGCTCCTGGTATTTCTTTTCCTCGCGCTGCTGGTTGTAGAGTTCCGTCGCCATCTCATAGAGACGTTTTAGTTCCGATGCCTCCTTAGTGAGGTCGGCCATACTGCCGGCAGTGGTGAACATACGGAACTTGCGCGGGTCGGAGAGGATATCGTCAAGTTTATCCTTCTGCTCGTCGTCGAGGTCGTCATAGTCATCGAGGCTGTCTACATCGAAGTCGTCAAGCTTCTGTTTCTGTTTCCATAGTTGAGGATTTTGTTGCAGCATATCCACGAGACTCTGCAGAGCTGTCCAACGACGCTCGAGTGTGTTCTTGATGGCGAAGATGGAGCTGGTGAGTCGGCGTTGCATCACTTGGAGGGCAAGGGTGACGTGAATATTCTTGCTCTCGCGGGCGGCCTCCTTGCGTGGGGTGAGGTATTCGGTGACAGCACGATAGAGGCGTTCCTCCTCGGGAGTGAGGTCGTAGGAGATGGTCTTCGTGTGACGAGCTTTGTAGAGAGGGTTACCGTCCCAATCCTTCATATCCTCCTTCAGGCGGCGGATGAAAAACTTGTTGGCACCGTTCTGACCTAACTCTTTGACTCGCTCGGCTGCCAGGTCGGCAGTGGCGAAGATGTCCTCGTCGAGCAGTTGCATCAGCTTCTTGAAGGTATCTGAACGTCCACGGTGAGGTGTGGCGGTAAGCAGCAGCATGTGCTCACATTGACCGGCAAGCATCTGGGCAGCCTCGTAGCGTTTAGAGCGATAGGTTTTCTCGCCGTATTCGTAAGCTGATAGCTTGTGAGCCTCATCGATGACAACCATATCCCAGTTGCTCATCGAGAGCACATTCATTACGTCCTCACGGCAGACGAAGTCGATGGAGGTGACAATACGGTCGGACGTTTGGAAGATATTGGGTTCGGAAGCAAAGATACCACGGTTGACCAGTTTGAACGGAATGTTGAACTTCATGCCCATCTCATCTTCCTGCCATTGTTTGGTCAATCCTCCAGGGGTTACGATAAGGATACGCTCCACCATGTGGCGCATCAGCATCTCTTTGATGAGCAAACCGGTCATAATGGTTTTACCGGCACCTGTATCGTCGGCTAGCAGAAAGCGTATCTTGGGTTGGGGAAGCAGATATTTATAGACGGCCTCCACCTGATGTGGCAGAGGGTCAACAACACTACAATTGATAGCGAAGAGTGGATCGAACTGATAGGCGGAGTTAATCCTTTCGGCTTCCGCAAAGAGGACAAACTGCGCGGCGTTACCCTTGAAATTGAAAGCACCTTCCTGCGTCAGTTTCTCGAGAGACTCCATCTGTGCGGATGTGACAATCTTGGAACTGCTACGGTTGCTGTTGACGCCGATATAACCGATAGCATAACTGCCACCCAGCTTTTTCACCGAGGTGACTCGTACCGGCTCAGCAGGCACAAGATTGGTAATAATGTCGCCTGCCTCTATCATAGTGTGTTGGTATTCTTCTTCATGATGCCACCCGTTTTCTCTCTGCGTTCCGCTTTTCACAGACATCATAAAAAAGTTATCCGCGAACATTTTCCGTTCAAAGTCGAGGTTCTGGTAAAACCCTTAGTACAAACAAGAAAAGCTCACGGATACCCGCGAGCGTTCTCCTTCTCTTGTGTACTAAGTTGTAGAAATTTACCAGATTTCGACCTTACAAAGAAAAGCAAAAACGCTTCTAAATTATTTATTTATCGTTACTTTATTTTTCTGTTTTTATGTTGTTTCGTTTATAATTAACTGACTATTTTCGAACTGCAAAGATACGAATAATTATTGATTTAGCAAGCATTATGGTTTTAATTGTTTAACTTAAATTCACAATGCAAAAATAAACCCCTCACTGTACCACAACGCGGTACACTATGGAATTATTTTATCGCCTCTTGATGCAGTTCTTTGATTTTCTGTGCTATATCATCGGGAGAAATCACCTCCACCCAGCGGCCGCGAGAGAGC
>JAEEGL010492427.1_pt1 | contig 11274 bp, 13 predicted proteins | sample 9134231 | NCBI WGS metagenome assembly JAEEGL01 (sample SAMN16246548, study PRJNA631951) | gut metagenome | biome: gut microbiome; feature: rumen; material: fiber-attached | host: Bos | place: Iran: Karaj | collected 2018-10
AGAAAACAATGGTCTTATGACATACTATGAAAATCTAGAATTAAATAGAAACATAGATAAAGAAAGTGTTGCCATAGAATCAACTCTTGAGTTAATAGATTTACCACAAAAAGAACTTGAAGTATCTTTTAAAATAGGTAAAGACAGAATGTATATCTTAAGAGACTTGTATAAATTTAGTGAAGATATGCATGCTGGAGTTGTTGCAAAATATGGCAAAGAATTAGAATTTAAACATTCTCTTGAATCATTTAGAAAAGAAGACCAAGCATTAGCAAAACTTATTGTTGCCAAAGCGCTAGAATATAATGAGTTTTCAAAACTTGGAACTTATCACTTTACAATAACTAAAAAATATAAAACAAATATTAAAATAAAATATTCTCTATTAGATGAACTATTTGAAATAATAAAAGATAAAAAAATAGCTATTACAGGTTATGACTATGAAAAAGCATATGGAATGATTACATTAGAGTCTAGTGACCCTTCTTTTGATATAGATATACTAGAATCAGAAAAAGGAATAGACATTGTTTCAACAAGTGACAAATTCTATGTGTTTGAAGGACAAGAATACTCATATGTTTTATACAAAGATAAACTTCATAGATGTAGTGAAGACTTTAAAACAAAAGTATTACCTTTAATAGATAAAATATCTAAAGATCCTGAAGGAAAAATAACAATATCACAATCAAGTGCTACAAGCTTTTGTGAATATGTAATACCAGCTTTAAAAGATAGTACAAATCTAAATATAGAAAAAGGTTTGCTAGAAAAATATAAAGCAGAAAAACTTGGGACTAAAATATTCTTAGATTTAGATGCAAAAGGAAACATAGTAGCAGAAGTAAAATTCTGTTATGGAGATACAGAATTTAATCCTTTTGATAGAGACCTTAAAGTAGAATGCAACAGAAATATTATTGAAGAAGCAAGAGCAAAAGAGCTATTCAAAATGTATAACTTTGTAATTAACTTTAAAAAACACATAATCTACCTTGCAAATGAAGATGATATATATACTTTCTTAACAGAAGGTGTAGATAAGTTTATGGAAAAATTTGAAGTATTAATTACAGACAAACTTAAAAATAGAAAAATAATCTCTCAAAAAACATTCAATATGGGAGTAAGAATAGAAAATAACTTCTTAGATGTAGACTTTAACGATTTAGGACTTGATGAAGATGAATTAAAAGATATATTCAAAAGATATAAACTAAGAAAGAAATACTATAGATTAAAAGACGGAAGCTTTATTAACATAGACTCACAAGGAATTGACACATTAGTAAACTTAGCAAAAACTCTAAATATAACAGAAAAAGAAATTGCAAGTGGTTCTGTTCAAATTCCAAAATACAGAGCATTATACATAGACAATATTGCTAAGACTGCAATGAAAGATATTACTATAGATTTAGATAAAAACTTTAAAGATATAGTAAATAATGTAAGTGATGTAGAATACGAAAAATTTGAAGAACCAAAAGAGTTAAAAGGAGTTCTTCGTTCATATCAAAAAACAGGATTTAACTGGTTAAAAACACTAGAAAAATATGGATTTGGTGGAATACTTGCAGATGATATGGGACTTGGTAAAACAATTCAAGTTATAGCACTACTTTTAGATGAGAAGAATCATAGTGAAAGAACATCAATAGTTGTATGTCCAAGTTCACTATATATTAACTGGCAAAAAGAAATTGAGAGGTTCTCTAAAGACATTAAAACATTAATAATATCTGGAAACGCAGAACAAAGAGAAGAACTAATAAAGAAGATTAATAAATATGATGTAATTATTACTTCATATGACCTACTAAAAAGAGATATTGAACAATACAAAAATTATAAATTTAAATATGTAATTGCAGATGAAGCTCAATATGTAAAAAACAATAATACTAAGAATGCAAAAGCTTTAAAAGAATTAAATAGTGAATCAAGATTTGCATTAACTGGTACACCAATTGAAAACTCTCTTGCAGAGTTATGGTCAATTTTTGATTTCATCATGCCTGGTTACTTATACACATATAAAAAGTTTAAAGATGAATTTGAAACACCAATTATTAAAGAAAACGATAATGAAGCAATGCAAAGATTACAAAAAATTGTTGCGCCATTCATTCTTAGACGTATTAAACGTGATGTACTAAAAGAATTACCAGACAAAACTGAACAAATCATGTATTCTAAGATGGATGAAGAACAACAAAAATTGTATACTTCATACTTAGCATTAGCAAAAGTTAAGATGAGACAAGAAATTGAGTCTAATGGATTTGAAAAATCTAAGATGAAAATTTTATCTTTAATTACAAGACTTAGACAAATATGCTGTCATCCACAATTGTTCTTAGATGATTATAAAGGTGAAAGCTCAAAACTTAACCAATGTATGGAAATAATTGAAGGAGCAATAGCAGCAAAACATAAAATACTACTTTTCTCAGGATTTACTTCTATGTTTGATATCATCATACCAGAATTAGAAAAAAGAGGAATTGAGTACTCAATGCTAACAGGTCAAACAAAAGTAGATACAAGAATTGAAATGGTAGATGAGTTTAACAAAGATGAAAATATTAAAGTATTCTTAATTTCACTTAAAGCTGGTGGTACAGGTCTAAACTTAACTGGAGCAGACATGGTAATTCACTATGATCCTTGGTGGAACTTATCTGCACAAAACCAAGCAACAGATAGAGCATACAGAATTGGACAAAGAAATAACGTTCAAGTATTTAAGTTAATAAGTGAAAATAGTATTGAAGAAAAAATACAAAAACTACAAGATAAAAAACAAGATTTAACAGACTCAGTAATTAAATCTGGAGAAACATTCATTTCAAGAATGTCTAAAGATGAAATTATGGCATTGTTTGAATAAAATAGATTAATGTAGAGAAAAAAGGAGAGCATAGTGCTCTTCTTTTTTTGCGCTTTTTTGTAAATAAAATAATAAAACTAAAACAAAGTATAACAAAATATTCACTTTTAAAAGTGTATACTCTCATCAAGAGGTGGTTATATGATAGAGGAGATACTAAAAATAATGCCAAGATACATAGCAGAAGAAATAGTTCATCTCAATTGTAACAACAGCATAACAGAGATAAGGATAAGAAGTAAAAATAAGATAATAGTTATTTGCGGCAAAAACGAATTTGTACTAGATTTGGTTGCTTCACCTAAAATTATACTAGATATATTACTAAATGTCTCTAAAATGTCAATATACGCAATTCAGACGGATTTAAATAATGGCTTTGTGGTGATTCGTGGAGGACATAGAATTGGGGTATGTGGCGAGGTAGTTTATGAGAACGGAAAAATAAAAAACATTAAAAATATATGCAGCTTAAACATACGTGTAGCACATCAAATATTTGGTTGCGCAGACACAGTAATGCCACAAATTATAGTAAATGGAATATTTCAAAATACATTAATTGTGTCACCACCAGGATGTGGAAAGACTACTCTTCTTAGAGATATCGTACGGCTGCTAAGTAACGGGATAAAAACACTTGGATTTAGTGGTAAAAATGTTAGTCTAATAGATGAAAGAGGAGAAATTGCCTCGTGTTATGAAGGAGTGCCAACCTTAGACATAGGAATAAGAACAGATGTAATGAGCAATATAGATAAAAGTACCGGCATGTCAATGGTAATAAGGTCAATGGCACCAGACATAATTGCAACAGACGAGATAGGAAGTAGTGATGATGTCTTATCCATTAAGGCAGCAATTCTTTCAGGAGTAAAAGTAATATTTACCATGCACGGAGATAGTTTAAAAAGTATATTAGAAAATCCAAATATAAAAGAGCTTTTAGATATGAATATTTTTTCTAAAATAATACTTCTGTCTTCTGGAAAAATACCAGGAATAGTAGAAAAAATTTATGATGGAGGTGCATATGTTACTAATTAAAATAATTCTTGGAATCGTAATAGTATGTATCACAGGACATATAGGAATAGAAATGTCCAACATGTTAAAAGCAAGAGAAGAAATATTAACAGAGTATATAACATTTGTAACACTGGTAAAAAATGAAATGATATACATGAGAGATACACTTCCACATGCTTTTGAAATTTGTAGACAAAAGCTTAAAACGAATTTAAAAGATGTAATTGGAGCAATAGTAGTGGATATGGAAAAGTATGGAGTTGAGAAAGTGGATATCTCAATAGAATCTAACGTGAATAATTTAGATGCACTAGAAGAAGAGGAAAGACAAATAATATCTTCTACTCTTAAAAACTTAGGTAGAAGTGATGTGGATTCGCAAATTAATATAATAAACAATAGTATAGAAGTGGTAAAAAGACAAATTAAAGAGGCAATAGATAAAAAGAATAAAAATACAAAAGTATATAAAACAGTAGGAATTATTACTGGGCTAATTGTAGTAGTTATATTCATTTAAGGAGGCTTTATGGATATAGAGTTATTATTTAAAATTGCAGGAGTAGGGATACTTGTAGCGGTATTAAACCAAGTGTTATCTAAAGCTGGAAGAGAAGATCAAGCAATGATGACAACTCTTACAGGAATTATAATAGTGTTAATGATGGTAGTTACAAAAATAAATGAACTATTTCAGGTGGTAAGGGACACATTTAAATTATGATTGTATTAAAAATTGTAGGCTTTGGCATTCTTGCAAGTTTAATGGTGGTAATACTAAAAGAAAATAGTAAAGAAGTATCAATTGTATTAGTTATTGCCTCATCAATAGTATTATTGCTAGCAAGTATAAACTACTTAACACCTATTGTCTCAATGGTAGAAAATATTGTCTCGAAAACTTCAATAGATAGTAGATATATTATAGTTATATTAAAAGTTACAGGAATTGCATATTTAATAGAATTTGGAAAAGATATATGCATTGATGCTGGACAAAACTCAATAGCAAATAAAATGGAAATAGCAGGAAAAATAATAATTGCCTCCCTTTCTGTACCAGTTATTACATCTGTATTTGAAGTAGTGGAAAAATTATTATGAAGATAATAGTAATCATAATGGCATTAATTCTATCTAAAAACATATATGCAAAAGATGCTGTATCTGAATCATATAATATAGATGGTTATATTAACTCTTTAAATGAAGTAGTACAAAAAGAAGAGGGAATAGATGTAGATTTAAATAGTATTTATTCAGATATAATAAACGGAAAAAAAGAAGCAAGGCAAAACGTTATTCAAAAAGTAATATCATTAGTTATTTCTCAAATAAAAGAAACGCTCAAAGCATCTATTGCTATTGTATTAATAGTACTTCTTGAAATGATACTATCTTCAATAGAATTAGACAAAAATAGTCAATCAGTAAAAATAGCAAAACTAGTAATAATAGCTTCGGCTGCTACAATACTACTTAAAAATTATATTGAGGTTCAAGAAATACTAAAAAACACAATTAAAACTATACTATATCTTCTAGAGCTATCCACTACATTTTTAACAGGGGTATTAGTTGCAACAGGTAAGATAACAACAACTGGGACTATAGCTCCGTTAATAATGTTTGTAACAAGTACAGTATTAGCAATAACAAATTATGTTTTTATTCCACTATTTAATTTATCTATTGTGGTTCATATCACATCTGAAATATCTGAAGAAATAAAGTTAGAAAAACTGGCAAACATTTTTAGAAAATCTAGTATGTATGTATTTACTACATGTATTAGTATATTTGTCTTTGTTTTGGCACTAGAAAATACAATATCTAAATCATTAGATAGTGTATATTTTAAAACCACGCAAACGGTAGTAGCAGATAGTGTACCAGTGGTAGGAAAATTCCTAGCAGATAGTTTAGAAACTGTTCTAGGTGCCACAGAACTTGTTGGAAAAGTTGGAGGAACACTCTCAATCATATCTGCTATTTTAATAACTCTAGTGCCGGTAATAAAAATTGCAATTATTGCTTTTGTATATAAAGTAATTAGTTCAATATGTCAAATGGTAAATAACAACAAAGCACTTGGAAATGTAATAGATTTTTTTGCAAGTATATATAAAGATATGCTAGGTATAATCATTGGAACAATGGTTATATTCATTTCTGTTACTGGAATTATAATGCATACAATAAGCAAAATTACATAGGAGGAAAAAATGATAGAAATAGTTAAAGAATGGATAGGATCAATTATTAGTATTTCTTTTTTGGCAATACTTGTAAAGTTAATAGTGCCAAATTCAAATTTGAAAAAGTATATATACTCAATACTAGGATTAATAACTGTAATAGTTATTTTTAAACCATTAGTTAATAATTCAAATATGGAAAACGTACTATTAGATGCGACAAAAAATATTGAGCTAAATGCTAGTAACTATAACTATACAGACATTTCTAATTATGAAGAAATAAATAAAAATAATATTAAAGAGGCGTTCAAAGAAAAGCTTGAAACAAGCATTATAAAATTAATACAAGAAAACACGAATAATAAAAAAGAAAATATTAAAGTAAATGTTGAAATTACAAAAGAGTACAACATAGAAAAAGTAGTAATAAATTGTGAAGATACAAATAAAGAAGAAATTAAAAATATGGTATCTTCAAACTATGATATACCAAAAGATAAAATAATAATAAACTAGGAGGACATATGAATTATTTAGAAACAATGAAAAATATTCTAAAAGATAAAAAGAAGAAAAAAGAGAATATGATATTCATAGCAGTCTTGTTAGTAGTGTTACTAATTAGCATAAATTATATTTTTAGTGATACAAAAAAAGAACAAAAGGGAATAGAGATAGACAATAATACAAATGAAAAAGTAGATAATAACACCCAGTCACAAAATACAAACACTTTGGAGGAAAGATTAACCCAAATTATTAATCAAGTAGATGGAATAAGTGATGTAAGTCTTATCATTAATTATAAAGATAGTGGACAAAGTGAATATGTATTTAATACAAAAGAAACAATAGCAGAAGAAGGAAATGTATTAAATCTTGAAAAGGAAGTTGCATATAATGAAAGTAGTGGACAAAAAAGTGCAATTAAAACTAGCCAAAATAATCCTCAAATAGAGGGAGTAATAATAGTTGCAAGGGGCATAGAAAATAGCGAAAATAAACAAAAAATACAAAGTGCTATAGCCAGCCTTTTAGGTATAGCATCATATAAAGTTCAAGTTTTAAATAGGAGGTAATATGAAAAATAAAGAAAAGTATAAAAAAATAGGTCTTGCGTTTGTATCATTTTTCTTAATGGTATCAATAGCAGGATATATAAATTACAGGTATGATCCAGAAAGAGAAAAAAATCTTGGTCAAACAGTATATGTAAGTACAAACAATGATGAGGTTAAGATATATGAAGAAGAAAAAGAACCAGTTAAAGATATAGAACAAGAAGATACTGTTATTTCAAAGTACAGAGAGGATAGAGATAACATGTATATGGAACTTGCAAATAGCTACTCTTCAGTAGTTAATAACAATAACACTTCTCAAGAAACATTAACTGAATATCAACAAAAACTAAGTGGACTGGTTCAAGAAAAGAACAAGATCCTAATATCAGAAAATATTATTAGAATGAAAGGTGCAAAAGATGTAGCCATAGTTATAACAGATAGTTCACGTGCAAATGTCATAGTTGAAGCGGATAATTTAGATGATAGTTTTATTGCTCAAATAGTAGATGTCATAGTGGAAAATTTTGCTATTTCTCCAGAAAATATAACAATAGAAAGCGTAAATGTGTAAGATTTGTGAAAGATGCTATTATATCAATGGTTAAACTTGCTAATAGTTAAAAATAATGATAATATAATATAAGTATTGTTGAAAAAAATATTTTTTTATGATAGTATTTTTTTATGAAATTAAGTTAAGGGGAGAGAAAAATTAATGAAAAAAGCAAAGTATATTATAATTATTGTTATTTTAATAATAGCTCTAGGTTTAACAGCTGCTTATGCTATACTAGGACCAAGAGGATTTAAAACTACAGAAAAAGGAAAAGCATTTTTAGATGATGTACTAACACTACAATCTAACTTATCATATTATGTAGGTGCTTCATATTCAGATTCTTTTGGAGTATATACTAAAGAAGAAATACTTTTAGGAAAAACTGAAGATGGAGAAAAAATTAAAGATAACGAAGATAACGTATTACCTACACTAGTAAATGAAGAAAACACAATTGAATACAAAGGTGAAAAAGGATACGAATTAAACATTGAATATGTTAATACAACTTTAAAAACTAAAATACCAACATACGAAGGAGTTACATTCTATGTTGTTGAAGGAGATTTAGTTAAAGTTAAATTAGATTCAACACCAGATTGGTGGAATAGCAACTACGACGGACTAAAAATATAGTAAAAGGGGAGATCCTAATGAAGAAATTCTTTAAAGTGATTGGCATATTAATTGCTATTGCTATATTGGTTGCGCTAGGATACTTATTAATAAGAAAAATAAAAGCAGATACAATAGCTCAAAGAGATTTACAAATTGAGGCAAATAATATTCAAGCAGAAGCAGAATTTCTTTGCGATAGAGCAACAAAAAAATTAACTACTTTAATTGATGAAATTGAAACAAGTCTTAAAGTAAATATTGAAGTAGCAGATATTGGTGGGTTAAATGAGAATGATATATATTTTGTAACACCAGTAGGAGCAAATTATATGTATATAACTAAGACTAAAGTTGAAGATAAAGATACATTTGCAATAGCTACAGACAATGCAAAAGATGCAAAATATATTGTATCTCTTAAAACTTTAGGATTAGATGAATGTGTATACACAAATATAAAAGATTATAGTATAGATAAAACTGGAAAAATTACATATAATGAAAACAAATAGTAATAAAGAGGCAAATTATTTTGCCTTTTTTTTATAAATTATATAAAAATAAAAAATCTTATGATATAATTAAAAAGTAATCTAGGAGGTAAGATTATGGAAGAAAAAAAACTACCTATTGGTGAATTATTTATAAGAAGAGGAATACTAACTGAAGAAGAAGTTAACATTGTTCTAAACTACCAAACAGATCATCCAGAACTAAAATTTGGTGAAATTGTTGATGTTTTAGACATGTGTGATAAACAAGCATTACTAGAAGTTCTATCAGATAATTTAGGGGTTAAATCTGCAATTATTGAAAGAAAATTATCTATTAATCCAACAAATTTTCTTCCTTCAGATATTATAATAACATATAGAGCTCTACCTTTTGAAATGGTAGGAGATACAATTTGCGTTGCTTTTGCAAATCCACAAGATAAAGAGCAAGTAGAATATGTAACTAAATTAATAGAAAAAGAAGGATATAAAATTGAAGTATATATATCACTTTATACAACAATTCTTGCACATATAGAAAAAATTAAAAACTCTAAACAAGTTAGAATGATTTTTAGTGATACAAATTCAGAACCAGAACTAACAGAGTCAGATATAGAATCAACTATTATTGAGGACTTAAAAAAGAAAATGGGAAGATAATGTGATAGCTATGTGAAACTTTAAGCCAGAACGTATAGTTCTGGCCTTTTTTGTTTGACATAACTAAAAAACGTTTGGTATAATTAAAGTGTAAGTTACAACAAAGATAATAGCATAAAGTTATGCTACAGATTAATAATATGAATAATTTCATAGGGAGGAGATATGCATGGTATTGCAAAAAATAGTACTTAAAGATGGAGTGTTTGAAAGTATAGATTCTGAAGAAAAGATTACAAATTTTTCAAACAAAAGGATTAATGTAGGTAACTGGTGCTTAAAAGTAGAAGATGATGGAAGTGTAGTATTTAAGAAAAATTATTGGAGCTTTTTTAGACTATTTAGTGTTGTGTATTCTATAGACAGAAATGGCCTAGAAAAACTTGTAATAAAAAGAAATGGCGAGACTATAAAAACTATTAAGAAGAGAAAAGTTTTACCACATGGACAGAAGTTAAAAGACGGGATATTCTATATAGAAACTGCAGGAGATTACATTGTAGATATACTATTTAAAAATACTCATTTAATAGACTTTAGAAGAAAAAATTATTTAACAGAAATAGTATATAAAGATCCAAATGGAAAGTATGTTTTAAGAACGGCAAAAAGAAGAATAGGATATTGCAGAACAAAACTAGACACTGATGGTAAAAAACATCTTGTAAATAAAACAAAAAATGAAGAGGTCAAGCAAGAAGAAGTTTCAATAGTTAATGCAACATGGGTAATATTAGAAATTGACAGAGAAGAATACGATGAAAAGTCTGGAAAACAAATATCAAAACACACAAGAGAACTTATCACATTAAAAGATCCTTTAAGTATTAAAAATTTAAATGTTGAACAGTTAGATTAAACTGTTCTTTTTTGTTGACATAAATCAAAAATATGATATAATTATTTCATAGAAACAAATGAAAAGGATGCTAATAATTTAGCAAAGGTGAGAATATGAAAACAATTGTTGTTGAATTAAAAGGAGGTAAGTTCTACGATGTAAGAGTAAAAGGAGAAAAGAATATAATATTTACTCCTACAAAGTTTGACTTAGATGGTTGGCATTGTGAAATCGATTCATATGGAGACATTACATGTGAATATATAAGAGTAAAAAAGGACGATCATTATATTGTGACCTACACTTTAACACATGATGGCATTGAAACTGTTTATAACAAAAGAACGGGTTATCCATCAAATATGTTAGAAGAAAGAAAAGTAGGAAACACAATAAAAAATGGAACAATCTATTTGTTAGATTTACCAAAAGTTAAAGCAAAATCTGCATACTTCAAACCTAAAAGGAGAATATGCACTATGCGTGATAATAGTAATCTTTAATGATTACTATTTTTTTGTTCTATATACATGTTAGCAGGAGCTGGAATCTTAGTTATAGTATCAACTTTAATTACAGGTATTTCTCCGTTATAATTTCCCTTAATTATTTTTCCGGTTACTTCAATCCATTCATTTTCTTCAAGTGACATTACACCATCATACATGGACATAAAGCCTGCAACTTTTGTAGAATTTCCATCAACCATATATCTTCCACAAATGAAAAAGTTTTTATCAAAATCTGCAAGGGTGTAATAGAATCCTTGTACTTTTATTGTTTTACCAACGTTTTCATCTATTGAATTGTGTATTTTTTCTAAAGTAGATACAAAATTATCTTCATTAACATTAAAATCATAGTTTTCAAGAGTAGAACTTGTTAAAACTAATTTATCCG
>JAEEGL010556159.1_pt1 | contig 11274 bp, 6 predicted proteins | sample 9134231 | NCBI WGS metagenome assembly JAEEGL01 (sample SAMN16246548, study PRJNA631951) | gut metagenome | biome: gut microbiome; feature: rumen; material: fiber-attached | host: Bos | place: Iran: Karaj | collected 2018-10
CCGGCCCTCGTCTTGAAGGCGTTTATGCATCTGTTTATGTCGAGCAGGAGGATGACCCCTCCCATGTCGAAGACCACTGCTTTAACCATCTTTCTGCCAGTTTTACGGATTCCGGCTGCAAATTTACGATTTTTCCTCCTATCTTTGCACTCACAAATGCCTTGGTGGAGAAATGGTAGACACGAGGGACTTAGACTAATTTGAGTGCGCTTTCCGAAAGGAGAGATGTAGAATGCCGTAAATTCAAGGAAACCTTAACAGATTATGCTGAAGGCAATCTTGAGCCAAGCCTTCAAAAGAAGGAAGGTGCAGAGACTAGACACGGCACACCTAAAGAGCCAGGCTCCATGGTGAAGGAATAGTCCAGACCACAAACGAAGCGCAGACGATTGCGCAAAACGGTGGCGAAAGCCATAGTGGCAAGAAAATCCCTTGGCCCGCAACGGCCGTATGGGTTCGAGTCCCATCCGAGGCACAACAAGACCTTGTAACTTGCTGATTTTTAAGCACTTTACAAGGTCTTGTTTATTTTATCCCCCAAATTTGGTCACCATTTGGTCACCAGTTCAAGAAAAATTTGGCAAATAGCAGTATTTTTACTATATTCGCGTAGCAATTGAGAGAGGGTTCTCCTCCTCAGTACATTTTCCAATTTATTAACATACCGGCAGCGGGAACGGAATTCCGCCGTGCTGCCAAGCGCGCAGGCAGCAGCGACCTTTCCGGGAACGCCAAGGCCAAAAACAAAATGCTATGCGCTATGATTTAATTGCCGGCTTTTACAGAAAAGCCGATGACACCACTCCTGCCTACTCATCCCCTCTTGGGACCATCTCTTGGAACATAATGCAGTTCCTCTCTAAAAATGGTTTCTCTGAGGATCCTGAAAGCACACCGGGCTATCTGGACTACATAAACAGAGATGCCTGCGAAAAAGAGCTCCAAGGTCTCACCCATAAAGGATATATCTCAGAAATCCTGGACATTCTTTCCTGCGGAGAAGACTTTGAAAGGATTGAGATTAAAGCCCGGGAAATAGAAGTCATCGACGATGAAGGAACAATTCCACCCTGCGGGTTCTTTATCTATGGCACCTTTGTGAAATTCGAGAAAACCGAGCCTCTGAGTCCTGTGCAGTATCCCCGTATATACCCCCGGGGAATTCTGCAACCTCCTCTTCGGTATCAAAGAAGATGTACCGAGCTTAGTCGGTCCGGAAGCGGTATTCGGTGACTGAGTGATAGGTCTTGCCTGGGAGAAGGACGGTGGAGGGGAAGCGGGACTGATGCGGAGAGTCGGCCGGATGGAGATTTTCGAAAAGCATTCCGCTGAATTTTTCCAACGGGCCATATTTCCCATGAATGGTACCGGTCCAGCTGCGGGCCGCGAAAGTAAGCATATTGGGCTCAGTAGTCCAGTCTTCGATGATGCGGCCGCTGTGTGTGTCATACAAGGAAGCCACCTTCTTCAAAGAACCGTCCCAACCATTAATTAGCCACGAGCCGATCGGCACCTTCTCGCCAAGCGGTTTCTCGATGCGGGAGTCCATTCTGCGTGGCTCCCGGAAGTCCAGCGGAGTCCCTTCTACCGGGATAATACTTTCCGGGATATAGCGACCGTTGTTGATGATGCAACTGTCCGCATCTACCCACAGGGTGCAGGACATCACATATTCTCCGCCTTCTGCACCCCGGGGGTTAAAATAAGTGTGGTTAGATAGATTTACTACCGTCGGGGCGTCCGTTACCGCCTCATACTCAAGCCTCAGAACATTATCCTCAGTCCAGGTATAGGTAACGGAACAATCCAGATTTCCGGGGTACCCCATTTCGCCATCGGGGCTGAGACGGTGAAAACGAACCGACCGGCCGTCCAATATTTCCGAATCCCAGATGAAGCGGTCGAATCCCAAGGCTCCCCCGTGGCATTGCACGGGGATGCCTTCACGTTTCTCGTTGGCTTGCAGCTGATAGCGGACACCCTCAACAGTTACTGCAGATGAATCCAGACGATTTGCATATCGTCCCAAAATACACCCCACGAAGCGGTCACGGGTTTCGAAGGTCCTGACATCACCATATCCTACGACCACATCTCCCAGGCGGCCGCGCCGGTCCGGCACCTTGACGCTGACAATCCTCAGGCCGTAATCAGTAAAACTGACGCACGCCCCCGAGCGATTGGTCAATGTGAAAAGTCGCACTTCCTCGCCCGTGCTCAACTGCCCGAAGCTCTGCACCTTCACCCCGGGACCGGCACACGCCGACAGCATTATCAGCGCAAGTATATACCGTAGGCCTCTCAAGACACTACTATTTCAGCGTGAGCGTCAGCCACTCGCACGGGTAATCGGAGTTCTCCCCGGCGAGATCCTCATACTCCCAGGCCGGTTTCTCAGAGGAACCATCCTTGTAGTTATGACGCAGGTGGGCATGCATTACTTCGCCCCTTCGCGGGCCGCCACCAAGCACCTTCCACGGCACTACGGCTTTCACACTGAAGCCGGTATCCACATCGTGGTGGTCATTCAGGGTTCCTACCAATTCTACCGCTGCGTCGGAGGCATCATAGATGATATGCCAGGCATTCATCTCTAAGCGGGAGACTTGTACTCCGCCTGCCGCGGAAGCAACAATCTTGAAAGTGCCCTTGCGGCCCCTGTCAAGCAACAGGACCGGGCAATCCCCGTTCTCGGTGATATAAGAGCAGAGCTTTTTATCGAACAAGTAGGAAGCGAAGATAAAGCCTTCACCGGTATAACCGAAATCCGAGAACATGCGTCCGCGCCCGGCCTTTCCGAGGAACCAGAATCCTTCGGGAGAGAACTCCGAGAGGGGTGCCATCTGCACGTCACCACGGCGCAGCACCTTCGAGCGGTTCAAATACCCGGTGCATGTTTTGATGTGTCCAAGGATATTGTCATCAGGATTGTGCCAGCCGGAAGTGTTAGGTGAAATCGAGGAACGGGCATCCCGGCGGGATTCATCCTTTTTCACTTCAAGGGTGGCGGAAGCCATAACCTTGTCCCCACCTATGTAGGCGATATTGCCCCAAAAACCGGTAAACGGCATGGTTGCGTGCGAGTATATCTCACCTTTGCGGTCGCCCACAAATACCCAGTAGCCGGACTCACCCTTATACTTGCCGTTCGAAGCCACCAGAGGCTCGCCGGTCGGGAGTATGCAGCAATACGGCGCATAGCCGTACATATCCTTGTTCAATTGCCTGGTGTCGGGGTAATCCGGACCTCCGACAGTCAATATTTCCTCCTCATCGCGCCTCCAGTTCAGTTCCTCGGAAGAGCGCACTACAATCGGGGTCTGTGCCTGGATCATCGAATGGCTGAACACCTCCAGCGGGCATATAATATCTCCTCCCTTCAACTGCACCGCCGAAGCCATGCCGTTCAGGCGGCGTCCGCGGGTAACGGTAGCTGAAATGGCCTCCAGGTCGTCCCAGCGGCAAAGTTCCTTATCCTCCCAGGTCAGGCCTCCGTCGAAAGAACGCAGGATGGCCGTACAGGACAGGGTATGATCGTTATCTACAACCACTCCGCTGTCGGTAATATACATCTGCAGTTCGCCGGAAGGCAGTTCCAGGAATGCCGGCTCCCAGCAGCGCCCGCGGAACACCTCACGCGGCTCACTCCAGGTATCGCCCTTGTCATCTGAAAACATAACTTCTATCCAGCAGGCATCATTTGTCACTGAGAAATCGTGATAATGGTCCAGATAACGGGTCTGGAATGCCATGATGATGCGGCCGCTGGCCAGTTCCAGGAAGTCTGGGTTCACAGACGAACGTATGTCACGCCCGAAGGGACTATCCACCCAGCCGCTCTCACGAACCAGTCTGGCAGGCCCCCAGGTCACACCCCCGTCGAAACTTTTGGTTACATAGATGTCCCAACCGAACTTGTGGTTCATGAAAGTCATCATCAGTGACCCGTCGGAAAGCGACCGGATGCGAGGGTAATACAGATTATCTTCCGTAAAACCACGTCCCTCGACTTCGAAGGACGTCAGTTCCGTATAGGATGCCCCGTCCCAGGACACTCGAACGTCGATTCCGTCCCCGCGGCTGTGGCAGCAAGCACAGACAAGCGCTGCAGTGGCCAAATAGCAAAGTATATTCCTCATAATGATTAATAATTATAATTGTTTCAGCATATAGTCGGCCCACAGGTTGTTCGGACGACATTCCAGTGCTTTGCGGAAAGCCTCCGCCGCACCGACACGGTCGCCCTGGCCCAGGAGCCCCAGACCCATGGTATAATATGCCTTGGTATTCACTGTCTCTACGGTCTGTCCGGTAGTACCTTCGGCTCCGTAGAAATTAAATACCGATTCCACTATTGCTCCGCGACCCGACGACTCCAAGTTACGGAATAATTCCATTGCTTCCGTCTCCCGGCCCAGGCGGCGAAGTGCAAGTGCCTGCCAGAAACGGTACTCTGTCTTTTTAACACGCACCTCGGAAGCCTTGCGCCAGTATTCTCTGGCTTTTGCCTTCTGTCCGGCCTTTTCGCTTGCCTCACCCATATAGTACCAAGTCTGCGCATCGCGCGGCACCCGCTTGTCCACCAGGAACACCTGCTGGTTTTCCGGATATTCGAAAGCTTTGGCATACAGTTCCACAGCTTCGGAATACAGCCCCTTGGAAACCTTGTCCAGTCCTGCCATCATCAGAGCGTCAGCATAGGAATCGTGGAAGTTGGCCACACCCTCCCGGGTCGGGAAATAGCAGTCCCTTAGCAGCGCCAGCACATAGTCGTAATCTCCGCAGAAAGTACCGGTAACGACTTCATTTGCAAGCGGGGTATAACGCCCCATCGCCGTCTCGTGATGGCTCTTCAGCATAGCATAACGCTCACTCACGGGCACCTTCGCTTCTTCGCTGAGCTGGTCCAGTTCCTCCAGATAAATGGCTTTGGAAGGATTCAGTTCCACCGCCCGTCGATAGCAGCGCAGAGCTTCGTCGAAATCGCGGGTATAAAGCCAGTTCGCCCAACCAAGATTTCTCCACGCCAAATCTATCGAAGCATCCTTCGAAAGGCACTGCCGCCAGTATGCGATAGCCATGTCAGGCTGCTTGTCATACCACAGATTTCCAAGATAATAGTACGGCTTCCAACTGTCCGGGTACGCAGAGATGGCCGCTTCAAGTACAGGGACAGTCTCCAGACGGAATACGTTGCAATAATCCACAGGCAGTGCCAGGGCTCCGGCATAATCGCCCAGATACATCTTCACCGTCGGGTAGGACACACGGGAATCTATATCCCGCAGGACAGCCCCAGCCTCGTCCGCAAAGCCGTTATGCGTATACTGCAGCGAGAGTTCCAGATAAGATTCCGGCACATCCCTCATAAGGGAATGGAACTCATCTCCCCCGCCCAGCAGCATCTTTTCGTAAGTTGCATAGGCATTCAGAGGATCCTTTGCCAGAACAGAATTCACACAAGCCATGGCTCCGGCAGTATCCCCGGCAAGCCGCAGCAAGGAAGCCTTCATACAAACGGCAGAGAAATTATTGCCATTGTAGGTAATCGCCTCATCCAGGCGGTTCAAGGCCATTTTCCTATCTCCGGACTTGGAGTAAATCTGCGCAATCTGGAAGTTCCCGGCCGAATTGAACTCATAAGCCCAAACTGCCCGGTAGAGAGTATCCAGGGCCGCTGCCACCTGCCCCTCAGCCTTCAGGACAAGTCCCAGATTATAAAGCGCTTCAGTGTCTTTCGGGCGGGTATAGTCGTGAGTCTGACGCCTGATTGCACGACGCAGGTGCATCTTCGCCTTTTCATAATCTCCACGCTGCCTGTACCAAATACCCATCTGCGTGTTGCAACGCACATCATCCGGGTCCCGGCGAAGCACCTCCAGAAAATAATCCGTGGGATTCACGTAAGGATTGTGGAACTGCAAGTTTCGGAGCCCCACATAGTAGCATTCCTCATTGTTTGCGATATCCTCCGGGCGCGAAGGAACGTGCACGATTTCTGGAAGCGGTTTACTGTAATCCTTCTCTACCGGCGTGAACGACAGCATCACCGACCCGTCAGACGAAAGCAGTTCCAGCGTCAGATCAGTGTCGCGCAGTTTCTTATCAATGGTGACAGTCCGTGCAAACGGGGCGTCCGGAGCCAAAGTGAGAGCCTGTGAGAACAACGTATGATCCTCAGTTTTAAGGACAATAACGACGTCCTGACGACTAGTGGCATTGGCGGCAATAAATGCCTTCCCGGGAGCTTTCAATTCCAGGTTAATGGCCCCACGGGTATCGGCCGCCTTGAAACCTCCGAGTTTCTGCACGCCATACCAATACTGGCTGAACTCCTTGACTTCATAAGGCATTGTCCAGTTATAATCTGGCTGATTGTCGGAATACGCGCCCTGCATCAGTTCGCAGTAATGGCCTGCGTGTTCGGAGAGTATTCTGGTGTCCCACTCGCTATTCGGCCCCCAGAGCCAGAATTTACCACCTTTGACAATATGATGATTACCCACCAGGACCGTACCGGCATCGGCGCCATAGTCATAACCTCCGAAGAAATCATCCTTTTGGTCGAAGATGAAAATCGAGTTCGAAGTAGGCAGATTCTTCCACCAGCTCACATCCACGCCAATGTAGTCTTCGTTGCCCCGGAAGGCCTCGTGCGAAACCGGCCAATGTACCATAGCTTCTTTGCTGTGATAGGTACCGAAATCCACACTCTGGGGATAGATGATCTGATAGTTCTCATCCACCTTTGTAGCCACATTCGACCAGTAAAGCATGGAATTGGCGTCCGGAGTGGAATTAATCAACCGTCCTGTAATCTCTATATACGACACTCCGGGATGCAAGGTGACTCCTATCGCCCAGGACATCCTGTGGCGCAGCTCCGTCTCTCCCACCCAGATGGTTTTCGATCCGTCCGGACTTTCGGTGAAACGCCAGTCGCAGGGTGTGTGCGAAGTACTTCGGTGGTGATGGAACACGTTCCATTCCACACCCCCGCTAATCCACGCTCCTGTCATACCTACATTTGCCGGCTTGATGCAGTCGTTGCGGTAGAAAATATCGTAACCGTCCGTTTTGTCCAGAGCATAGAACAACCGCCCGCCTATCTCGGGGAGTATACACAATTGTATATATTCGTTCTCCAGATATAGGGCCTGGAAACTCCGTATCTCGCGGCGTCGGGTCATATTGTCATTCAGGGGATACGGGTACACGCTGCGCCTCGCCCTCTGATACGAATAGGCCCTGTCGAAAATCGGCGCCGTCTCAGGAGCATCAACAGTGTATGAAGGCAGCTCAAGTGTCCCCTCCCAAATCTTCACACGGCCCTCCTGTCCCGCAACTCTGAAGGCCGCCGTCAGGGACAACGCCAGTATTGCAATTAAGTATTTCACTTTACTCTTATTTTTATAATCCTGCTATTTCAGGCCACTCCAAAGGTTTTCCGACGGGAGCCACTGATTCTTCCCCGGCCGCCAAATCGAAAAATGCGAAATCCACAGACAGATGGCCGGCTGTGGCGGCGGGAAGCGAAGCCTTCGGAATCTTCACCTCGCATATCCAGCCTTTGTCGGTATCCGTAGCCTTCCCGGCAGTGCCTTCCACGGCAGAGACCGCCTCCGCGCCCAGGGATTCCTTAAACCAGGAACTCCTGTAGACAGACTGGGATCTAAGTCCCGCGGCCGATACCTGTACCCGGATAGACCCGTCGCCGACACTCGTTTTGCCCGGGGATGACAACATTACTGTAGCATAATCCGATGCCGAGATATTCTCATCCAGCACCTCCACCAGCAGATACAGATTATCTGCATCCGCACTACAACGGAGCGTCGCTTGGGCTTGGGATTTGGCTCCCACAAAAAGGGCGTCATCGGTATTCTGCCAATCAGCGTTGGATCCGTCCACGCTTACCGTACGGCTCGTAACCGCGATATCGTGATTCAGATACAAACATATAAGCTGCAACATCTTATTCGAGCCGCCGGCAGAGAGCAGGAGTCTGTGCCCACCGTCCACATACATCCCACTCCAGAAGCCTTTCTTTTGCAACGGTTTCTGGGGCGCGGCGAAAGTGCGGGCGGTTTCATCGCCCAGGCTAACATTGACATAATTGTCGTTATTGTAGGAAAGTGCCGTCTCCCCCGAAGGAAACTGCACCAGGAAAGGGGCAGCTCCTTTCACGTAGGAACTCTGTCTGTCTGCAGGGCCCAGATTGTTTCCCGTCAATATCGGATACTCGGTCTTTTCACTTCCGGAGTATGCCAGTGACACCCAATAATTGGAGGTCGTGCCTGTCGGTGGCTTCATCTGGGACTCGAACGCTCCGGCCATCTCCCCGGTTTCATTAAGGGCGATGACCACCGGCATCTGATCGGTGAAGAGGACAATATCGCCGCTGGAACCGCGAGACTGCCTTACAACATATCCCTGGTACTGCCAAGTGTGACCTCCGTCCGTACTTTTAACTACTGCTGTTCCGGAATTGTTTGTCACATCCGGCCACTCGGCCACCACCCCGGCCAGGTAAGGGTCTGAATTGGTAAAGAAGCAATAGATGTTTCCGTCCGCAGTCTGTAACAGGTGCGACTCCCAGTTTATTCCAGTGAATATACTTATACCATCATCCCAGGTTGCACCGTTGTCAGTACTGCGACGCACCAGTATTCCTGCGGAATTGTGGCTTTCCCTGTAACTGTGACCACCCTTGCTGCTTATAGCCCGGTAGGACACCGATGAGATTATGTCTCCGTTGTCCAGAGTTATCAGGTTCGGCCCTGCGTAGCCGCGAGTATTGGCATTCCCGAAGTCATCGGTAATGGGTGTTGGATTATTGAAAAGCACCCCCCTGGTCCATTCCTTCAGGTCGTTGCTTGTGGAGATGTAGGTCTTATCACCGGCCCAGGTAGAGGAATTGCCCTGATGGAACATCAATATATACTTGCCGTCGCGGGCACGTGTCATCCTTGGGTAGACAGGATAATCGCCACCAGTCATATTTGCATCCAGCGTCACATAACTACGGTAATCAGCCATCAGGTAAGAGCGGGACGTGGCACCCTTGTGCGAGTTTATTGTCCCGGTGCCCTGGTTCAACTCACCAATGGGAGTGATGCTCAGGGTGGAAGACTCGGGCACTTCGCCTTGCTGCCCTCCTTCCCCGTCTCCCGAGGGAGTTCTCCCTGGGTACGGGGCATGGGCTTTCTCGCCTCCGCAGGATGCAATTACCGCCGCAGCAAATAGCAACGCAAACAAAAGATTTTTACAGCCAGTCATCGTTCTGAAGAAGATTCTTATTCTTTTCACATTCGGAAGAAGGAATTGCCCATGCGGCATATGCCTTATCCCACTTGTATTGAAAAACAGGATCTCCCCACACCTGGGTCAATCCCCCGGCGGTGTCATATTTGTCCTCCTTCCAGCTGCCCCAGCGCAGTTCTTCAAAGTAAAGCTGGTTCTCGCAGGCCAGTTCCCAGTGTTTCTCCTGCCGAATGCGGGTACGGAGCTGCTCTTGTGTAGTCACTGCGTTCCAGGCATTGCCATCGTTGAGGGCGGCAACTCCAGCACGGGTACGAACCTGATTCACCAGGCTAACGGCTTCAGCCATATTCGCGGCACCTTGTTCATTGAGACATTCAGCCAGGCATAGCAGCACATCGGCATACCTGAAGATAGGGACATCTACTGGATTGTATGAAGGATTCATACACTCGCTGCCATCGGTTACAAACTTTTGTATGCAATATAGGGCGTACTGGTTGAACTGAGTCTTGAGGTCACTGTCTTCGGTGGCCCTGAACGGAAAACGGCAGGTATAATCGGCAACGGAAGGCGTACCTCCGTGATATGCCTCGTAAGGAGTAATGACCGTTGCATCAAGTCTGGGATCACGGCCGGTGTAGGCCAGTTTGATTCTGGCTTCGTTGCCAGTCGAAAGATATTCGCTCATCTTTGCTCCGTACTCACCCCTCTCAGTCTTTTCGCTTTCGGTCATATTATCTCTATAGAAATAAACGCTGCGCTCTTTGGGAGTCAGGGCATCATATCCGGGGATTACGTCGCTGAAAGAGAACGGCCTTCCGTCCGCCCACTGGTATGTGTCACAGAAGACGGTATTGATGAAGTAGCGGTTCCAGCCACCCCCTGCCGTCCGGACATTACCGTACATATAGGGATAGACATTGCCGTTGCCGGAGTCCTCGGTCATATTCATCGAGAACACCATCTCGTCGCACTTTTCATTGGCCAGTTTGAAGAGGTCGGCATAGCTGCCGTTAAACAAGGAATAGCCTCCCGGGCCTATAGCCCGAAGATCCGCTTCCGCCAGAGCCCATTCGTGCTTCCACATATATGCTTTCGCGCGCAGGAAATACGCTGCCGCCTTGGTCACGCGGCCCTTATCGGCAGAGTTCTTGGCATATTTCATGGGAAGGTTTTCGCTGTTTATGCAGTCGGTGCAGTCGTCAATGACCACCTTCCATACTCCGTCCATATCAGTGCGCGCTTTCATGTACTGCGAGGGGGCCAGATTCTCCAAATACACCGGAACTCCCCTCCACAGGCAATTCAGCTGGTAATAGGTCCAGGCACGCAGGAACTTGCATTCACACACGCGGCAATCCTTCACGGCATCGGTCATGTCCGGCACCGAGGCTATATTGCTTATAACGTCATTGGCCCGGTTTACCGTCTCATATAGTCTCTTCCAGCGATTCAGGAACACTCCGGACGAAGGCCTTATGGACCCCATAAGCATGGGGTAGTCGGAGTAGTTGATCAAAGTATTGGGATCCAGGACTAATGAATAGGCATCCCATGCAATATTGTCCGTATTCACGAAGTCGTAGCGGACATTACTATATACTCCTATCACTGCAGCCTCGGCCATACTGGCACTGGAGTACACGGTCTTGTCGCTCACTTCATCATAGGGATAACGATCCAGGAAGCCGGAGCAAGAAGCCAGGAATACGGCAGCAACAGCCGGTATAATAATCTTTTTCATATCCTGCATTGTTTAAAATGTGACTGAAAGGCCCGCCGTCCACTGACGCATCAGCGGATAAAAGACCTGCTCTTCCTTGATTTCCGGATCCATTCCCGGATAACTGGTGAAGGTCCATACATTGTCTCCGCTAATAAACACGCGGAGAGCCTGCATGCCTGCCTTCGCAGAGAACTTTTCGGGCAGAGTATATCCCAAGGTCGAGTTTTTGATCTTGAAGTAGTCGCCGCGGTATAGCCAGTGGGTGGAGTTGCTATACGCGCCGC
>JAEEGL010687077.1_pt1 | contig 11274 bp, 10 predicted proteins | sample 9134231 | NCBI WGS metagenome assembly JAEEGL01 (sample SAMN16246548, study PRJNA631951) | gut metagenome | biome: gut microbiome; feature: rumen; material: fiber-attached | host: Bos | place: Iran: Karaj | collected 2018-10
CTGCGGTGATCATTACGCGTTGATCGCGGTGATCTCCACCTTGGTGTAGGGCTGACGATGGCCGATCTTTCTCTTGGTGTCTTTCTTGCTCTTGTACTTGTAAACGGTGATCTTTTCACCCTTTACCTGAGCAATGACCTTGCCCTCGACCTTGGCGCCTTCAACGGTGGGATTGCCGACCTTGACGTCGCCTTCGCCGCCGATCATCAGCACATCGAAGGAAATCTTGGAATCAGCTTCCTGGTTGACTTTGTCGATGTAGATCACATCGCCCTGGGATACACGGTATTGTCTGCCGCCAGCTGCAATAATGGCATACATGGGACAGCACCTCCTGATTTCAATCTCGCCGGGATTCTGTGAGGTTGCGCTGAGCGCATTTGGACAGACCTCTCCCGAGCGGCTACCTAAATAAGATAACACTATCGTCCGGTGTGTGTCAAGCGTTATTTTTCATTTGTTCCGACCTTTTCGGAAGTACCGAAGGCAAGCACCTCAACTTCAGGCCTGCCGTTGGGATCACTCTTCACCACGCGGTTCAGCTGTTTGCCCATAAAAGCCACCACAGCCGTCTGGCCGCCGTCCAGATTCACGGCAATGCTGCAGCCCTCGTCCAGCATCAGCTGGGCAAGCTTCTCCATCAGTACGCCGGTGGACCGTTCCATGCCGTTCTTCTTTCCGACCCGGCCCTCACACAGGACATCCACATAATGTCCCGGTTCGACCATGCCGAAGGCGTGCCTGGGGTTGTTCGACCGGTTCGCGTTCGCAATATAATCGGTAAACTGTCCGTCCCGCACCAGGCAGGGCCCGAAGGTGTACACATCCGTCGCGCCGTCAGCCAGGTACTCCGCAGCGCTTCTGTCCTTGGAGGGATAGCTGTCCACATGCCCGTCGCTGTACAGCGCCAGGGTCTCATAGTTGGGCATGCCCCGCTCCTTGATCTGCGGATCGTCATACAGGACTTCACCGTTCCGGATCACGATACCCACATGGCTGCTCTTGTCTGACTTCGCCCTGCCGGCCCGGTAGGTGTAATAATCCGTGCTGACCGCCAGGACCGCTTTCCGGGCCTTTGCGATCTCCTTGATGAACTTCGCGTCTGTCCTGGGCTTGTCGGGATTGGAGTACACGGTATGGGGCAGTTCGCCTGCCGCCGTATCACACCAGATATGGCTGGTGAAGCAGTAGAAAGCCTGGTCCGGATCGGACTTTTTGGCTTTTTCAAACTTCACATACTTCCGCTCAATCTGAATCCGCAGCGTCGGGGACACATACATCCAGTGCCCGTTCTCCGCGTCCTCCAGGATATACTCTCCTTCATCCAGGAAACCGCGGGCATTCAGGGTCACATCAGCCCAGTCCGGCGCAGATCCTGCAGCGCTGCCGGAAGGCGTCTGCACAGCAGCCGGTTCCGCCGTCTCCGCTTCATCCCCGTCGGCTGCTTCCCCGTCGGTTTCTTCGTCGGCCGCTTCTTCCACCTGTTCTTCCGCGTCAGCCGTTTCGTCGCCTGCTTCGTCTTCTTCCTGTATCTCTTCCGTTTCCGCTTCCTCAGGTTCCTCCGGCATTTCCGGTTCCGCATCCTCCGCAGGCACCGCTTCCGGTTCTGCGGGCGCTTCCGTTACCGAAGGAATGGAAACGGCATCAACATGTTCCAGGAAATCAGTATGGGTTTCATCCTGCCCCACCCGCGTGGCATACAGGCCGAACCGGTTGTTGGGATAGCGTTTGACACCGTACTCCGCCACAGAGAAAGGAACCCGTTCCCCGTTGAATTTGTTTCCCTTGCCAGCCTGGGTCAGATGCAGTTTAAACGCGTCCTCCGCAGCTTCATTGGCCGTCCGTCCGCCCATGGAGGCCAGCGGAACATCCCAGTTGAACGCGGTGGAATCTGCCTCGCTTCCGTAAAGATGAAGATACAGCTTCTTCACTTCCCAGGCGCCGTATGCATCCGCCGATTCCCGGAAAGCCGCACCATCCGCAGCCTGGTCCCAGCAGCGGATCGCGGCGTCAACCAGCATCTCATGCTGGGGATGGCCGTATTCCCCGTCAATAGCCTGGGTCACCACAACTTCGGGCTTGTATTTTCTGTACAGTTCCGTTACCCATCCAAGTACCTTGTCCTGTCCGCCCATATCCTTGTACGCCTGTTCCACTTTGGACGGTTTGCTGTACTTGTCGGCAAAGGAGCCGATTTCCGGATAATTCCGGACACCCATGGCCCACAGCCCGTTCAGCGCCTCGCTGCGGCGGGTGGTATTGGAATAGGTCAGGTACGCAACCTGCACATTCCGTTTTTCCTCCGCTGCGTAATATGTAATCGCGCTGCCCAGGAACAGTACGTCGTCATCCGGGTGGGTCGCAAGGAACAGGATGTCCGCCTTTTCGACAGGCTTCTCCCACCGCTGTACCCAGTCCGGGATTTCGCCTTCGCCGAAGGCAAAGATCTCATTGAAACCCATGGCATTCTTCTTGTCCATGGTGGAAAGAATTCGGATCTTCTTCAGGCCTTCCAGTTCAAAAAACACATGGTGGTACCGCGGGGATCCGCCTTCGGCTACCGTCACCCAGCCGTCTCCGCTCTGCTTCTGGATCACATAACTGTCCGGCATTTTCTGGAAACACAGGTACAGTCCGTAAATCGGTTTGTCAGAAGAAATGACCACCCAGGGCTCTTTCCGCTTGCTGCTCTCCCAGTAAGTCGTATATTTCCCGTCAGTAATGCTCTTGACCTTTCCGGGCTGGTCCACAACCTTCAACGTGCAGTTTGCTGTCAGGTTTTCCGCTTCTTCGGCCGTCGCGGGCACGATCATCAGCAACAGGATCAGCAGGAGCGGCAGCAGGAATTTCAGTTTATTCATTCGTTCGTTGTCCTTTGTCTTTCAGTTTCATTTCAGTGCGCCGGCAAATGATTCAGCGCCGAAACGTTCGGGAAGTCCCAGCCATTCGGCGCAGGTGGCGCCGATATCGGCAAAGGTTTTCCGCGTACCAAGGTCCACGGCATTCTCCATGCCGGGTGTCCAGGCCAGAATCGGGATATATTCCCTGGAATGGTCTGTGGACTGGATGAAGCACGGATCGCATCCGTGATCCGCCGTGATGATCATCAGATCGCCGGGCCGAAGCAGTTCCATCATCTCCGCCAGCCGCCCGTCAAACGCTTCCAGCGCTCCGGCAAAGCCCTGCGGATCATTCCTGTGGCCGTATACGGAATCTGTATCCACCAGGTTCGTGAAGCACAGTCCGTCAAAGTCCGTCTTCATGAAGCCGATCAGCGATTCCATGCAGGCAGGGTTTCCCGCGGCATGGTCACTCTTTGTCAGGCCCTCATTCGCGAAAATGTCTTCAATTTTGCCGACACCGATGCTTTCCATTCCGGCTTCCTTAACAGCCTGCAGCAGCGTGCGGCCGCAGGGCGGCATGGAAAAATCCCGGCGGTTTCCGGTCCGTACAAAATGTCCCGGCTCACCGATGAACGGCCGCGCGATGACCCGGCCCACGCCAAGTTCCCCCTGGAGCATCTCCCGGGCTGTCCGGCAGAACTCATACAGCTTCTCCGGCGGGAACAGTTCCTCGTGGCAGGCAATCTGGAACACGCTGTCGCCGCTGGTATACACAATCGGCGTATGGTTCTTCAGGTGCTCCGCCCCGAGTTCCTCCAGGATGACTGTGCCGGAAGCCGGCTTGTTCCCGATGCACTTATGCCCGATGGCTTTTTCAAATGCTTCCATGAACGAAGCCGGGAACCCGTCCGGGAATGTGGGGAACGGCCGTTCCACCCGAACCCCGGCAATTTCCCAGTGGCCCGAAGTGGTGTCCTTCCCCTTGCTCATCTCCGTTCCCCTGCCGTAGGCGCCTTTTACGGGTCCGTCCCAGGCATATCCCGTACCGGGAATCCTGCCCAGGCCCAAAGCAGCCATATTCGGAAGGTTCGGATTGCATTCAGCGATCACATGGCCCAGCGTATTGGTGCCGACATCGCCGTAATCAGCGGCATCCGGCGCTTCACCGGCACCGACAGCGTCCAGCACGGTCAGAAAAACACGGCTCATTCCTCTTCCTCCTTTTCGATCCAGGGTTCCTCACTGTAATCAGGGTCTGCTTCCGGCATGTGCTCACACACCATCAGGAAGGCATCCTCATTGTTATCCTCATAATACCGTTTCCGTTTGCCAACCGAAACAAAGCCAAGGCTTTTATACAGGTTCTGGGCCCGCTCATTGCTCACCCGGACTTCCAGCGTGGCATAGCAGGCTCCCAGGTTCGACAGGACCTGGAGCAGCTGTGCTGTCAGTTTTTTGCCGAGGCCCCGCCCCCGCGCGTCCGCACGTACGGCAATATTGGTGATATGGCTCTCGTCCAGGATCACCCACGCACCGGCGTAGCCGAGGATTTCACCGTCCTCTTCCGCCACCAGATACCGTGCCGCCACATTCCGGGTCACTTCCTGGCGAAAGCTTTCCCGGCTCCAGGGACGGGCGAAGGTATCCTTCTCAATGGCTGCTACAGCGTCCACATCCTTCAGGCGCATGAAACGGATCACCGTCTCACTCATGACCCATTGCCTCCAGCAGCTTCTTGTTCTTCTGGGCATTCGGCGGACGAAGGTATGTTGCCTGAAGCCCCAGGTAGTCCGTTTCCGTTCCCTTTTTCAGCGCAATCCAGCCCGCTGCTGACGGCCGCAGGTATCCGCGGAATGCCGGTGCGAATACCGCCCGGTCTCCCAGCCTCGCGCTGATCGCTTCCCGGTGAACCGGAACGCCGTCACCGATAAACAGGAAACGCTCTCCCAGTTTGTCTGCCGCATCCAGGTATTCTTCCAGTTTCATGGGTGCGTCACCGCTCAGCCGTTCTCCCTGCCGGAAGGCAGCGCCGTAAACCTGCCCTGCCCGGGCATCCTGGATCGGGCATACAATTCCGTCAAATTCTCCCGCTGAAACCGCCAGTGCTTCCAGCGCGTCCACCGGGATGCAGGGAAGCCCCGCGCCGTGCGCCAGCCCTTTGGCCGTCGCAACCCCGATGCGAACCCCCGTAAAGCTGCCCGGTCCTGTCACGGCTGCAACCGCGTCCAGTCCTTTCACGTCCGTTCCGGCGGCATTCAGCGCTGCCTCAATCATCGGCATCAGGCTGGTTGAATGCGTATTCCTGTTCTGGGCGGCAAATTCACTGTACACCTTCGTCTCGTCCATTACAGCCGTTCCGCACACCGGGCCGGAAGTATCAATCACCAGTATCTTCATCTGTATCCGCCTCACTCCAGGGTAATCTTCCTAAAGCTGCCCAAAGGTTCCGCTTCAATCCGGCGTACATTTTCCCCTTCCGCCGTAATCCGGATCCGCAGGCAGTCTGCCGGCACGGCATCCGGGCACATTCCGGGCCATTCCACCAGGGCAATCCCGTCTCCGCCCAGGTATTCGTCCATCCCGAGCTCATACAGTTCCTCGGAGCTTTCCAGGCGGTACCAGTCAAAATGGTAAAGCGGAATCCGTCCGCTCTCATAGACATTCAGGATCGTGAAGCTGGGACTCGTTACCGTTTCCGTAACCCCCAGCCCGCCGGCAACGCCCCTGGCCATTTCGCTTTTTCCGGCGCCAAGCTCTCCCTCCAGCAGGATCACATCCCCTGCCTTCAGCTGCTCCGCCAGCCGTTTCCCCAGTTCCCTGGTCTCCGCCGCACTGTTTGTTCTCACTGTATTCATTCCGTTATTCCAAATATCGTTATTCATTATTCATTGTTCATTTTTCATTGAATCGATCACAGATCGATTCTGGCCACCCCTGTCGGCCGGATATTCAGTACACTGCACGCGCCTGCCCCGAAGGTACGGTCCATGATCCCGACAAAGCGGTCCACCATGTCCAGCGGAACAAAGTTCAGTGTCGTTCCCGCGAACCCGCCGCCGTGAATCCGCCATGCTCCCCGTCCGCGCAGCATTTCTTCCGCAATGCACAGGGCAAGGCTCAGGCTCTGGTCGGCAGGATCCGCGTAAATGTTCTGCAGATACATATAGCTGGAGCGTCCGCTGTCGTTGATCAGTTTCAGGAAATCGTCAATCCGGTCTTCCTTAAGCGCCGCCACCTGTTCCGGCACCCGTTCGTCCTCCCGGATAAAGTGGAAGGCACGCAGCAGCGCCCGGTCGCTGACCTTTTCACGCAGCATTGCCGCGTTGTCCATCAGCTGCTCCGCTGTCAGGCCGCGCAGCACCGGCTGTCCGAAGCACTCCGCCACCTGCTTCATTTCGGTGGGAATAGCGGCATAATGATCCGTCAGGTTCGCATGGGACCCGCCTGTGGCGACCACCACCAGCGCGTATCCCTTCTTCGCGAAATCGTAGGAGATGGCCTCCACCTCCGGATGATCCGTATCGCGGAAGTCCACCGTCACCAGTCCGCCGGCAGCGCTGGCCATCTGGTCCAGCAGTCCGGACGGCTTTCCGAAATAGACGTTTTCCGCCTGTTTGCTGATCTGTGCCCGCTGTACATACGGCATATCAAAACGGTTATAGAGTCCGTCCAGCACACCGGTCAGCATAACCTCCAGCGCAGCGGAACTGCTGAGGCCGCTTCCGCCCGCCACAGTGGATGTCACCGCCGCGTCAAACCCGCCGATCCGGTATCCCGCCTGCTGCATACCGGCAGCAACGCCGCGGATCAATGCGGGAGTGCCTCCCTCATCCGGCTGCGGTGTCAGGTCTGACAGATCCATCTCAATCGGTGCGTATCCTTCACTGTGGAAACGGACCTTCATATCCTCCCGCGGACTTACCGCGCACAGCGCGTCCAGGTTAACGGAAGCAGCAAGCACCCTGCCTCGGTTGTGGTCTGTATGGTTGCCGCCGATTTCCGTCCGTCCGGGAGCGCTGATCAGCTGCACATCCGCCCGGTCACCGAAAAGCTCCGCATGGTGTTGGATCAGTGCGGCATACCGTTCCTCCTGCGTTTTTACAAGCAGTTCATCATTCCCGTACAGAAAACGGAACTGTTCCCGGACCGCTTCGGTCCCAAGCTTTTTGATCATTTCATCCGCGTGACTCATCTTGTGCCTCCGTATGGTGGTTATTTACCGGATTGCTTTCTGCCAGATCCCGATCATTTCCTGAAGGCCCTTCTCTTCCACAGTCCTGCAGAAGATATCCCAGTTTTCATCGGTCAGCTCCAGGTCGCCTGTTACAAACTGTGCCATAGCGCTTTCAGCGTACCGCGAAAGATCATTCTGGATCTCTGCCACCCGGGCTTCATCTTCGGCGCTCAGTGTCACAGGCGGATAAGGAATCACGCTGAACTGCTTCAGTGCATACAGTTCCTCGATGGTCTTCCGGGTCGCGTCATCCCGGTATTTCAGCTGGAATTCCTCCGTATGGTATACCGGCGCAGCACCGCCTTCACTGATGGTATGTGTCGGCAGGATATCATTCGCCACGGTTTCCATGGAAGCCATCCACTCCCACATGCCGTCTTCATTCCATATGTATTCTTTTCCCTCGAGCCCGTAAATGGCCATCAGGCTTCCCGCTTCCGTATACAGCGTGTTGACCCACGCCACCAGTTTTTCCGGTTCTTTGCAGGCGGAAGTAATCGCAAAGGTTCCCCGTACAAGATCCCCGGCGAGGTCGCGGTAAACCTTCGTTCCGTTATAGCTCAGCGGTTCCATGATTGAGAACTGACTCAGTGCCGTCTTGGGCAGGATTGACAGCGGCGTACTGGACAGCAGGACACCGTAAGGCACAGCCTTGTTCTCATCCGTCACCTGACGCATGCTGTCTGTGATTGTAAAGCCGTTCTCATCAAGCAGCTTTTCTTCCCACAGCTGGTGCAGCCAGGTCAGGAACCGGCGGTTCTCTTCTGTTGTCAGGGAGGATGTGACCGTTCCGTTCTTTTCAGCCACATAATAATCATTGTCAACAATACCGAAGGCATGGCCGAGGAAACGAAGCTCCCACATACTGATAAAGGTCAGCGGAATTTCGTCCTGGGAATAATTCCCGTTCGGATCACCCGTCTTGAAGGCTCGCAGCACTTCTGTCAGTTCATCCGCCGTGGCCGGCATCTCCAGCTTCAGCTTTTTCAGCCAGCTGGTATTGATCCATACAGCGTCATTGTTCTGCAGCGTATTGATCCCCGGCAGGGCCGGGATCGCGCCGTCTTCCATGGTGATTGCTTTTTTCCACTCCGGATTTTCCTCCAGCAGTTTCCAGAGATCCGGCGCATATTCTTCCAGATAGGGGGCAAGGTCAATGAGATACCCTTTCAGGTAAAGGTCACGGACCTCTGACGTGTTCAGGGTCGCTTTGAACAGCACATCGGGAAGCGTATCCCCCTGCAGGAGTTCCGCCTTGCGCCGGGTCCATTCGTCATAATCCGTATGCTGGCGGAACTGGAAAGAAATTCCGGTATTTTCCTGCATCCGTATAAAGAAAAGGTTGGTGTCCCATACACGATAGTCCACCCCGCCGTCATAACCTTCCATGATATAATCCGGTGCCTTCTGCGCCTCTTCGGCACAGGCAAATGAAAACAGCATTGCCAGTATCAGGATCCAGGCAGCTCCTCTGCGCATGTTCGTTCCTCCTGAAAAATAAACTCAGACATAATATTATATCCTACTCCGGATACTTTTTCCAGTTTTCTTTTCCCTTTCCGGGCATCAGAAAAGGACGGCGATTCATATCGCCGTCCTGTGTTTATGACTGATTACTTTTTCTTCTTCATGAAGCTCGGAACGCCGTGATTGTCAGTTTCCATCGCGGAGTTCTGGGGAACCGGACGGTATCCGCCGGTCTGTCCGGTCACCTGGCCGTTGCCGTTAAACAGCGGCTGGTAATTGGAAGGCTGTGCGCCGAATCCCGCGGGCTGCATCTGTGCGGGCTGTCCAACGGGAGCAAAGGGCTGCGTCGCCTGCACAGGCTGCTGCGGAGCCGTCTGCTGGTAGCTGAAGCCGGTCTGGAAGGAGCCGGTATTCACCATTCCGGGCACACCCATGCTCGGCCGGCTGCTGCTCATGAAAGTGGGCACCTCTCCGGTGTTTCCGCTGGAGAAGGGGCTTGTCTGGGCGGCAGGCGTGTCGAAGGAGGTGCGGGGCGCGGATGTTTCGGTCCTGGCAAAATTGGTGCCGAAGGAGCCGAACAGGCGTTCATGCTCAATCTCACGCGGCTTGCGGGCAGGTTCTTTTGTCGGGAACGGCGTCTTCTCGAAGCCGGTGGCAATAACGGTAATCCTGACCGCGTCGCCCATGGTCTCGTCGATACCGGCACCGAAGATGATGTTCGCGTCCGGATCCGCCGCTTCCATAATCAGGTTGGCCGCTTCGTTGATATCCACAATGGAGATATCCTCGCCGCCGGTCACGTTGATCAGCACAGCACGGGCGCCGTCGATATTCGTCTCAAGCAGCGGAGAGGAAATGGCGTTCTTGGCAGCTTCCACCAGTTTGTTCTCGCCGCTTCCCAGGCCGATACCCATATGGGCCATTCCGCCGGATTCCATAACCGTCTTGACGTCTGCAAAGTCCAGGTTGATCATGGCAGGCACCGCGATCAGGTCGCTGATGCCCTGGATGCCCTGGCGGAGCACGTCATCCGCAATACGGAACGCTTCGATCATGGAGGTTCCCTTATTGACAACCTGCAGCAGCCTGTCATTGGGGATCACCACCAGGGTATCCACATGCTGCTTCAGTTCGGCAATGCCGGCCTCGGCGTTCTTCATCCGTTGTTTGCCCTCAAAGTTGAAGGGCTTGGTCACCACAGCAATGGTCAGCGTGCCCAGGTCCCTCGCGATTTCAGCGACGATCGGGGCCGCGCCTGTTCCGGTGCCGCCGCCCATACCGGCGGTAATAAACACCAGGTCCGCTCCTTTCAGGGCGGAAGCGATTTCTTCCCTGCTCTCTTCAGCCGCGCGGCGTCCCACCTCAGGGATGGCGCCGGCGCCAAGGCCCTTTGTCAGCTTCTCGCCGATCTGGATCTTAACCTGGGCATTGGTCGTGCTCAGGGCCTGCCGGTCCGTATTAACGGAGATGAATTCAACTCCACGCAGTCCGGCATCCACCATGCGGTTCACGGCGTTGTTTCCGCCGCCGCCGCATCCGACTACCTTGATTGTTGCAAAGGTGCTCTGTTCTTCATTCTGGAATTCAATCATGTTCTTAACCTCCCAACAGACTGCGGAAAAAGTCTTTGATCTTCCCACTGGCACCGGCTGCCGGCTGACGCTGCTGTTCGATCGTATCGATAATCAGGTCCATCAGTCCCAGGGCGCTGGAGAAGCAGTGGCTGTTTAGTTTGGTTGTACGGCGGGGAGTTTCCTGGACCGGCCGTCCGAGACGTCCGGAAAGATACTCCTTGCCGCCCCGGTTAAAGCTCAGTCCGCCGCCTGTCAGGAAAACGTTGGACCAGCTGCCCAGTCCGCCGAAGTCATCATCAACCGCTTCCTTGATCTTTTCGCAGATCTCATCCAGTTCCTTGCAGATCACAGGCTTGACCTGCTCACGGGTAAAGGCGGTGCCTTTCTGTCCGTCCGCGCCGGGAACCTCATAGGTTTCCCCGGCGGTTTCAATTCCGTAAACAAACTTGCGTTTGATGTCTTCCGCGGCGTCCAGGGAGATATCAAGCTCTTCCGCCAGGGCCACGGAAAGGTCTCCGCCGCCTACATCCAGCATCTTGTGATAGATAATGGCGTCGCCTTCAACACCGATGATCTCCGTGTTCAGGTAACCCATGTCGATCAGGACGGAGGTATGGTCGCGTTCCTGCTCGCTGAGGTACAGCATGGCTTCACCCGCTGAAGTGGAGTAGAAGCCGGTCACCACGATGCCCAGATCTGCCATGCGGTTGGTCACGTCATCAATGAAAAACCGGTTGCCTACCGCAAAGCTGATAAAAGCGGTCATCTCGCGGCCCTTCATGCCCACAGGCTCAAGGGTTTTCTTTCCGGTGTCGACCATAAACCAGGCCGGGCTGGAATGAACCACAACGCCGGGCAGGTTGGTCAGGTTCTCCGCTGCCTTCGCGAACGCGGCCTTGACATCAGCCGCGGTCACCCGCGGTTCCGTTCCCTTCAGCGGAATGGTCACTTTGGTGGCATAAACATGGGTGAAAGCGCCCGGAACACCAACATTGATTTCCTTGATTTTGCTGCCGGACTGTTCTTCCGCGTCCGCGATGGAACGGCGGATAGCTTCATCCAGCATCCCCGGGTTGTTCCAGCCCTCTTCGAGATAACCGTCATACTTTGTTACGCCGGCTGCCGTAATGTCACAGCGCTGGCTGCCGCTGTTTCA
>JAEEGL013858058.1_pt1 | contig 11274 bp, 9 predicted proteins | sample 9134231 | NCBI WGS metagenome assembly JAEEGL01 (sample SAMN16246548, study PRJNA631951) | gut metagenome | biome: gut microbiome; feature: rumen; material: fiber-attached | host: Bos | place: Iran: Karaj | collected 2018-10
CAAGCTTATTAACGCCTTCTACCATAGCTGTGCGGGCGTCAGCGCCGTACTTAATTGTCTTTGCCATTTTTATTGCCTCCAAATATTTAAATTATTTTTATTAGCTTATTTAATGATTGCGAGGATGTCGTTCTGCTTAACAATGATGAATGTCTCATCATCAAGCTTAACTTCTGTTCCAGCATATTTAGAATAGATGACATTGTCACCCTTTTTAACCTGCATCTTAACTTCCTTGCCATCTACTACTCCGCCAGGACCTACAGCAATAACCTCTGCCTGCTGTGGCTTCTCCTTCTCAGCTCCAGGAAGAACGATTCCTGATTTAGTAGTCTCTTCAGCCTCAAGCGCCTTAAGCACAACTCTGTCTGCAAGTGGTTCTAACTTCATAATAAAGCCTCCTTATATGAAAAATTCAATATTTTTTAAATCTGTTAGCACTCTGTTTTATTGAGTGCTAATCTCTAAGAACTAATATTAGTGCTATTATTATAAAAAGTCAAGTTATTTAAGGTCATACTCAAGTTTAACTGTTATAGATGCTGTCTTATATCTGGAATCTGTATCAAATGCTCCGTCATAAGAATAACTGCTGGTGCCAGAATTCTTGGCAGTTATCTGAAATACGCCCAAGTTTGAGTTCTTAAGCTTGCCAAGATCTGCCCCTGTATTCTTGGCGATAATATCAATCCTGTCCTTTGCATTTATGGATGCCTTGTCAATAAGGTCAAGCTTAAGAGCATCAAGGTCTGAATAATAATACTCAGGAGAACCTGATGTCAGTTCTACTCCCTTATCAAGAAGGCTGGAAATATCTCGAGATATTTTTTCAACTACATCAAGATTTGATGATGATACTGTAACACTCTGTGTAAGCTCATAGCCATCAGCCTCAGAGCCTATATAATTGCCATTGTCATCATAGTTGTCATGATAAGTCCTGCGAATATCAACAGAGTTAAATACAATTTCATTCTCTGTGATTCCGTTACTTGTAAGATAGTTCTTAACAAGATCTGCATCATTCTTTATTGCAGTGTATGCTTCCTGAGATGTCCAGGCTGTTCTTGAAAATGAACCACGCCAGATTATTATATCTGACTCAAAATCAACACTTGCGCTTCCTGTAGCAGCGATCACATGTGTACTCTCCGATCTAAAATGTGAAAGTCCAAAAGCAATTGCAACACAGCTTACCATAACACTGATGCCAATAATAAGGGCACTCACCCATCCATTTTTCTTTTGTTCCATAACTTTTTTTCTCCTTTTTCCTCTTCATTCTTGCTGTTTGCGCTGCCATCATCAAATAAGCAAAAGAATCTGACAGCACTATATTATTGTAGCACAGAATTATCAGTTCTTTTTGTTAAGCATTATTTAAGATTATTTTATCCTTGCTTAATTGCTTTATGATTGTCTTTGGCCAATAATAATCATAAGAAAGTGTACGCATTTTTCAGAAAAGGATTTTCTGAAACAGTTTTTAAAAGCTCCAATAGCTCTCAAGGAGGTGAGTCAATGAGCACAAATTTCTTTTCAAGTTTATCTGGTAAATTCGATTATATGTCCAGCATGAGTGGTCTTATTGGTGACTATGCAAGCATCAAGAATGGCTCTTATGGTTCCCTTATGAAATCATATGTAAAAAAAGTTGGAAACAAAGCGGCTCTTAACGCCTATAGAGAGACTGGTTCTACTACTGCTGTAGACAATGCTGCAAGCACAAGCTCTTCATCAGCAACAAGTTCCTCCAAGAAATCCAGCTCCTCATCAAAGACCAATTTTCTTGATAGCCACCTTAGCAGTGTAAAGAGCTCAGGAAGTGTTTACCAATCTGAGCTTTTGCAGAAGTTAAAGAAGCAGGATGAAACTGCAACCTATGACAAAGATGGCGCCAAGACTCAAAATGCTGACACCACCCTTGGAATGGATACAACAATCTAGCATGCTGTTTTTGGGTTAACGATCAGATCTGACCTATTATGTAGTTAAACAAGTTAATATAAGTATTTCCATCGTAGTGAAGACCATCTACAAGTCTGTAGCCATTGGTCTCAAGCCAGGAATGAGTATCCAGCCAGGTAATGCCAGCAAGCTTACCTGGCATTGCGCTATTAAAGGCCTTAACCTGCTCTTCTGTTCTATATGGATTCTCCCACACAGGATTTACTGAGCAGAAATAGGTTTTTGCACCTCTCTGGGCCCACACCGCAGCATAGGCATTAACAAGATTAGCGTAGTTATCTATATTGCCAGTATCATTGACTCCAAGGCAGATAACTACCTTTGTGCCCTTTCCCACAATTGCATCCGCCCGGGCAATTGCAGTGTCATTGAGCCATACATAGCCCTTGGCGTTCTCACATATCCAGGAGCATCCTCCGCCATCTACAGCAGCCTTCATCTGAACACATCTGGAATCACCAATAAAAAGAACTCCTGCAGGAGCAGCAACTGGAGCTGGAGAGGCAGGTGCTACAGCCTGAGCTGGCTGTGCCTGAGTCTGGCCAGTGGCTTGCTGATTATTTGTCTGCTGCGCTGCCGCCTGCTGTGCAGCTTTCTGGGCTTCAATAGCAGCAAGGGCCTCTGCTTCCTGCTGCGTTCTTAATGCAGCAAGATCAACCTGAGACTCAGCAATAAATCTGTTGCTGGCAAAGGCTTCCCCGCCAAAGAACTCTATCAGATACCATCCATTTTTATCATACTGGCCCAGTACCTGAACCTCTGTATTATATTCAAGATAGCCATAAATATCATATTCTGTTGATGGGCCTGAGCGAACATTAAGTGCTCTCTGGGAATACATAGTCACAGGCTCATCAAAATATGTGATCTTAGTCTTATCAACATTTTTATCAATTACAATTCCCTCATCAGAGGTTTCAGCATTTGCTTCATCATCAGAAACTGAGCTTGTACCAGAAGAGGCCTGGTCACTGCTTAGGTTGCTACTCTGGTCGTCATTCTTGCCTGCATTTTTGCCTTTAGCTTCGCTTCCTTGACTTCCATTTTTGCCATCTACATTTCCATCTTGTTTCCCATCATCTGCTACTCCAGAGGAATCCAGAGTGCTATCAGATGCCCCATCAGTAGAAGTCTCAATAGAAGCCTCACTTGAACTAACGCTAGCAGCATCAGATAAAGGCCTTGAACTTCCACAGCCTGTCATTATTAGAGTGGCACATAGCGCCATAACAGTTACCAATTTACAAAACTTCAAATTCATAATACCAATTCTTTTCTCTTTCATTTCCGTCACTTCGATTCTTTTAGCTACAGCAAGCATTACTTCTTGCCAATTAATTTACCTGTTACCTTCCCCAGGCAAAACTCTATTAAAAAGCCAAGTACCACAGCAAAAACAAGCGTTAATAGCCCTGCTATCACAGCCCCCTTAAAATAAGACCAGCTCTCCTTGTAAGCTACAAACTTCCAGAAAAGCCTTGTATGCACAAGATAAACATACAGTGAATAAGTTCCAAGAGTAGGTAGTACAAAGCCCTCTCCCTTAAGCTGCACGCAAAGCCCCATTGTCATTAGGGTAAACATTACGCTGGCACAAAGATGAGCTACCAAGTCTCCTCCAAAAACATGCCAAAAAGCGCAAATGACCATTACAACAAAAGAAATAAGCGCAAAATTCGACTTTATTATAGCACTTTTTAGTTTATCCCCAAGCTTATCTTCCAGTGTCGCTCCGTACACTCCAAGAAGAAATGCCCCATTTGATAAAAACCAGAAATCCTGAAACTCAGGTTTTATATACAACCAGTAAGAAAAGCCTATAATGCCGAGGGTTAAAAGGATTTCTTTTGCCCTGCCTCCAAACCTGTAAAACAGCATGAACATAATGTAGAAAGCAAAGAGTACACACATAAACCAGTAATCATAACCGATAAGAAGCTTGATCAAGGCCCCTTTACTATCTATGCTTTTGTCCAAAACAGCATAAAGGCCTGCAATCAGAATATATGGCACATAGCTGTTCATAATACGCTTTATAACAAATCCTTTATCAATACCACTCTTTTGGTATGACTTAACAAGTCCATAGCCTGAGAGCAAAAAGAAAATATCAACGCCGTATACTCCCCAGGTTGAAATCCACACTCTAAGCGATTCATTAAATGATTCAGTATACATCCATCCCGCGTAGTGCGATGCAATGACCATCAGGATTGCTATACCTCTAAATACTTTCGATGTCTTATTCTCTATCAAAACTTTACACTCTCCTTCCACAATAAAGACGATCAGTCTTCCAAAATATCATCTATTGACTAAATTCAGCCCTTTAATTTCTGTATGATCTGCTACAACTTAGAACCTGAAATAATCTCCTATAACATTAAAGAGTACTTTATTATCATTTTCAAGACACACTGTGCTTCCTGATCCAACAAAGGTCAAAAAGCTATAGACAAGAGTCAGAACAACGCAAACATAAAAGAATCTGCTGGCAAAAGTATAGTCTATAAGTCCCCTTGACCTGTCCAGAAATACAATCCATAAAAGAGCTGCTGCTAGGACAAAAGCCGGAGCAAAATCGCAGGTATATCTATAGATAATTCCGGCACCATTGGCATCAAAGCCTGCAATTATAAGTCCTACAACTACAAGATAGATTACAAGTCCCTTTACTGCTCCCTCTAATCTTCTGCCGCCTTTTAATAGAAAAGCCCAAATCGAGAACATAAATGCATTGGCCACAAAGATTCCGCCGTAGTTATACTCATACAAAAGTCTTCCCATGTAATCACCTGACAGATCAGCAGAATGAATAAATGGATAATCCGCATTCACAACTGGTGGCTGGAACAGGAAGTAATAAAGACTTCTAAAGAGTCTGTCAAAATTAAAGCCTCTGTTATTCATATCGTTTGAAGTCAGAGAATAAGTTGCCCCAAAATCCAAGATGTTTCCAAATCTTGCCGCATTATACCAGCACACCGGAATTGCAATCACAATTATTGGAAGGAAAAAGAGAACTGTTTCAACCACACTTTTTCTAGTAAAAAATTTTCTTTTGCCAAGGCCCTCATCAAACAAAAACAGTATCACTGCAACTCCCGACAATAAGACCAGCTGCGGCCTGCATCCTGCAACAAGGGCTACAAATAAGCTTCCAAGTGTAATAGAAAATCTCTTAAGCCACAGTCTATTTGTATTTAATGCTTCAAGCCACAAGCCTATTCCCGCAAAAGAGAAGCCTATACCACCGATTATGGGCACATCATAGATATCAGGTCTTGCCACCAAAAAAACAAAATTGGCAGTAAGAGAAACCGCTACGCACAAAAGAAGGTATAAAAGATATGGCATCCTTTTACTGTATTTTCTGACAAGCCCCGTTACAAGCAAAAATGCACCTGCCACAAACACAAGAAAGAAGGCATAAATAGCCATATAATTTGGAAGGTCTCGCCCTGTCAAAAGATAGTAAGGATAATACAATAAAAGCTCAGGCACAATGCCAAAATAAGCATAATAATGCCCCTCATAGTAGGCATAATCCATGGCATAGGGAATGCCCTCTGCCTGAAGAGTAATTGTGTCGTAAGGATTCTCCACTTCAAGAAGCCTTTCATCAACTTCTTTTTCTGTGAGTATTACACTACCCTCCTTAAGACTATGGGCCAGCTCCTGATACTGCTTGTGATGAGGCCAGTATGGATTCTGTACAAGGGCTGTATCTGCAGTATTAAGGAACCTTCCAAGTGCCATGATCAAAAACATAGCCACCAAAGTTACCGCAATCTGTCTCTTATTTCCATGCTTAAAATAAACATCATGAATAAATGAATCAGTAAATATCAGATACCCAAGGGTCAGCACAAAAAATATCACAAGAGCCCTTAAAGGCTTAATATCAAAGGGGACTCTGCGGTTGATAGTAATATCTTTTACATGAGCAACTGTTCCATCTGCGGCTCGTACAATAACATATATATTCTTCACATCTCCAAAGGGATATACGTTAGAAAATCTGCTTCTAAATGATCCATTACAGACAACAAATTCAGGTGTACCATACTCATATTTGTTGCCTGCATCTGTCATCCACACGCTGACATATGCCTCATCTCCGTTCTCAACAGCAATATTGGCATACACATTCCTTACAGGACCATTTACTGTATAGACTTCAGTAGCTACGCTCTCTCCCCCGTTTACAGAAAAATTATCAGCAATCGGCATTGCAGATGAATTCATTGTTCGAAAGCTTGAGAAATTAAAAACAAATATCTCAAGAAAACAAGTGATCAAAAATACCATGATCACGCCACACACAAGTTTTTTAACTTTTTTATCACTCACTTTAGATGTCATAACAATCAACATCCCCATAGCTTAATCCTCACTATGGGGAATCTCCTTACCATGTAAGTCTATATAATTTTCTTTTAGGGCAATAGCCCAGTATTTCTCGGGAATATTAGGCCATTTCACAGTACCTCTCTCCTGCTCACACAGCCTCATAGCACGTAAAAGAACTGTCTGATTAAGATCAATTCCAGTCCTTATAGTATGCATTGAAACTGCAGCCCAGGCAGGTGCGTACTGACATATCTCAGAATTTTTAAAAGCCCTTATTATTTCCTTTCTATTATAATCAAGCTGGATAAGCTCTTCTTCCCAGGTCTTACCATTGCCGTGAAGTATGCAGAACTGAGTCTTCCCATCATGGTACCATGGAATTCCCACAGAGCCAGGATTAATTGCCTTTTTCCCCCTATATATATAGGTTTCCTGCACATGGGTATGACCATGCAAAAGATATCCCGTCTTTAGGTGAGACAATACCTTTTTGGTATTTCTCTTTTCCTTATAGAGAAGCTCTGCCGTCTCTGTTGGAGACCCGTGACAATATTCAAAAGAAGGAAAGCCCTTCATCTCAAAAGTTCCATAATTGGGCAATGATTCAAAAAAGTTAAAATCCTTGTCAGTGAGATTTTCGTAGGTGTACAAAAGAGCTCCTGATGCCGAGCCCTTTCTCCAATTGCCTTCCCCATTTCTTCTGTAGTTTAAAAGGTATTCTTCTCTGTTTCCCCTGATAATGTAGGTATTAAAGTACTGTTTAAGAACATAGATAAGCTCCATGGTCTTTTGAGGATTTGGGCAATCTGTGACATAGTCACCCAGGAGAAGGAAATTCGTGATTCCCTTACCCATTGCATGATCTATGCATGCCTGCAAAGCACTATAATTCCCATGTATGTCGCTAAATACCGCTATATCCATAAAATCTCCGATGATGAAACAAAAACTTACTCAAATACAGCATCAGTACTTGCTTCATCAAATTGTTTAGTAAATAGATCGTAGTAATAACCGTGCATGGCCATAAGTTCCTTGTGAGTTCCCCGCTCAATTATCTTACCATCATTGACAACAAGTATAATGTCAGCATCAACAATGGTAGATAGCCTGTGGGCTATAACAAAAGAAGTTCTGCCCTTAGTCACGATCTCTATGGCATCCTGGATAGCCTTCTCAGTTACTGTATCAATGGATGCTGTAGCCTCATCAAGAACAAGTATCTTGGGATCTGCTAAAAGAGCTCTGGCAAAAGATAAAAGCTGCTTCTCGCCAGTTGAGAGCATTCCTCCATCCTCTCCCACATCACTGTCAAGTCCTTTGTCCATCCTTTTTACAATGCCATCTGCCGAGACTAGCCTTAAAGCCTCCCAGATTTCCTCCTCAGTGGCGTCAGGATTGCCGTATTTGAGATTATCCCTTACAGTACCCGAGAAAAGATGAGGCGTCTGAAGAACATAGCCAATGTTTGAATGAAGCCATAGCTGTGACCTGTCCGCTGCATCCCGGCCATCAATAAGTATCTGGCCTGATGTAGGCTTAAAGAATCTGCACACAAGATTTACCAGTGTCGATTTACCTGCACCTGTCTCTCCCACTATAGCCACATTTGTTCCCTGGGGAACTTTGAGATTAAAGTGCGTTAGAACGTACTCATCACCATCAGGATACTTAAATGTAACATCCTTAAATTCCACATCGCCTATAAGTTCTTCCCAGTTTTCCTTCCTGGGATTAAAGGTATCGCCGTATTTCTCGATAACTTCAGGCCTGTCTGCTACATCTGACTCTGTCTCAAGAAGCCTTGTAAGTCTCTCAACATTTACCTGAACAGCTATAAGCTCAGATAAAGTTACTATTACATTCTGAACAGGCTCCATAAGTCCCAGAGCATAAGACAAAAATACTGATAAAGTTCCAATCTGGGTAACGCCCTCAAGAGTTATGATACCACCCCTCCAGAGAACCAGTGAAAGAGCTATTGAGCTCATCATAGTAATAGCTGATGTAAAGAAAGCTGAATAATGGGTTGCATGAATTGAAGTGGAACGCATCTTAGTAGTATCCTCTTCAAAGTCCCTTTGGATCTTGTCCTCTACAACAAGAGTCTTTATAGCTCTTGCTCCAGTTATTCCCTCATTAAAATTACTGGTTATAGTAGAATTAATCTCTCTTATCTTGCGGTTTAATACAACGAGTTTTGCCTGGAAGTACATTACAAGTACAACAGCTATCGGAACAAGTATCATTACGTAAAGCGCAAGTTTTACATTAAGAACCAGCATCATCACAAGAACAAAGATTATATAAGCTCCCTGCCACACTATATCCATCATTCTCCAGGATACCATTACACCAATCTTGCCAGTATCACTCATAACTCTTGCATGGATATAACCAACATTATTCTGGTTAAAATAAGCAAAGGATAATGTCTGAAGGTGGCTAAAGGCCGCATTTCGAAGATCCCTGTCCACAGACAGTTCAACCTGTCCGCACATATAACAGCATATGAAATTATCTATAACCTGAATGACTAAGACAACAACATAAAGGATCACAAATATAGTAAGCCCCTCTAAGGTCTTTTTCCCAACGAAGTTATCAAGAGCATATCTGTTAAATATTGGAAAAACAGAATCTATGAGCGAACTTAATACTCCAAGAAGTATCATAAAGATAATCTTAGGAGCGTACTGCTTTATGTATGGAATTAGTCTTGGAATTCCAAAGAATGGAAGTTTTACATTTTTATTCTCGTTCATGTTCCCTGCATCTGTATATCATATATCTTCTTGTAAATGCCGCCTTTTTCAAGAAGTTGTTTGTGAGTTCCCTGTTCTGCAATACGTCCGTGGTCAAGGACAATAATGTTATCGGCATGCATCAGTGTCATTATCCTGTGCGAAATAAGCACCACAGTAGAATCCGAAGTATTTTCAGAAAGAGCCTGTCTGATCCTTGCATCTGTCTGAGTATCAACTGCAGAAAGTGAATCATCAAACACCATTACAGGAGGTCTTGAAACAAGCATCTGGGCTATAGCAGTTCTCTGCTTCTGGCCACCGGATAAGGTAACGCCCCTCTCACCAACGTAGGTATCGTATCCCTTGGCAAAATCTGAAATAGTCTCATCCAAAGCTGCAATCCTGGCTGCTCTTCTGACATCCTTCATATCAAGTTCATTCTGGGTAATGCCAATATTCTCCGAAAGAGTTCTGCTAAAAAGAAATGGCTCCTGAAGTACAAAACCAATATTCTTGCGAAGGTGAGAGGCCTTTATATCAGATATATCAGTATCTCCCACAAGAATTCTTCCGCAGTCCTTTTTTAGATCATATAATCTGTCCATAAGATACATAAGCGTGGACTTACCAGAGCCTGTTCCTCCAAGGATTCCAAAGGTTGAGCCTGCCTTAATAGTAAAACTTACATCCTTAAGTACATCTCCGCCGCCATTTTCATAGGCATAGGAAACATGATCAAAAGTTATATCAGCATTAAGTGATGGCTCAGTAGCTCCATACTTGTCCTTTTCTATCTCTGAATTCATAATGTAGGCAATACGGTCTATTGATACTCCCGCCTTACTCATTTCAGAAATGATCCTTCCAAGAGCACGAACCGGCCATACCAGCATAGAATTATAGGCAACAAAGGCTATATACTCACCAACTGTAATTGAATCCTGCACACAGAAAACGGCTCCAAGCACTGTTATGAGCATAACCTGAAGTCCGGATATAAGGTCATTAGAAGACCAGAAGGCTGCAAGTGTGCGCATAAGATCGATCCACATTTGGGTATACTCTGCGTTTTGCTTAACAAATCTGTCCTTCTCGTACTTTTCTCTTCCAAAAGCCCTTACTACTCTTACTCCTGTAAGGTTCTCCTGGGCAGTAGCTGATAGTCGTCCCTCTTCCGTATCAGCCCTTTCAAATTCAGTCCTGATTCTGTTATGGAAAAAGCCCGAATATAAGACAATAACAGGAATAAAGGCTGCGGAAACAATAGTCATGGGTATGCTGATACCTATCATGAAATACATGGCTATTACAATCCTTATAAAAATCCTGAAAAGTGAAAGCATCTGCTCAGAAATAAACATCCTGATGGTATCTACATCAGATGTACAGCGCTGAATTATGTCACCTGTATGATTAGCCCCATGCCAGGTATATGGAAGATGCATAATATGGTCAAAGAGCTTATCTCTCATTCTCTTGATCAAAGTCTCTGACCCATAAGCATTCATGAGTCTGAACATATATCTGCAAACAGCAGCCAAAATACCTACTATAGCAACAACCAGGGCAATGAGATAAAGATGACCTCTAAGAAACTCCCTGCCACCTAAAAGATCCATGATAGTCTTCAAATAAACAGGCACACTGTCAGACTCTGCATCAGCAATGCAAAAGTCGACAGTGTACTGTATTATCTTAGGTCCTATCAGATCCAAAAAAGTAACAAGAAGTGAAAAAATAATACTAAAGACAAAGAATTTTTTACTTCCCTCTAAGAAGTATAAGACAAGCTCAGATCCTGTCTTAAATCTTTTATTTTTATAATCTGACATACACTAATCCCTATTGATCACAATGATTACAAGTTCCAGGGATCATCAAGATTCTTATTTAATAACTTCCTTGATAGACTGAGCAAGGCCTGCAATACCCTGAATATTTGATGGAACAATGATCTTGGTAGCCTGTCCATCTGATGCCTTCTCAAATGCTTCAAGGCTCTTAAGAGTAAGAACTGATTCGTCAGCTCCTGCCTCCTTAAGCATCTTGATACCCTCAGCATTAGCCCTCTGAACGCTCTTAATAGCCTCAGCCTGACCTTCTGCCTCTCTGATTCTCTTTTCTCTTTCAGCTTCTGCTCTAAGGATTGTAGCCTGCTTGTCAGCTTCAGCCTGAAGAATTTTACTCTGCTTCTCACCTTCTGCAA
>JAEEGL014784060.1_pt1 | contig 11274 bp, 5 predicted proteins | sample 9134231 | NCBI WGS metagenome assembly JAEEGL01 (sample SAMN16246548, study PRJNA631951) | gut metagenome | biome: gut microbiome; feature: rumen; material: fiber-attached | host: Bos | place: Iran: Karaj | collected 2018-10
ACCATCATTGCAGCCGCTTTCGAAAGATTGCACATTCAAGGTCGATCCGTTAGCTCAGTCGGTAGAACACAACACTTTTAATGTTGGGGTCTTGGGTTCGAGCCCCAAACGGATCACTTTTAAAAATCGGCAAATGGTTGATAATCAATCGTTTGCCGATTTTCCTATATCTCAAATGCACCACTTTTGCACCACTTGGCCCCTATAACAAGGTTTTCTGTGTGGTGATAAAAGGACTAAAGAATGTTAATGCCCAATTTGGGCAAAATAGTCTCACTTTCAGAGCTGTGAAACAAATTATAGATACGCGGAAAGTTACAAAATGATAGTATTTTAGACTAATATTGTTGATAATTCCATGTGAGCCCTGACACTTTGACATTTAACATTTGTTGGTACTTTTATCACCACACAGAATTAGATGTTTACAATTGTTTGATTATTGGTACTATATAGTATGAAGATAATAAAAGGAATACTTTTCGTGTTGATTCTCGTCACAGTTTTTGCCTTAGGGTATGGAGCTTGGATATTACTTGGCAGTAAGACAAGTAATCCCAACAATTATAAAACAATAGGCGATATACCCACCCCTTGGGGTTACGAGAGATATGATGGAACAGATTCGCAGTATTGTAGTTATTTGCGTTCACTACCTTTAAAGAGCAGGGGATCTGAGGTAATGCTCTACACTGGAGGTAGAGCTCGTTTCCAGTCTTTAAATTACGCCGTTGTTGACATACCGCTGCTATCGAATGCAGAGCAGTGTGCAGATGTTTGTATTAGACTCCGTGCAGAATACCTATATTGTAGCAGGCAATATGGGAACATCCATTTCAAGGATGTAAACGGCAATACTATGAGATATTCTGGTGGAGCATCAAGAAAATCTTTCGAGAACTATCTTAGGAGAGTATATAGTGTGGCCAGTACTTATTCATTGAGTCGCGAGATGAAGACAAGACGATTATCTGATATACAGCCTGGTGATGTGTTTGTATATGCAGCCGTAGATAGGCCCAGATATCACAAATATGGTCATGCCATAATGGTCGTGGATGTTGCAGAAAACAAGAAGGGAAAGAAAGCTTTTCTTTTGGCAGAAGGAAACACACCAGCCCGTAATATTCATATAATGCGGAATTTCGAAAACCCTTTCCGTTCGCCTTGGTTTTTCCTTGACGATGACGCAGACTTACTGCTACTATCTGTATTCCCCTATAAATCAAAAGAATTACGTCATTTTTAGTCATATATGAAGAAGTATAAGAAAAAGAAGAAATGGGGCTGCATCACTGCAATGCTACTACTGACTATAGTGGCTGTAGTGTTTTGCCTGCATTGGGCTTGGAAATACTATGGTTTACCAGAATGGCCTGACCGACGTGAATACAAGACCATTGAGGAACGGGCAGAGAAGGCTCTTGCTTTTACTCATAGCCATGGAATGAATGAACATTATGCGCTGTTCGTGGATTATAGTATACCTTCAGGAACACCACGCCTGTTCGTATGGGACTTTCAGCAAAAGAAGATTGTTGCGAGTACTTATGTAATGCATGGTCCCGGTGGAGGAAGTACAGATGAACATCCAAAGTTCAGTAATCGACCTGGAAGTAAATGCTCCTCATTGGGTAGGTTTCTCATAACAAAAGAACACGGTAATCGAAACAAACGAGGCTTTCGTATAATGGGTTTGGATATAGACAACCAAACAGCATATGACCGTTGTCTAATGATTCATGGGTCTAAATACGTGGATGGTCAGTGTTGGAAACGGTATATTCCAATGAACGGAAAGAGCTGCCAAGGGTGTATAACAGTATCTTCACGAGGAATGGATTATCTATGGAGACTAATTAATAAAGAGAAGAAATCTCTGTTACTGTGGTCTTTTGTTAGTAAACAAAGTTAAAAATGATGGATATTCTACGCTACTTTCAACAAAATTGCGTATATTTGCAGAGATTAAACCATTTAGTGCATGGAAAAGTTCATAGTATTTACCAGCACCGAAATGGTGCGAGTTGACACGAACAGTTATTTTCTTACGTTCTTGTCAACGTGAACTATCTGCCCTATTATTATACGTTAAATCAACTACAAATAGTATAATTGTCACGAGATATGGCTACAATAGACGAAAGATATGATTTTATAGGAGAGTTTCATCAGGGAATTGCTATCGTGGTTAAAGATGGCATGTATGGTGCTATCTTAATGGGGGGGCATGAAATCATAACTCCCTGCTATGATTATATTTCTTCTTTTAATGATGGATATGCACAAGCCATTAGGAAAGGTGAATGCAAAATCTTAGATCTGTCTGGTAGAGAGTGCAAGAAATACAAAGGGGAGCTGATTGCAGTGCCTGCAAAATATGATGTCGTAAGAGAGTTCAAAGATGGTTATGCATGCGTAATGGTTAATGGGAGCTGGGGGGTTATTGATACCGAGTGCAACGAGATTTTTAGACCTCAATTCTATTATATTTCTGATTTTGTTTGTGGAACAGCAAAGTATCAGTCAAAAAAATCTAGTTATGCAAACTCATGGGGGTATTTAAATTCAGAAGGAGATTTTTCTGAATGTGATATGATGGAGCCAAAGATAGATACAAATGGAGAACTTATAATCACAAGAGATGTTCTATCTGTTGATTCCCATGGTAATACTTACTTCAATAGTTCAAGTAACACATCGACTCAAGAGGTTAGAATAAACAACAAAGGACAACTACTTGTATATAATGGTAATGAAAAAGTCGTTTTGCCAAAAGAACTGCATATTGCGAGAGAATTCAAATATGGACTAGTTTGTGTTCAAGATTCTAGAGGGTATTGGGGAGCCGTGAACACTAAAGGGGAAGTGGTAGTTCCACTCGATTACATGTGGATTCAAGATTTTAGTGAGAGTAGGTCTTTCGGAATGAACAAATCAGGAAAGCTGTGTCTCATTTCATCATATGGCACTATTATCAAGACGTTCGATGAGTATAGTTGTGCAGAACCTTTCAAGAATAGATATGCGATAGTATATAAAGGGATAAATAAAGGCAAGCAAGGGCTAATTAATCTTAATGGAGAAGAGATATTACAACCACTAACCGGACGTATCCGATATACAGAAAGGGAAAACCGATTTACTATTGTAGGGGGCGAGTTTTTAAATGAAAAATATGGCCTTTTTGATGCCTCTATGAAACTACTCATCATGCCTAAATTTAAAAGGATTATTGAAGTCTTAAAAGATTGTGTAAAAGTAGAAATTGATGAGTTTGGAGAGGGTTTTGTAGATTTTATGGGCCGAGCATTTATAGATGGCACGTCGCGTGTTTATTTACCCGATTGGTGTTTAGGGGCAAAGATGCTAACAAATGATATATATTTGGGCGTTTCGAATGAAAAGAAATGTGGACTCGTGAATAACGAAGGAGAAACAATATATCAACCAACATTTGATAGTATCGGCGATATAAAAGATAACGTGATTGTTGTAATATCTCACAATAGCAAGGCTGTTGAAGGCATTTTTTCCAAGAAAAAAATAGAGGAGAAAAAGTATGGATTATATAATATAAGTAGCGAGGTATCGCTTCCTGCTATTTATGACGTATGTCCAGAACTCTGCAAAACATATTATAAAGTTTCTAAAGGAGGCTGGTTCGGGGCATTAGATTTAAATGGGAACGAGATTCTAAGAGCAGAATGGTTTGATTTTTCCTTTGAGAATGGCTACTTTGTTGTGTGTAAGAAAAAGGGCATAGACTATTCTTATCCGGCAAAGTATGGCATTTTCAATAAAAAAGGTGAACAGATATTGGAGCCACTTTATGACAAAGTTTCTATACTCAAAGAGGGTCTTTACAAAATTCTCGATAAAAGGGGCTGGACGTTGTTTAATGATGAAGGGCAAATTTTTAACGAGTATTTTAAAGATATATTATCTATCGAGGATGGTTACATTAACGTACTCAAAGAAGAAGGAAAAGGACGAATAGACTTAAAAGGTAACAAAATAGTTTTTTCGGAAGATGGAGAACCATTGGTGTTGCCTGAGAAATTTTCGATAGGTAATGATTTTAAGGATGGTATCGCCAAGGTTTGGATTAAAGGTTATGAGAATTATGTAGATAGGTCTTTCAAAATCGTTATCAATAATAATGGCAGCCCTGTTACGATAGAAACTGAGGTAGATTATTTGATTGAAAAAGACAATTTAGAGAATTTCATATATGTAAAGGGTGGATTGTATGGAGTAGTTTCTAAAGAAGGTACAATTGTAATTAAAGCTCACTATAGCTATCTTTCATTTTTATCAAATGGTTTGTTGATAGTTAGTAGGGCGAATTTTGAAAAGGATGTAGTGGAATATGGTCTTATTGACTATAATGAAAATATTATTCTTGACTATAATTATTTGTCTATTGAAGCATATGGCGGTAAAATTCCCCATAGATATTGGGATGGCGATTATATAAAAGAGAAAGTTGTCCTGCCAGAAGTGATAAATTATTGGATCATTAGTAAGAGGGGGATGAATGGACTAATTGATGGCCTCGGAAAAATAGTTATCAATCCTGATTATAGTGATATTCAAGAATTTGAGCATGGCTTTTTTGTTAAACAAGGAGGCAAATGGGGTGTCATAGATAAAAAAGGCATCATTATAAGCGAGCCTAAATATGATACATTTACAAAAAAAGAAGACGGTTTCTATAAAGTATCAATTATAAACGCTTTCCTTGATAGAAAGAATGAAAGCTTTGGTATTTTGGATCAGTTTGGGCGAGAGAAATTAGAACCAATATATCAATTCATAGGTGATGTAAATGACAATAGAGTTATAAAAGGAAGAGCTATTATTAATTATCGCAATCGCCTCGGTTTGGTCGATGAAAATTACAATATATTGGCAGAACCGTCATTTCAGCATATTTCATCATTTGTTGATGGAAAAGCCACGGCAATAAAGTATGTTGAGTTTGTGGAATTGATGAAAATTGATCTTAGTACATTAGAGGCAACTCATAATAATACACCAAGTACAAATCAGGCCACAAGCGGTAATAATAAAATTGGCACCAAAACAGTTCGTGGAGTAATTGACGTTGATGGCAATTTTACAGAGACCAATGAAATACCTACCGATATTAATACTTTTGTTGCTAAAGCAGGTGTTATTAAAATAGCTACTTTAAGAAACGGCTATGATGTTTTTCAAAAAATTGCTCATACTCCACAAGATAAGTATTGTGCGATTATAGATAGTGAGAACAATATTATATTACCATTTAAATATCATGAAATCCATGAACTTGAAAATGGTATGTATAAAGTGTGTTATAGACCTACTGGTTATGGAGGCTTCTATGGTCTGTTAGATAAAGATTTCAAAGAAATTATCAAACCTGAATATAATCAGATAATACCCGTTCAGGATGCTGTTATAGTTTCAAAAACTGTAACATCAGGAACGGGGTGGCAAGAAAGAGCCGGACTCATGAATAACAAAGGTAAAATCATATTACCCATAAGATATTCCGATATAGGAGAAGCGGCTCCTGGATTAGTTTGGACATACCAGAACGGCAATGAATTGGTAGGACTAGCTACTACAACGGGGAAAGTGCTTATTGAGCCAAAATATGGAAGCGTTGAGTCATTTGACGATAATTTAGCAAAGGTTAATTCTGGGAAGTGGTACGATGACGAAGAAGAAATTGGTCGCTTAACAAAGCATCATCGTGCATTCTCAGAAGGGGACTGGGGGGTCATTAACTCGAAAGGTATTGAGATTGTACCTCCAATATATGAGAGTGTCGTTATAGACAAAAAGAACAAGACGTTTTTAGTTACAAAACGAATATCATTTGTTGATGACAAAGGAAATGATGTAAATAAGATAAAGAAGGGGCGACTAAATCAGAGAGGAATACTTACTATAAGAAACACAAAGGGAGCATATATTCTAGCCGATAACAGATTTGATTGGCAAGATGATTATAGAGGACTAACTTCTATCGTTTATCTAAATGGTAAAAAAGGACTCATTAATCAAAAAAAGGAATTAATTGTTTCGTATAATGGTGACGAGGATACTTATATAGTATTGCCAAGTGAATACGAATGGGGATATAATTCCCCTACTAGCTATATTGTTGTCGAAAAAGGGAACAAGAAAGGAATTATTGATAAAGATGGCATACTAATTGTTGATTGTATTTATGACAAAATAGATATTCTTTCAGAAGAAAATAGTATTCTTTTTCTGTGCGCAAAAGCAAGAATTAATAAGTTTGTGCAATCCTACGACTGGTATATACTTAACAAATTGGGCGAAATGTTATGGCCATCAACTTTTGTTGAGGTTAAAGATTTAGGCAATTCTCTGTTGTCATTAAAAAATTCAGCAGGAATAATATCAATTTCTAATTATGATGGTTTATTAACTACAAATGAGCAATTTGATGAAGTAAAAGAGTTCGGCATATCATCAAGTAGCATGGGTAAATACAGTTGGGAACATCTTACTAAAGTAGAAGGTTTACGTTACGCGATAGTTGGACTTGATGGTAAGTATGGGGTAATCAACAAAGATGGAAAACTGTCTATAAAGCCAATATATAAAGAACTTTCCATACGAAATGATAATAACTTTATTGCGGATGGAACTCTTATTAATGTTTATGGGCAAAGGATATCCGTTAAGGATGGAGTTACTGTCATTATACCTGAAGGATATGACGATGCTGAAGTACTTCAAAATGGATTAATTCTTGTTAAAAAGGGGCAGCGATACGGGTGTATCAATAAAATAGGCACAACTATTATTCCAATTGAATATGTTACTTTGAAATGTTCTGGTGAACTTCTTTCTGCAACATTGTGCGACGATGACAGTATGGAGTATAAGCATGGTGTTATAAATTTTTTGAATAGGCAAATTGTTCCTTTTAGCGAGAAGTTTAGTGAGATTAAAATTAACAATAATATTATTCTGTATAAGCAGGAATCTCACTGGGGAGCATTTAGTTCGCAAGGGGAGATTATTTGCGAACCTATATATGATCATATTGTATATATTTCCGATAATCTCATAAAAGTTGGCATGGATGATACGGAATATAGTTCATATGATGATTATTATTGGCAAGATGGTGAAAGATACGATTTTACAAATTACGATGAGCGTTCTATAATTGTATGGGGGCTCATTGATGCCAAAGGGAGCACAATACTCCCCATTGAATATCGTGCCATAGCAGACAAAGCTATTGACGGAATGATAGAAATAGTAAAGAACAAGAGATGTGGATATGTTGATGTAACAGGACATATTATTCTTGAACCTACTTACAAGGAAATTGGAAGATTTAATGACGGTTATGCAATTGTTTCAAAAGGAGTTCCCTACTACGATGAAAGGGGCCAAGAAAAAGAATATTCAATTTACGGAGTTATTAACAGTTCTTTTAAAGTAGTTATACCATGCGAATTTCACAGTATTAAATATGAAAAAGAAAAAGGACTGTTCAAAACCGATGTCGGATATAAGACAACAGATGGTAAGTATATTGCCGACTTTAATGGCAAAATAATATATGTCGATAGCAAATACAAGTACTGCAAGGAATTCCATGATGATTTTGCCATTGCCGTTTTGGCATATTCAGATAGTGATGCACGTTATGCCCTAATTAATTCAAAATCAGAGGACATTCTTCCTCCGATATTTGAAGGTCTCGAGCTGATCGTCAATGGAGTTTATAAGTTTAAACTCAATGGGAAGTATGGTCTGGTAGATTCCAAGGGAAACATATTATTGCAAAATCTCTATGAGGGAATTGGAAAATTTGAAGACAATCTTGCATGCATTTCCATAATAGATACATTTAATAACTACAAACTATATGGCTATATAGATTCTTATGGCAAAGAAATACTTCCGACCGTATTTGAGTTTATCGGCAAACGACATGATAAGTATTCTGTTATTATGAGTAATGGCGTTTGGGAATTGTTTAATGTCGATAATCATAATCGAACAAGAATTCCTAAAGCATCGTATGTGGGTCCTCTACAAAATGGTTTGTTCAAAATAAACATAGGTGGTGATTATTTGGAGCAAGGTAAAGTTGAGGGCGGTTCCTGGGGATATATAAATCAAAACGGGGAAGTGGTAATTGAACCCATATACGAATATGCTTACAATTTTTCCGAAGGTTTGGCAGCTGTAAAACAAAATGGGAAGTATGGCTTTATTGACAAGGATGGTAACACTATTGTTCCATTTGAGTTCGATGAGGTTGAATCAAGTTTTGAAGATGGGCAAGCAAAACTTATTAAGGAAGATTTAGTTTATGTATTTAACAAAGCGGGAGAACAAATCGATTCGCATATGAAGAGTAGCGACAATGACTATTATGATTACGATGACGACGGTCCATCATATAGCAAATATGGCGGCTATAATGGCTGGGATGATAACACCATCGACGAAGCTTTTGATGGGAATCCAGAACTAACATGGAATATTGATTAAAAAAGATTATGGTATGGGACGTTATTATTATCCAGATGCGACCAATGCATTAGATGCGAAGATTCAATTCCTTCGTGAGCATCATTACAAAATTCGTCATTGTTTCAAGAATGATGGCAGAAAAGGTTATGTGCTGTTTGATACACGAGTCGATGTGAATGAGTGGTATAAAGAAGTATATGGGAAAGTGTTTTATGAAGATGAGCGCGAAAATGGCGGATTCTAAATATTAAATGCAAGTAGAAGATCCATTTATTGGTTAAATCCTTAAAAACAGAAGATATGGAGCAGATAGTAAATAGTTTTTTAAAGCAACAAGGTATCGAATATATTGGTTCCTTTGATAAAGAAAAAAATGTTTGGATTTACATTAAGGATGGAGAAGTCCATTTTTGTAAAAGTGACCTTACTCCAATAAATAAAGATGCCATTGGTCTAGGAAATGATCTTTTAATACTGGCTGAAACCGATGGCTGTATTCATAAGATTAATGATAATGAGTCCTTTTCTAATTTTATTGTGATTGATGGTAGTAATAAAATACTCGTTAGAGTAGATTTCGGCGAGTGTGACTCTTCGTCTAAAAGGGAAAAGAATTTATATGTATTAAAAAGAGTCAATCAAGAAACCTTCTTTATGGTGTCAGAATCGTATTTGGATTCGTGCGGTTTTGATGATAAAAATAAACCTGCCATGAATTCTTTGTTTTCATGGGATACGGGTGACAAAAAGTACTCATATTTGTTTAAGGAGAACAAATATATGGAAAACCATCACTTAGGTTCGTACTACCAAGACTTTTACTTCTTTAAAAACGTCGTTGATCACACGTTAACCTTAATCAATTGTGAAAATGGAAGGATGTTAGATGAAGTTGAATATGGAGGATGGCTTCCATGTTTGTGGATACATGCAGACACAAAAGCGCAAATTGTTATTGTGAAAAATGACTCCGACCATGTGAATAATGATATGGAGCCGAAAGGAAATACTACTGCAGATAATATAATATTGAGTGGAGCAGTTACAATTATAGAGTTGGAACATTGGTTCTATACTTATAATTATATAGTATCTGATTACATGTTACCATCTGACATTAATTATGATAATACAGAATTGGATTATAATTATTTTGAAAAACCATACAAATTCTTGTACACAGATGACTATATTGTTCTGCCATTCTCTAAAAAATATGGAGCATTTGTTGTAGATTATTTAGGTGACAGGTTTGCTGCACATTCTATTATATTTGATGATTATTATGAGTACTATAGAGTTGAGCTTCATGGTCAATTGATACATTTAGATAAGTCGCAAACATATTATGACATATATGGCAATAAAATAGGGAGTTATGAAAAACACGACTACTATATGGTTTATTCCGATGAAAAAAGTCTATTAGCCACAAGTCGTAACGATGAAGTTAAAGGGGTTATTGGAATTTGGTCAAATAGAATAGTAGTTCCTCCTATATTCAAGGAAATAGAAATCATAGATGATGAAAATGGTCTTTTTGAAGTCACATATAGAATAAATGCGAAAAATATGCAAAAAGAAACGAAGGGGCTGTATTCTGCAGACGAGGGATTTCTCATTCCATTTGGCTCTGAATATGAATTTCCAGAATATTATAACAACGTTCTTGATAAGAGAACTTTTTATACTGAAACTATTAACAAATTCATAATATTCAAAATAGGGGAAAAATATGGATTAATTTATAAAGGCAGAATAGTTTTAGAGGCAAATTATGATTGGATAACTGGTTTTAGCTTTTGGGATGATTTTAAAGAAGAACCTGATACATCATTTTATCTTTGGGACGAAGCCAGTGATATTGAGCAAAAAACCAGAGACTATTCTCCTCTTTGTGTAATCCTCAGAAAACATAGCAAATTTGGGCTTTTCTGTGAAAAAGAAAATGGTGGGAATAAAAAATATGAAGTCATTGATCCTGACTATGACGCTATTAAGTTTATCAAGATTTTTGACAAACACACTTATTTTAAAGTTGAAAGAAATGGTAAAGCTGGCATAATTAGTGATAATTTGTCATTTAACAAACAAGGTGAGTTAATATATGATGAAGTCACTTTTAAAACCATTATAGGGGACAAATGCTTCTTTACTATATCAAAGGACGGGAAAGAAGGAGCGGTATGTACAAATGAGCGCTATAATATCCCTAATATTTTTGATAAGATTGACAATATTGTCAGATCTGGTGTAATATGTAATAACATTTTGTATAATAGAAATGGTGAACAGGTATTCTCCTTAGACGAATACTATTATATAAAGACCCGGTATTACGATGTGTTTAAATCCACGGAGTCGGAAGATTTTGTATTTATAGATTCTATTGGGAATACAGTTAGTTACGAAAAGGATGAAGATGATGAAAATATTCTTCATGTTAGTGGTATTAAAGAATCTTTTGATATAGAAGAAGAGGATTTTGTTGAGGAAGAGGAGGACTATAATTATGATTACGATGACGGTTATACGCAAGAGGAGTTAGACGACATGTACCGCGCAGCGTTTGAGGGTGATCCAGATGCACAATGGAATATTGATTAATTGAATGACAATCCTCCTATTAAGAATTGCTAAGATTACCCCAATCGCCTTATTCTGGAGTCATCAATGTTTCACAGAAATGAGAGTGAGATAGTAGTTCACCTGCGAATTCCATTACATCAGCAAGTTGCAACTGCTCAA
>JAEEGL010195902.1_pt1 | contig 11273 bp, 14 predicted proteins | sample 9134231 | NCBI WGS metagenome assembly JAEEGL01 (sample SAMN16246548, study PRJNA631951) | gut metagenome | biome: gut microbiome; feature: rumen; material: fiber-attached | host: Bos | place: Iran: Karaj | collected 2018-10
CGCGTCATGATGATTCTTTCCTCATGGACAGTGAAGTTCACCATCTGCATTGTCATCTGTATCAATTCCTCCAGCGAATCCGGTACAGGCGGCAAGTGCTCAGGTGAACCAAAATGTTCCCCGTAATAGGCAATCATCTCGTCCAGCAGCGCATTCCAGATCGCTTCCTTGCTCTCATAGTGCTTATAGACCCCGGACTTGACAAGCCCGAGAGATGCACTCAGTTCTCGGATATTTGTCCCGGCATAGCCGTTCTGCGAAAACATCTCCAGTGCAGCAGCAAGTATTTTCTCTTTTGTATCGTTCGCCATATCAACCTCCATACATAGTAGAGTGACCTTTCGTTCACTTATTATAGTGATCGAAAGGTCACCTGTCAAGGTCTTGGGTTATGATTTCATTCGTTTCTCAAAGCGGAACATCCCGTCGAAGTCTTCACCTTCATAATCGTTCTCCTCTCCGGTCTCCGGATCATGCGGATCGGGATGACGGCTGTTGAAGAACTCCACAATATGGAACCCGCATTTATTGACATAAAAGTGGATGTTCCTTGTTTCAAAATATGGGGTACAGGTTTCCCATACTATGGTATCCGGGTATAAACGTTCAACTTCCTGCCATGCGGCATAGCCGATCCCTTTGCTGTGTGCTCTTGGATGGACAAACAGCAGTTCCAATGCGTTGTGTTGGGTTTCCTCGTCGATCTTCAACACCAGGCCACCAACGATCCTGCCGTCTTCCCGAATACAATAGGCCACACCATCATCGATGCTGTTCTCGATCGTTTTACGTGAGATGATCTCGCCATCTTCCTCAAAATGATCGTCCCGCTCTCCGAATTCCTCCATAGCACCATATTTGAAAGCATACTGGTTGTCAAGGATGAATTGCTCCCGCTCATCGGCGGAAAGATGGGTAAGTGTGATTTCTGCCATGTCAAAAGGCCTCCTTCGATAAAATAGCTCGGCAACAAAAGGCAAAGCCAAATGTTCCGAGCTCACTCGACATCTTATCTAACAGGCGGCCTGCAAAGCCAATGCTTTACGATCCCCTACGCTACGGCGTACTGTCCTCCGATGACCGATCTTCAATTGTCTTCATTATACTCCAAAAGTATGAACTTTTCTACCGTTCAGAAAGACTCAAAAGATAAATATTTGCAGGAAAAATCAGATCTATCAAAAACACTGTCTGTCTCCCTCGTCTCAATTCTCTTCCAGGATCCTCAATCCTTCCTGGATATCTTGCCCCAGGATCTCCTGTGTCTTGGCGAAATCATATTTCTGATGGAGCCGGTCATGGACCTTCAGAAACTCTTTCTTTCCATGCTTCCTGATGTACAGCGCCTGGGCCTTCGCAGCGTTCGCGCCGTCATTGGAGGGAATATAGAAGCCCTTTTCGCAGGTCTCCAGCATATCGCATTCATAGCATCCATCGATCCCTTTTTCCTGGCAGCACGCGACGTTGGGGCATTTTCCGTCAGGTGAAATAGTGGCGAAGGAACAGGTGTTGTATGCTGTCCTGCAGGATCCGCACCATGCACTAAGGAAGCAGTGATTGCAGGAAAAACCGCAGTACGCGATGGGGTCGACGCCTTTGCGTGCGATGCTGCACAGTTTATTCTTGATGCGCCGCATCGCTTCCACATGCATGATCCAGTGCCTGCTGAAGGGCATCCGGATCAAACCCAGCACGTCCTTTCCGCACCAATATTCGATCAGCCAGCGCGCGTTTTCATCCTCGCTGATACAGCCGGTCTTCTGCAGCTTTTCGATCATATCGTCTCCGAATCTCCGCTTCAGATCGGTGTATTCCAGACTCATTAAGATCTGGTCTGTGGACTGCATCACAGCCTGTGCATAGCGGTACAGCTCCTGTACATCCAGCTGCCGGGAGAATTCCGCGATCTTTTCTCCTGCAAGCTCGTTGCCGGTGGTGATGATGGGAGAACGGACCGTCTCCAGGAAGCCCTGTGCGAACAGGACCTGCTGATCTCCCGCAATCATCTCGTGGGCCACAATGTCTTCGATCCGGAAGATGTGCCAGATGGAATAAGCCAGTGTCTTAGAGTGATACCCATCCGCCCCGGCGAAAGGCATCTGATAAAACGCCTCCTCCGGAAACGTCGTCACGATCTGCGTGATCTGTTCGAACACGTTCTTCCGCAACGCGAGAAGCTTCTCGATCCCTTCTGGGAATGTGGCTTTCTTAGAGAGCAGAGCCTGCATCTCTTTGTTCATATCCGACCAGTTTTTGTCCATGATACGCTCCTTTCCAGAAGCTTTGTCAGCCAATCACCTGATAGCGCAGCCGCAGATAGGAATCCTGCAATGTACTGGCTTCGATCAGCCGCAGTACGCCCAATTGCGATAACTCATCCTGCGCCAGCAAGGAACGCCCGTCGATCAATGTAGCCGTATCCTTTCCGCCGATCAATACCGGCGCGACCACGATATCCACGTAATCAAACAGTTTTTCCCGCAGGAAAAGTCCATTCACCGTCCCGCCGGACTGGACCGTGAGCCGCTCACAGCCAAATCGCTCTTTCAACTCTACTAACGCATCTGTCAGCGACAGCGTATCCTGCAGGATGATATGAAGGTTATCCTCGTTCACGCGGAACGCCGGATGGTCTTCGTTGGTCGTTAGGAGGACAAACGTATCGGACCAGGCGCAGAAATACCGGACGCCATGTTCATTCAGGTGATGATTGTCCAGCAGGACGAAGGAAACCGGCGTCTTTGCAGGCATCTCCTTTGTATTGGCACCCATCTTCGCCTGCACGCGTCCCGTGTTGAAGGACCACAGATCGGTGGTCTGCTCGATCTCATAGTATTGATGCAGGCCCTCTTTCAGCCCGGGGATCTGTGGGAAGTCCTGATCCACATCCAGTTCATCTGTCGCACCGGTGCTGATCTTTCCATCCACCGATACCAGCATATACAGTGTCGTGATCGGTCTGTTCATGATCTTAAGCCCTCCTCATATCTATATCAGATCCGCAGCATACTGCTCCGGATGGTCGATGGAATAGGTTCCATGGAACCATCCTTCTTTGATCTCCAGCGTGCTTCCCGGGAGCATCTGATGGAGCCGCTCAGCAGAGCGCAGCATTTTCTTCTGCTCCTTACCCCCGACCACGATGCGCACCTGCGCTTGACACTTCTCAAACTCTGGTTTCGGCTCATACACTGTATTCGCCTTCAGGAAAGCGATCATATTAGCTTTCGAGATCTGCGCCGTATCCCGGTAATAGTCCTCGAACAGATCCTCCCGGATCCGGAGATACCTGAACTGCAGCTTTGCGAACCACTCCTTTTGGATCAGACCATAACTTGAAGAAAACGTCGGTCCGATCAGCGCGTGCGCGATGCGGGAAGGAATCACGGAGGCGCTTTCGATGACCGCTTCCTGACAGATATCCGCCCTCTGTGACAGCATCTCCACCAAGATCTGCGCACCGAGGGACAAGCCGCCGATCAGGAAGACAGAGCCGCCGCATTCCTTGTCGATGTAGGAGATGATGCGGCCTGCGTTCTCTTCTATGCTGGTGAAATCTGCGTCACTCCCGGCATGTCCGTCCAGGATCGGCAGCACGACGTGATAGCGGTCGCAGAGCAGCTCTGCTTCCGACCGATAATTCCACCACGACAGTCCGCCGCCATGCAGCAGCATGATGACCTCCGGATTCTGTTTTCCATATTCTATGATCTTCATACTTGTCCCTCACGATCATTCCTGAACAATGTCCTTACGAAACTGCCATCTTCCTGTAGAGCCGCATAGCAATGCACATGATCGCCACAGCCCAGAACGCCGTCCATACCTCCACCGTCCACAGCGGCAGCAAGCCTCTCTGGTACATGGCCGGGAAGGTATCCATCAGCATATGCAGGAGGATCGCAAGCGGCAGATAGCCCTTCTTGTCACGCACAACGCCGTAAAACACGACGACCGTCAGCCCGATATGGCAGAACATCGCCAGCAGGCGCTCAATGACGTTCATGGCCATCAAACCGTAATCGAACGCTGCGGCGGCCTGCACAGAAGGTAGGGCCGCCTGGGCGGTCTCCTCGGTGATGTTCAGGGCCTTGAGCGCGTTTTCCGTATTCCCAGAAGAGAACTGGACCGCAACGGCAAGATACGTGATCATTGCGGGCAGGAGCACCGCCAGGATCTCGATGCCTCCATGGCCGATCCCATACAGGACCGCATTTTCACGCGTGCGGTCTTTTTTCATGATGTATTTCAGGATGATGTACCGCCCGCACTCCTCGAAAACACCGGCCATGAGGATCCCGTACAGGACAAAAGCCACTGTGTTCCCATTGATGAACCGTGACACCGGATTGTCCACGAGGATGCAGATATAATGCACGCCCAGCTCCAGCACTCGGGCGGAAACTATGAACCCGACCGCGCCGGCAATGAGATATCTGATCTTGGTCTGGGGCTTGTGCTTGATCCACCAATACAGGAAAAAGCCAACAGCGATCGCGATCATCAACACGACCGTGATGACCAGCGAAGGAATACTGTTTTTTCCAATGACTATGTTCTCAAACTCTTTCATTTCTCGTCACCTCCCCAGATCTCTACGCAGAAGCCTTTGTGACCGCATGCGGTGCAGGTCAGCTTGCGGGCTGTGGGCGTATGATTGGCCCAAAAGGCTTCCTTCAGAGCCGGTCTGAATACCGTATGGCATTCCGGGCAGATGTATTTTACATGGTTGAAGTAGTATTTGCTGACCCATGTACCCCAAACGGCTGCCACCACTACCCAGATGATGAACGGCCACCAGATGCCCTTAACGATCCAGAAAATGATGGAGAACCACTGCAGCGCTGAGACCGGAAGTCCGGTCAGGATCATCATCCAGCGCATCCTTTTCAGTTTCTTTTTGCCTTCCATGATCATGGCTATGTCACCGATGGATTCGAGAGAGAACGTCTCCTGGCTTTTCAGTCCATTTTTCAGCTCCCGCAGTTTTTCCAACTTTTCCTGCTTCTCGGAGATCTCGTCCGAAAGTGCCTCTTCCTGCTGTTCGATCAGCAATGAGATCACCCTCTCGGGATGCTCTTCCTTCAGGATCTGCGCGATCGCGTCGATGGGAAGATCCAGGTCCCGCAGGAAGCAGATGACCCTCAAGCGTTTCGCGTCATCTTCCGTATACAGTCGTCTGCCGCCTTCGGACAGCTCACTGGGGACCAGGATGCCTCTGGTATCGTAGTACTGGACCGTCCGGACCGTGACACCGCAGAGCTTAGCCAGCTCTCCCGTCGTGTATTTTGACATAGCTTTCGCCTCCTTACATCATGCATCTTACTACATGACGCAGCGTAACAAGCAATACCTTACGCAGGGGGATTTTTCTGATTTCGTATATATTTTTACAAATATGCCCCTGAACCACTTTCGGCCCAGAGGCGTTTTTGTTGGATAAAGCAGATCCTTTACCCACGCATGTTCTTTTCTTTTTCATAGAACGCCCGGCACAGCATCCGGAACTCCTCCGGTGATTCGCATGCTCTCTCGCACTGCCGCTTCTTCTCTTCAGAGCGGATGAAGGTATCTTTGACCTTCGCACACTCAAATTCAGGGCAGTCGCGGCAGGCACTCACTTCGTGCTCCCGCGTACATGGCAGCAGCATGAAACTGCATGTAGGACGGCAGCCGCAGCCGGTACACCGGATCTCATCATTGCCGACCACATGATCCCGCCATCCCGCCTGATACCAGAAAACAGCGGTCTCGTGCAGCTCTTCCTCGGTCTTCGCCAAAAACCTGGGACACACCGCACAGTCATCTCCGCACACAGAGTAGATCGGCGTCACATGTTCCAATTCCGGGAGTCTGTCGATATACCATTTCATGAGTGACCAGCCTCCTTATGCCATATCTTACTGGATCTCGTAGAACAGGATGTGCAGACCGTCTTCCATGCCCCAGCCTTCGCCTTCAAAACGTCCGGTCTGGTGCAGATACGGCGCTAACACCGGGCTGTCGGTGATAAATGTGGGGACTGTATGGAACATCGGCGTGCCGGGTTCCGGCGGCTTCCGCTCGCCGCGCTCGTCGAACCAGCCATTGTTTTCGATGTAGATGTGACAGTCGTTGCCTTCCGCGTCTTTTCCGGTCAGCATGTAACGGGCCGACATATGCCGGATCTTGGCCGCATTCACGACCTGGGTGTCTACACCGCAGGGCTCCACGATACCGCTGAACAGGCTGCTTTCCACCACATATCCACCGAACGGGATCATGACGACGGCGCCATTCTCAGCGTCCAGTGACACGGCCGGAGTAGTCATTTCGATCTTGATATCCAGGATCTGTTTACGCATGTTGGGATCCTCCTTTGATTGGATTTATGGGTTGCAATTGCCGCAGGGCGAGTAACCTTCATTGATCAGTTCTTCTCTGGTGCAGGTGCGTTCCAGTTTGTTCTTTTCTTTCATCTGATCAACGGACTTGCAGTCCGGATAGTGGAACTTCTTAGTATTTGTATTACAAATATAGTCATACTCGACCGAACTGTTCTCTCCACTCCGCGGGATCTCTTCACTCGCTTCTTCTGATTCCGACTCTTCTTCCGCCTTCGCTTCCTCGATGGAACGCTCCATGGCTTCGGTCAGATGGTTCTCGCCGGTCGCGTAGTCGATCTCGATGCCGGGCTCGGCATTGTAACAAAATGTGCAGATGGATATCACATCATCCTCGAGCGAGAATGCTTCCACCAATACGCCGCGGGCCAGGAGTTCATCGTCTTCAAAGAAGGGCGTGCAGCGATAGATGACGTGGTGACCGGTGTTGCGGATGTAGTCCAGTACGGTGGTCTCGTCCTTGCTCATGCCCACCGTGTTCATGGTGTGTGTACCGGTGACCAGGTTCTCCTCCGTCGCGTTGAGGCCGGAGAAAGCAAACATCAGCATATGAGACCGACGGTACAGCGCGCCTTCCGAATCCGTGATCAGTTCCGGATACCGGTTCTGCACCCAGCCGCTAGGCTTTATACTGCTGATGCTCTTGCGCTCGGCGGTCGGTAAAGTCTCGGGGCCGGCCATCATCATACAGGCACCGCAGCGGCCCAGGTCGTCCAGCGGCGTCAGCAGGATCCGCACTTGATCCAGATCATAGGGTTCATGCAGCAGGAACGGCACCCCATCGTTGATCGTAATGGCGGCTGTCCCATCATATGCCGGGATCTCATCCAGGGCGATCGCAGGCCGGGGCACGTCGGCATAGAACGCGTCGACCGGGCTGTCGGTCTGCACCGGCACCAGGTCCGGCTCGTTCTCTTCTTCCGCCGTCTCACGAACCTCAGGCTCCTCAGCAGAAGAGTTCTCCTCCGAGGACTCCTCCAATACGATGATCTCCGTTGAAGAAGTTTCAGAAGATGCTTCAGACGATGGTTCAGACAGCTCTTCAGAAGATCCCTCTGGCTCTGTTCCTGCAGAACTATCCTCTTCTACGAGAGAAGACTCCTGCACCGTACTGCTCTCCGGTGCAGGAGCCGTCCTGCTGCAAGCACTCAACATGAGCAGTGCGACCCACAGGCACAGGAGCCTATGCACACGCTTCATTCAAATACTCCTTTATTTGACTGTAATGGTATCGATCGCTTTCTGGAACGTATCCTCGTACGCACTGAGATCTTCGCCGATCAGCATCAGCGTGACAGCGTACATATCGGTATCGGTGCAGAAGATCACAGCCTCGCCGCTGACGTTCATGCCGCTGGTCTGACCTGCATATTTATAACGATATGCATTCCTGCCGCCGATCGTTTCATTCTTTTCATCCGTCACTTCGAAAGGATCGAACTGTCCGCTGAAACCGCTCATGAAGGCTTCCTGTGTCGACTTATCATGCATGTCGGCACCCGGTACCGGAGACGTCATAATATAGTACACACCCGTGCCTACCTGGAAATACTTCATCGTATCGGTGGACTGGCCTTCCATTTCCGGCCACTCTTCCGGAACGTCAAAGCTGATGTCCTTGATCTGATACGCACCTGCCGCAGCTTCGGTCTCGGAGGATTCTTCCGGCTCAGAAACCTCAGGCTCCTCGCTCTCCTCCACGGAACTCTCTTCGACTTCCGGCTCGGTGCTTTCCACGACTTCTTCTTCGGAGCTTTCCTCTACAGAGGATTCCGAACTTTCTTCCACAGAAGATTCAGAGCTTTCTTCTACCTTGGACTCGGAGCTCTCTTCGACTTTGGATTCAGAACTCTCTTCCTTGGACTCAGAGCTTTCTTCCTTGGACGTGGAACTGTTGAACACATTGCCTCCGGACGCTTTCTTGGAGCATCCGACGATCGCCATGCACAGGATGACGACCAGTACCATAGCTAATACTTTCTTCATTACTGATTCCCCTTTACTTGATCTATAAGATTTTGTTCGCTCTGACGCAGGATATCCTTGCGCAGGTCGAACAGGGTAAACAATGCGATGATCACGACCACGATCAGTACGATGCTGCACAGCATGACCAACGTGGCAAGCGCAGCGGTCTGGACTTGTATTACCAGCAGCGCCAAGATCGTGACAGCGATATACAGGACCAGGCTGACGACCTTGATGACATGGATGCGCGGCCCCTTGGTCGTTCCGGTGTCATTGGCGATCTTCTCCAGTATACCGAACAGAATGAACCAGTACCCGGCGCTCACCAGATTCAGAATGAACCGCACCACGGAAAGGACCGGATCATCCAGTTGCGGCCTGGCGATGTCTATGACCCAAAACGCGCAGCTCGCAGCCGTAAGCACCAACGGGATCCAGTGCATGTAGGACTTGCCTTCCATATAGGCCCCTAACGGCGTAAAGGCCAGGAACAACAAGAACCATCCGATGAACACCGGCAGGATATTGATGGTCAGATTGGTGAATGACAGATTCAGATTGACAAATATGAACAGGAAGCCGAACGCGATTAATGAAATTGCCTTTTTCAGGTCCATTTGTAATCGTACTCCTTTGTGCAAAACATATTACTATTGTATCATTCTCCTGCATGTAATGCAACTTTGAAAAAGTGAAAAGATTTTGTTTCTCATGCAACATTCTGTCAGTCTCAGTTGTTTATAAGGTGAAAGGACTTCAGACTTGCATTGTGGCCCGCTGAGGGGTTATACTTACGCTGTAATGACCGGCCGCTAGGGGAGAAGCGATCCGGTCAAATAACAGAAAAGGAATCAGATCTCATGGAACTGGCAGCGGGCAATACCTTCTTTCCCAACCCATTTGCAGCGGACCTTACCGCTCTCTATGCGCGGACGATCCTGTTTGCCGCCAAAGTCATCAATATTTTCTCGCGCGAAGAGGACACAGGCGTCACGGCTGAGCATCTTCTCGATACCTATGGAGATGCCATGCTGCGGATGGCCTATTCCTATCTGCATAACATGGAGGATGCGGAAGAGGTCGTCCAGGACACGCTGATTCAGTTTCTCAAAGAAACACCGACCTTCAACGGGCCGGTCCATGAGAAAGCCTGGTGTCTGCGGGTCGCAGCAAATCTGGCTAAAAACCGCATCAAATACAACAAGGTGCGCATGGCCGACGAACTCAACGATGAGCTGGTCGCCGAGGAGCGCGAGGACTTGAGCTTCGTCTGGGAGGCTGTCAAATCCCTGCCGGACAAATACCGCGAAGTGATCCATCTGTTTTACTATGAAGGATACAGCACCGCGGAGATCGCCGGTCTCCTGCACCGCAATGAAGCCACCGTCCGCTCCCACCTGGCGCGCGGACGAGAACAGTTGAAATCGATCCTGAAGGAGGCGTACGATTTTGAGTGAGAAATATAAAGAGGTCATGGACCACGTCCGGCTTTCCGACGCAGCACGGCTGCGCATCCTGGACAAGGTCAATGCATCCGAATCCAAAAACCGCTCCTTCCAGTGGCGGCAATGGGGTGCCCTCGCGGCCTGCCTGGTCGTCGCGATAGCCGGCATCCTGGTCTGGCGCACACAGAACCCAGCCACCCCCAAGCAGAACCCCGTCGTCACGGCTCCCTCCAGTATCGAAGAGCATCCTACCTTAGAATCCTTGCAGGCGGCCATGGGCTTCTCCGTGGAAGATATCCGGACACTGTTCCCGGAGACCGCCGCATTCCAGTACAAAAACTACTTCTACGAGATCGGAGAAGTCACCGTACAGGATGGGAATCAGGAGATCGTGTTCCGCAAAGCCGCCGGCAGCGACGACATTTCCGGAGATTATAATGTCTACGCAGTTACCGAAAAGGTGGAGGCAGACGGTACTACCTTTACGATGAAAGGCAACGGGGACACGGTGAGCGTAGTCCTCTGGCAGAAAGGCGATCATGCCTATGCACTGAGCCTGACGCCGGCGATGGCAGAAAAAGATGTTACCACGCTCTGCACGCAGATCCTGGGGTTGGAAGACTAAGATATGCTCTACGGTATATTGTTCGCCATCACGATGCTGGCCGGTCTGGTCCAGGGCGTGACCGGATTCGGATCCTGCATCGTCATCATGCTGGTCCTGCCCTTCTACTTTCCACTGGCAGAAGCCGCCGGCATCGCGGTCGCCACGACGCTCATCATGGGCATCGTCATGATCCTGCGCTACCGCGCCAACATCAAAGTCCGCGAGGCACTGCTGCCCTCGCTTCTATACATCATCGTCAGCAGCCTGGCCATCCATTTCTCAGCCTTCGTGGATCAGGCCCTGATGAAGAAGGTCTTCGGCGTGTTCCTGGTCCTGCTGTCGGAGTTCTACTTAGGATTCGCGCCGGCGGATTCCAATCAAAAAAAGCTCCCGCTGCTGGCGGGGGCTGTCTGCATCATTCTCTCCGCGGCCTGTGACGGCCTCTTCGGCATCGGCGGACCGCTGATGGTCATCTACTTCATGCACCGGACCACGGATCTGCATGAATACCTGGGCACACTCCAGCTCTTCTTCCTGGTCAATAACATCTACAATACCGGCTTCCGCTTCTTCCGCGGGATCTTAGGGCCGCAGCACCTGATCTTCATCGCGGTGGGCATGGCCGGCATTTTGATCGGCGTTCTGATCGCCGGGAAGATCGTGGAGAAGGTACGCCGCGACGTCCTCCGCAAACTGATCTATGTGATGATCGGCATCAGCGGATTAGTGAATCTGCTGTAACAGCGTAAGAAACATAAAAAAGCCTGCTGTGAGGCCATGATATGGGCCTCGACAACAGGCTTTTTTCGTTTTGTGATCAGGCTCTGGTATCCACCACGATCTTCTTGCTGATGTTCAGGATACGCCCAG
>JAEEGL010465605.1_pt1 | contig 11273 bp, 9 predicted proteins | sample 9134231 | NCBI WGS metagenome assembly JAEEGL01 (sample SAMN16246548, study PRJNA631951) | gut metagenome | biome: gut microbiome; feature: rumen; material: fiber-attached | host: Bos | place: Iran: Karaj | collected 2018-10
CCATCCATCGGATCTTCTCTCCAGCGTAGCCTGTCGTATTCCCTTATCTCTTCAGACATCGCGATGTCGATAATCTGACCAATAAACTTAATGGACAGTTCCTTATTCTGGGGATAAAGGACAGCAATATTTGCCAATGCTGCGGATGTCATGGAACATGTGTATAAAGCCCACTCACCTTGGAACTGCTCACCAATACCACTTGGCATTTCGTTGAGCAAGTCCTGTGGAGTAGTGCAGACCATTGAGGTGAGATAGTTCGCCCGACGGATAATCTCTTTCTTTTCTCCATCGAAAGATCCGTGTCCGCTTGTGGCACATGACACCCAAGTAATCTTTGCCACTATCAATACAGCAATGATAAATAGTAATATCAGCATTTTATTCTTCAATCTCCTATTCATTACAGATTTCATGATAATACTTTTCGTAATATGGATCTGCCACCAATTCAGCCCCTCGTTTGGTAGCCATACGCTTAGGATCTGGCATGATACCAACTCTTAGTAAATCCATTCTATCGGCATCAAAGCAAGTGTCTATTGTTATGTCACCTGTTCTATGTTCAATAGTATGCAACTCGCATGCTCGTTTCAGTTTGGCAATCTGCTCATTACTCAACGCTCTAAGTTCAGTATAACGGATAGTGTCAATAAACGCAGAAGCCCTTAAACCATGTTCGTCATCCACAGCATTATTCTTTCTTTCTGAGTCATGAAGGTATGCAAAAGCCATAACAACATCCATATCAGCACCCTCTTGATATAGCATCTGGCCAAACTTGGCGACTCTATCCCAATGCTCCACACCATGAGTCGTTCCCATCTCTTCTGGCCAACGGCTTATGCTAAAACTCCGCAAATTAGAATAGTCAAACGACATGTTACTCTGATTATCCACATAAATACCAACCATTCATATTATTCCCAAATAACCAAATCGCGTGGTAATGTAATCTTCTTAACCTCACCACGTTCTCCGGTCACAAAGTAATTCTTCGCTAGTCCTTCATCAAATTCCTTGACAAATGCAGATCGTATTCGAGCACACTTTTCATTAATAGAATTAAGCAACGGATTTGTTACATCCTCAATACTCTGAATGGTCCGTTCACTCACCCCCATTGGTTTCAACCCCTTGTAGATCTCAAGCAGTTCTTCCCTGTAATCAGCTAGTTCTTTAAAAATGATTCCTTTTGGATACTTCAAGAACAACAGATATACAGCTTTCACCAGCGGTTCCATCTTAACCTCGAAATCATTATAGTCAGGCAACAAGATTCGATAGTCCTTGGTGACAACCAGCCTACTTAGCTGGGCCTTTGTTTTGAACAGGCCTCTAAACGTCCATTCGTTCATACCCTTTGCCCTCAACTTCTGCACCCTAACGTCCATATCCTCCAGCAACGTCAGGCTCATGAATTCCTGATCCTCGTTGAGCGCCAGGATACAGGGTATATGGTCATTCTCCTTACAGCCTGCTATTAGGCCATTGTACTCTGAGTACATCACAAAGCGGCATTTGTCATCATCAAAGCTATGAATCTCTACCAACATGTCATACGACAAACCGTCGCATGTAAACGATAGTTGGCAATGCGAATTCTTCAATTCGTAAGGAGTAGCCCATGTAATATCCTTGTTACCCAGCTCCGTTTTCACATATTGCTCTATTGCTGCCACAGCTGCGGCCTGTTCATGTAACGAAGTCTGACTTACGACCCCAAAAGGAGATTTCCCACCAAATTGTTTCAGCCACCAGTACCCCGATGGCGATATTTCGATCTCCTTGATAATACCTTCCTCAATTTTGAGACGATGCATCATATCCTGATACTCGCCGTCAACGGTAACAATAGCGACAGAACCGTCACCAGACCCGTCAACGTCAGCCCTATAACTCCGCTTCGAATATTGAAGAGAATCCAAGACTTGACTCATCAGTTTCAAATACCCCGCCTTTCCATTGATGACTTTGTGTGGAACTCCGCCTTTCCAAACCATGTTCTCATCAAGATATGGCTCTATGAAACGCATGTCCAACTCATTCCAACACATACATATCAGTTCCACTGCCTGCCTGTATGAGGACAATTTGCCCGGACTTTCTTCCTGGGCATCATATCTGCTGATGATATAGTCAAAATAATCCATGGATATACCTCCTTATCATCAAACGATTCACACTTCTGCCTCTATCTCTTTCTGAGCATACACCACAGCCTCATGCTTCACCTCTTCCTCGCCTTCTACGGCGTCAAGTACCTTGTCTGCCAACCAGATTGTCAGCAGTTCCTTCTCGTCTACTTCGAGCAGCCTTGCCATAATGGGAATCTGGCTCCGTTTAGCCTTCCTCTCCCCACGTTCAATCTTACTGTACATGGGCGTGTCAATCTCCAGTGCTGCCGACAGTTGTCGCTGTACCAGCCCGCGCTCTTCCCTGAGCTCTTTTATCTTTCTTCCAAATATCATGCGTTATGTCTTTGCTTGTTATCGTTGTAATCTTCACCCATATCGCTATCATCTTTCAGATTCTTTAGCCGCTTCACGGCCCTGTCGAAGTCACTCTCTAGTAGTCGCATCTCACGTTCCCTATAGATTTCAAATTCGCGTTCAGCCTTTTCTATGGCCTCTTGGTGCGATACGGTACCACTTCCTTCTAGAATATTCTTCCTCAGTCGCAATATCTGGTCGTCCAAGGCTGCAATCCAGTCTGCCATCGTCATCGGATTCTGCTCCAAAGCCTGGAATTCAGCATAGTCAAGGAACTGTGAAGTCAGCAAGTTCAGTCGCTGCAATTCCAACTCCGTTAGATAGTTCTTAGCAATCTTTACGTCATCGCGTGTCACGTAGTTGCCCTTGAAGTTCGTCATCCCAACAAAGGGCTTCTCGTTATCCACACGTTCATAGATCAACTCTGCCGCCGTATGTTCATGCACGGCATAGTGCATCTTGTTCTGAACGGTAGCGAAAAACAGCTTGGTCATCTTGGCACGTGGATCATAGTCCGTCGAAGTGGCGTATATGTCCGTCACCTGCTGATAGAAGTTCCGTTCGCTGCTTCGGATGTCACGTATACGCTGTAGCAATTCACGGAAATAGCGATTTCCTCCCTGCTTCAGTCGTTCATCGTCCATCGTAAATCCCTTCTGGATATACTCATGCAGTCGCTGTGTGGCCCATCTGCGAAATCTCACGGCTATGGGCGACTGTACACGATAGCCTAGGGCTATGATGACATCAAGGTTATAGTGTAGTACTGTATGAGTCTGCGTTTTGCCCTCTATAGCGCCATGTGGAGTGGTAGTTCGGAATTTCCGAACAACCACTTCTTTATCTAATTCCTTGTCTGCAAAGATGTTTGTCAGATGCTCACTGATGTTCGATTTGCTCGATTGATATATTTCTACTAATTGCGCTTGTGTCAGCCAAACATCCTCATCTGCAAAACGAGTGTTCACACTCACCCTGCCTTCCTCATCCTTATAGAGTATCAGTTTATTCTCTTTGTCCATATCATAATAACGTTTTTCTTCTATCATTTTAGATGTCACTCACCTGTCCCTGTGGCATTGATTCTTGTTTTACTTGTTCACTAAAGCAAATATCAACTCAACATATATAAGTGCTGGCACCACTACGCAGATGATGACAGAACTGACGACATAGTTCCAGCCTATTTTCTTAAAATAGAGCAGGAAATCAACGGACTTATCAAATGCCCAGTCACAACGATCTCGAAACTTCATTGGGTCTTTCCACAAGAAAATCCCCCATGCAATAACAAACATTGGCGTAAGGAATGGCAGCATTGTGATATAATCTATCATCACCATCCATGACAAAGGAATCAGCAAGTAGTACACTACGATATTCACCTCATTATATGTCAATCCTGTCAGTTTAGCAATTGCGTGTTCAATTCCTGCCACCACGGCGAAGATAGGCATCATGATTATCATAACAGCCCATTCCATCTTTGAAAGATGGTCAAAGTCTATTCCCGTCTTTGACTTAATGTCCATATCCTTCGTTTTTAGCCAAACTCCCTCATTAGCAAAGCGAGTGTTCACAGTTACTCTGCCTTCCTCATCCTTATAGAGTATCAGTTTGTTCTCTTTGTCCATACACTATTCATATTTGAACCGTTTCTCATCTTCGTCGAATAACCCTGTTTGTAAATTATAATTTACCTGCACATATATTTCATCGTCACCATCACTTTCTCTACCTTCCCATGATGGTCTTATAATTGAATTCTCATCAGGTATTGCAGTACCATCAATATAAATACGTCCTTTATCACAACATGCCCATGAGTAATTCTTATTGACATCAGATATCAAAATATAGAGATTTCCATACCAATCATAATAGCATTTTATCATTGTATACTCACATTGTAGCAATATATTACCATCATTGTCAATAATTCCATATTTGCTCCCATCTTGAATAATATAAATACTCATATCATATTCATAATCATGATAATAATCAATAGAATCATAAATTAGTGGAACTATTATTCTCCCATCTCCAATAATGCCAAACTTCTCTTTGCCAGAATAAATAATTCTACATCCTTCTTTACAGACCTTTATCGCTTCATTCGAATACTTGCCTTTATCGACAAGTTTGGTCTCATTTTCATAAAGATCATATTCGCGACGTTCTCGATTTCTTATTGCCAATAAATATATGGGGCATATAGCTACGCCACGATATTTAAAACAATGGGGTACAATTGAGGAATACACTTCTTCATTTAAGTAATTCCAGTCTTTCCCACTTCGTATTTTAATTCTACAATCAAACACCTCGTCTTCATCATCTAATTCAACCTGCCCAAAAGAAAAAGACGCATAATCATCTACTTTCGAAGAATTAAGAACTTCTTCTATTATGATATCGTCAGATATTTGTTTTTCAATTAAATCTGCAACTGAATATAATTTTCGTGTTATAGCATCATATTCTACATATTCCTGTCTTTTTATATCATAATAATAGTCAGATGAATAATTCCTTTCAACGCTACACTTTAATAATATTTTTTCTTCCTTTCTAACTATATCATCGTAAACACCAGGCAAATGCAATTCTGTGATAACTTCTAAACTAGATTTGTAAATAATTGCATGAGTTACATCGTGTTTAGGGATCCATTCTTCATATTGTCCACATCTTTCGTCCTCTCGTATTATTTCTTCTTTTGCATAACTAGTAATCCTATATTTTACTAAATAATCTAAATATACTTCATAATTGTCATATTCGTCAAATTCTTCTATAGATTTCTCAACTTTTGTATCTATGTTATATGCTATCTCTGACTTCCAAAATATGAGATATGCATTTCCCCCAAGACGACAAAACACAGCTTCTTCTTCCCTTTTATAAACTTCTGCCATTGACTCGTCATATACAATAGTACATGGCGCAACTCCATTAATTATGATATACTTTTTGTATTCTATGAAGCCATTGCATACCCAGATTTCATTTGTTCTCTTATTAAAGAAAACATCAGGGCGATAGATATCATAGCATTTCCCGTCGTATAAGTCAGTATTTCTTATCTCATCTATTTGGTGGTATGTTAGGAGAACATATTGCGACTTGTCTATATATTCAAAAATGCCAGATTCAAGGTTTATAGGCTGGCACTTGCCGTCTGAACATATTAAATAATAATCGTTCTCCCATTCTTTATTATAGATACTACTATATTCTTTACAAGAAGGATTGCAAAGCCTGTACGTCATTTCATACTCATTGTATTGCAGAAGTTTAATAGGATGAGTATATCCGAAAAGGTCAAAATCGTACAACCATCTTTCATCTTCATCCACAATAGACACATTAATCTCTTCGCCTTTACTGTTGACAAACATAAATGATCCATCCTTTAGATAGCAATATCCCAATTCTTTATCATCTTCAGTGAGAAGCACACCAAAAGAACAAATGCCATGCTTTTCCAACAAATGCTTAGCGGCATTTGCTATATTTTCATTTCTATTTCCCTTATTCTTTACATCCATACGCTAATTAGCAAGAATCAGTTATATCTAAGTTTTCAGCACTCTGTTTATTCTATTCGTACTATTTCCCATACATCTTTATTATGTTCCTCATTAATTCCGACTTTCTTGAGTTCAATCTCTTTTCCTTTATAGGTCTTGTCAAGAGTTATATTTCTAAAATTGCTTCTGTGAACATATAATGTACTTTTATCTGGGAGTTTTACAATAGCACTTCCATATTGTACCCAGCTAATAATCCCTTTAACTGTTTCATGTAGTGCGACCTCCTTTTGCCTATGAGATTTCTTCTCTTGTTGAAGGTATGGCTTTGCATAAACATGCAATTGTGTATTTCTAAGCCATCCTTTCCCACTTGTTTCCTTGTGAAAGTTCTTGATGATAAGCTCTGTAGATTCTGGGATGCTATCATTCCAGTATTGTGTAGCAATTTCTTTGGGTACGAGAAAATCCTTGCCCCCCACATTAAATATTATAGTTTTATCTGTTTCTCTTATTTTTGCCCCTTTAACTGGAATAATATTTGTCGTTTTCCAATTTGTTTTTGTAATTCGTCTCTCTGCAATTACATAGTAATAGCCGTGATATGTTGTTATCTCATCATAAGAGCATTCCAAAGTAGTTTGGCCTTTAGAGTTACGAACCCCCCATTTTCCCATAAAAAGGTATTTTACACTGCCATTGGATAGTTGTATCTCTTTCTCAGGAACAGGCTGCCCTTTCTCATCGATATGTCCAATACAATTGTTTAAAACGACTTCTGCTCTGCCATCTTCGAGTGCGCTTATATGACTATAGATCGAAGATATGCGTTTCCCATTAAGATCTACCAAATACTCACTTTCATTATCCCTTACCTTGACAATGTCTTCCGTCCACAAACAAATAAAACTATGATTGCATGGTACAATAATTCCATTTGAATTAACCAATCCAAAATGATGATATTGCTGAATTACTACAAGATCACGATGGAGTCTTTTAACATCTAAAATTCTGTCTTTCCTACTCAGGATGGTGTTCCCTTCATGATTGACTAATTCCCAGTATCCCAACATCTTTGAGGCTTTTATGTTGTCAGACAACTGAGTTTGTATTTCTGGAACAAGATGACCTGTTGCATCTATTTCCGCATTTTTCCCTTCAATAACAACTTTTGCTTTTCCTTCATTCAACTCTCCAATAAAAGACGCTCCTCCAGTAATAATACTTCCTTCTGCATCAATAATATCGAAATAAGTCCTTTCTGGCTGTAGCCAGCTCCCTTCTTTATGAACTTTGCCCATTCGAAGTCCTTCTCCCCATTCGCTTATTTCTTCATAGATGGTCCATTCAGAACTGTAATTCCCGTTGAAATCCAAATCGTTCCACTTCCCGTCCTTTTTACGCTGTACACGCATCAGATTCCGCTCAAGGATGAGTTTCATATTAGAGAAATCTTCTTCTACTATCTTAATTCCTTCTAGGTCAACAAAAATAGTGCTGTAACTTAAACGAACAAAAAACTTTGTTCCATCTAACACATAAAATGACGAGAATGGTTCGCTTTCATCTTTATGAAATAGACTAACTTTCTCTACTCTTTCAGTCATTCGAACAGAGTTGACCTGGTCTCCTGCTCTACGTTCACGGAACGAACTATTTATATTGCCTAACCAAAAAGAATCTCGTCCCTCTGCTATATATGCACTTCCTGTAAGAGGATGAATCCTGATGTACTCGCACTCACGAGCCATTTCACCGATTGGGTCTACTATACCTTCTTTCCTATTAAAACCCACAATAAACGTGCCGTCTTCTCTAGATACACACGAAGTAAAATGAGGTTCTATAATAGTCGTTACGCCATACTTGAAACCGATTTTTTTCTTTTCTTCAAATGGTATAACATGTCCGCCATCTCTCATCATTTGTTCGACAGCTTCCTGTTTCCTGATTTCTTTTTCTTGCGCTTTCTGCTCTAATTCCTTGATATATTTCTCCTTTGTTTCCTGTTCATCAGCAAGACGTTTTGCTATTTCCGGATGCATTTTAAAATATGCTGTTTCTGCATCATAATAGTAGAGTTTGTGTGTGTCATGATCGAACTTTAACATATCAAGAGTGACAGGTTTTCCTCCAAAACTTTTTTCCGTGTTGGCATAATGCCATGTTGAGTCTGGTTCAACCCAATTGCATTTCAGAACAAGTTGCCCACTTTCTCTGCTCCATTTTCTTGCCTCGTTATCGAAAATAAAAGCATTGCGTTTGTTAGCAAAATAGATGTCCTTCATGGCAAGATTGTTCAAGCCAACGTATTTCCTGTTATCATCAAAGTTGAATACCCAGATGATATAATAGTCATTCAAGCGATAGAATGTATCGCGTTCAGTGATAACGCTCAAGAATGTTGTGGAGAGTTGAATCTCGAATACAATTTTATGCCCTTGATATTCTATCTGTACATCAGGCTGTCTCCAACTGAAGAAAGGGAGCGTACTATAAACCCGTTTCTCCATTTCGACATTACTGATTCCCAGCGAAAGACTATTTCTGTCCCGAAGACTAACATAGAGTTCCTGTTTCAAATTCTTATGTCGCTGGCTTTGACCAAACAACCCGTATTTCTTTCTGTTGATATCTTCTACGGATTGTCCAGTAGTCGTTTTCTTACAATGTACACTGTCATTCTTGTGGGTAAAGATTGCAGGTACACCACGTTCATCGCCTCTTCCGGATATACGTATCATTTCAAAGCATTTAGGACAAACAAATCGCCTGTTGTTTTGCGATATACACTGTTGAAAAATAGCACGCCACTTCTGCAACTCATCTATGGGCTTCATAAAGAATTCTTCAGCATATAAGGTTTCACCTGTTTCTAAATCAAAGATTTCTTTTATCTTGTGGTCTCGTTTCTTTCGAACAAGAGGCTCTACTGTATCAATGGGCAAACCATTATTAGGTTCTTCCTTTTCAGTTTGTTCCGCAAGAGGCGTTTCCTCTTCAGATTCTTTCACGGCCTCTCCATCTTCTTCCATTATGTCATCTTGAGGCATCTCTATGGGTTTGTCTTCTTCCTCTAATGCATGGATTAGTTCTATAATATCATTCTCAACCTGCGTTAACTCTACACTGTGAATCCGTAGCCAGTTTTGTAGATTTAAAATCTCCGAATTGATGATCTGTAAATCATCGGTAATAGTATCATCTTTGCCAATTATTTCTTCGTACTTTCTTTTTTCAACTTCAAGCAATGACTTACGACTCTTCAAGTCAACTGTATCGTTCTGCAGATGAGCAACAGATTGTTGCAACTTTCTATAGCAAGATGAACTATCACTTACTTCTTTTTCTTTACTTCTAATATCTTCCTCTATCTTAATAATATGTTCTGCTACTTTTTGTAAAGGACGCTTTTCTTCAATCTCACTCCTTAAAGCGACTATTTGCTTATCAACATCTTTCTTTTGCTTATCTAAATTAGATAATTGCTGATCAATATCTTGTTTGTTCTGCAACAACTTTTTCAGTCGAGACAGATAATCAGAAGACTTATCCTGATGTGCTCGTATTTTGTCGAGAATGACTCTAACATCCTCGCCCAAAAGCATACTGGCAATATTTAACTTCATTTTACTGATATTTCAATAGCGTTATTAACAAGCCTCTCGTAATCTACAAGTTCACGTTTCAATCCTTCAAGTGATTTCAGATTATCAGCATCATCTATCCTTGCCTTAAAATCATCCAAAGTCCCTTGCCACTTGTCTTTCAGAGTTGAAAGTTTTTCTCTAACCTCTTTCCGCTGAGATATCCTAGCTTTCTGTTCTTCTCTTTGCTTTGATTTCTCTTTCAGAGATTCAATCTCATAATTCAAATTGTCAACATCGTGATCTAAAGAAGACTTTTCTTCCTTAAATTTCCCTAATTGAGCTAGAATCAAATCATGTTCCTTATGGGAGGAGCGTAGTTTTTCTGTTAAGTTTCCAAGGAGTGCATTTTTTTCATCAAGTCTACCTTCCAGTATTGCCTTAGCATCGCATAATTCTTCATCGTTCAGTAATTGTGAAAGCAAAGCATGTATAGAATCCTTCTCACTTCTTGAAGAAGTAAATTCTTGTTTAGATGTATCCAAAGAATCACTTAATACTCTAATCTTTTCCTCAAGCGCACTAATAGTTTGGCAAGCATTGTTATACTTGCCCTGTGCCTCACCCTCCTTTTTCTCGGCAATTGCCAAATCCTTTTGTACATCCCTTCCAAGGATTATTTTTGCAAGAAATATATTTATGAACATATTACTACTATTTCAAAAGCAAGAACACAATAGCAGCTAACGCAATCAGTGAGACAGCATTGACAATCAGGCAGTATTTAAGCTTTACCTGAATCTCTAATAGCGAATCTTTGAACTCATCAGTGGCGTTGGAGATTTTTTCAGTTGCTGCATTTGAAGCCTTGATAACGGCGTCTCTGTCCTTTTCAAATACTTTGACCTTCTGGTCATAGTCCTTGCCGATGCTATCCACAAGTTCTTTGACTTTAGTTGTTATGATACCAAGTTGGCTTACATACTCAGCTGTGGTTTTGTTCAGACCATCATACGAACTGACTGTCTTTTCCACTTGTTTCCGGGCAGACTCTACGTTTTTGAGCCCCTGTTCTAACTCCCTAAGTGAGTTGTTGATTTTCTCGTCAATCATAATTCTTCAATATATTTTTGATTTATACTATTCAATTCATCAGTATGTATTTCAAGTTGAACGGCAAGCTGTATCTTCTCGATATACTCTTTGTCCTCAGGAAGAAGGGCAGTATGGGCTATGAGCAATTGCGTATATTCGTCAAGGAGATCAAGCTTTCCCTGAAAAGAATACAACTTCATGACTGCTTTGTAGTCGTTAAACAGTTCTTCTTCAAGCATTTCGTTTTCCTGTTGCCCAAGGAAGAGAATACAGAAGATGTTCAGTAGGTTCAATACTGGATTCATTTCAGCAACAGCTCGCCTTATCAGACGCACAGCACCTTGCAAGTGCTTGATGTTGTCCTTTTGGGAATCATTGTTGACAATATCTGGGTCAACCACTCTCATATATTTTTTCACCAGACCAAAGTCAAATATTTCACTCTCACTATGAATGTCATAGTTGGTATCATCCTTCAGGGAGAAAGGCACCTCCTGACTTACACTAGAATCGTATGTAACGAACCCTTCCCTTGCGTATTTCGAGTTGAAATAGTAGTA
>JAEEGL011288752.1_pt1 | contig 11273 bp, 12 predicted proteins | sample 9134231 | NCBI WGS metagenome assembly JAEEGL01 (sample SAMN16246548, study PRJNA631951) | gut metagenome | biome: gut microbiome; feature: rumen; material: fiber-attached | host: Bos | place: Iran: Karaj | collected 2018-10
ATAACTACCATAACGCTAAAGAAAAAGCGCACATCGTTGGTTATGTCTATGTTTTAGAAGGTTTCATGGATGTGTTCGCCTTATACCGCATTGGCATTGAATCATGCGTAGCGTTGATGGGTACAGCCTTAACCGCTGAACATATTCGCTTACTCAGATCTCTTAACGCTGAAATAAGACTTTGTCTTGATGGTGACCTTCCAGGGCAAAAAGCCTCAATGGATATCGCCACTAACTTAGTTAACAATGGTCTTAAGGTTCGTATCGTTGATAATCAAGGCAGCAGCAAAGACCCAGATGAAATCTTGAATACTGAAGGCGAGATAGCGCTCAATGCATATCTGAACAAGCTTATTTCTCGCGTGGACTTTGTCCTTAACTATTACAAGAACACTAATCCACTTCAAACAACCGAGCAAAAAACGCAGTTGATTTCCGAATTCATTCCGGTCTTATTAGGCATTCGTTCTCAATTAGAACTTGATAGTTATATTAATAAACTCGCAAATATTACCGGTTATGATTCAGATTCCATCAGGAACTTGCTCAAAACTGCGAGAAATAAACCACAGGATACCGACTTCAAGAAGACAATCATGGAAATGCATCCTGAAAGAAAGGTCCTCAGAAAGCTCGCAACTGCGGAGCGTGAGCTTTTATACCAAATGCTCCAAAACAAGCGTGCAGTGACCTTTTATGAGACAAAAATCGGTGGTTTCTACGATGAAACGTACCGCATGATTGCTAATTATCTCATTGAATACGCGAAACAAAACGAAGATTTCGTTCCTAGAGACTTACTTAACTCTCTCGAAAGTAGTGAACTTCCAGAGAAAGATGAGCTTATTAATCAAATTACTGAACTCTACATGGAAAGAACTCATCCAAATGTTTGTACCGATGAACTATTAGAGAACATCAACAACATTATTAACGAAGAAAAAGAAATCATCTTTGAAAAAGATACATTGAATCAATCTCTCGAAGGGAAAGATCCATTAGAGAAGGCGCGCATTATCTCAGAGCATAACCGCCGCAAGATGAAAAACCAAAAATAAATTTATTCGATAAAACAGTGAAAGGGGCATTGATTTATGGGTAGAAAGAAAAAAGAAGAGGCCGTGGAAGCGGAAGTTAAACAACCAAAGAAACGCGGTAGACCAAAAGTCAGTGAAGGTGCAGCTAGTTCACCAAAAATCAAACTAGACAAGAAGAAAAAAGTGAAAACCATCTATGACGACGATGGTGAAATTCTCTCTCTTGATGACATTAAAAATAGTTTATTAAAGAAAGCAAAATCATCTGGCATTATTGACCAAAGTGATATTTACGATGCTTTAAGTCAATTCGAATTAGATGATGATACCATTCTTGATTTAATCAACTTCTTCAAAGATAACGGTATCGAAGTTATTTCTGATGAAGAAGATGACAACGAAGACTTCGAAGAATTCGATGAATCCAAGATGAATCTTGACGAAGAACCTGACGACGATTTCTTTGCCGAAGAAGGCGAAGAAGCTGAAGAAGATATCGATATCGATTATCTCGGTAGTGAAGTCAGAATCAACGACTCCGTGAAGATGTACCTTAAAGAAATTGGTAAATACGACCTTTTAAAAGCGGAAGATGAACCAATACTCGCTAAAAAGATTCTCGAAGGCGATGAAGAAGCCAAACAAACCTTAATCAATGCGAACTTGCGTTTAGTCGTTAACATCGCTAAACACTATGTTGGTCGTGGTATGTTGTTCTTGGATTTAATTCAAGAAGGTAACTTAGGTCTTATGAAAGCCGTCGATAAATTCGATTACACTAAAGGCTATAAGTTCTCCACCTATGCGACATGGTGGATCCGTCAAGCTATTACCCGTGCTATCGCGGACCAAGCTAGAACCATTCGTATTCCAGTCCATATGGTTGAAACCATTAATAAGATGACACGTATCCAAAGACAACTCATCCAAGACTTTGGTCGTGAACCAACCGCGGAAGAAATTTCTGAAGCGATGAATGGCGAATTAAGCGCCAAACGTATTAGAGAAATCCAAAGAATCGCTATGGAACCAGTCTCCTTAGAAACCCCAATCGGTGAAGAAGATGATTCCCACCTTGGTGACTTTATCGAAGATAAGGAAAGCGAATCTCCAGTGGATTTCACCACCAGACAACTCTTAAAAGAAGAATTATACGCTATCCTCAAAGATTTGAGCGATCGTGAAGAAAGAGTCATTAGACTCCGTTATGGTTTAGACGACAATAGACCAAGAACTCTTGAAGAAGTCGGCCGTGAATTCGGCGTCACTCGTGAAAGAATTCGTCAAATTGAAGCTAAAGCCATTAAGAAACTTAGACACCCAACTCGTTCTAAGAGATTAGGTGACTACAAGGAAAAGATTTAATGATTAAGTTATCTAAACGCTTAAAAATCATCCATGACATGGTGCCAAAGTCTGTGGTTGCCGATATTGGTAGTGACCACGGAAAGTTAATGATTGCCCTCGTTCAAAGCGGGACAATCACCAAGGGCTATGCTGTGGAAAATAAAGAAGGCCCATTTGAAAGATTAAGAAGTAATTTAATCAGATATCATGTTAATGATATAGTTACTCCTCTTTTCAGCGATGGTATTAAGGACATTACTCGTGATGTCTCGACAATTGTCATTGCTGGTATGGGCGGATCTTCTATTGTGAATATCTTGAAAAGCCATCCAGAAAAGATGGTCTCTGTCCAAACAATTATCATCGACGCTCATACAGCGGTCCCTTTTGCCAGAAAAGAAATCTGCCAAATGGGTTTTGCCATCGCCGATGAACAAATCGTCAAAGAAGATGATATTTTCTATGAAATTATCAAATTCGTCAAAGCCGAGAAAGCTATCATCAGTGATGAAGACTTAGAGTTTGGACCAATCTTAAGACAAGAAAAGTCAGCGACTTTTAAAGAAAAGTATCAAAATCGTATCGATGAGATTGACGCTATTTTGGCGAAAGGCGCTTTACCAGAATCCAGAATTCATTCTTTGAATGATGAGAAGCAAAAGTTGGAGAGATACTTATGAAAACAAAACTTCTCGTAAGAAAATTAGCGACTCGTTTCCCAAAAAGACTCGCTAAAATCTATCATGACCATGTCGGTCTTATGACTGGCAAACTCCCAGAAGAAGTGCACAAGATTGTTCTTTGCCTTGATTTTGACTGGCAAGTTCTTCCTCTCATCAAAGAGAATAAGCCAGATCTGATTATCACTCACCATCCATTTATCTATGGTACAAAGTACCAAGTTTTCAAGTGGGACAAGAATAGAGAAATGCTTTGTGGCGAAATCGATGCCTTAGGCGTGCCTGTTTATAGCATGCACACCAACTTCGACGCTGGTAAAGGTGGCATGAACGATGCTTTAACCGAAGCCCTTGGTTTAGAAAATGTTTACATGCCTGAAAAAGAGCCTTGCATGCGTATTGGTTGGCTCAAAGAAGCCATGCCAGTGGAAGAATTCGCTAAGTTTGCTAAAGCAAAACTTGACATGGACTATGGTCTTCTCATCGCAGAAGGTCCAGAGATGGTCAAGAAAGTTGGCATCGTTGGAGGCGGTGGTTCTCGTGACTGGCCAATTGCTAGAGATGAAGGCTGTGATATTTATATATCAGGCGACGCTCCACATCATGTCAGAAGATCAATTGTTAATGAAAACTGTAACTATTTAGATCTCCCACACGAAGTGGAAAAAATCTTCATGCCACAGATGAAAAAGATTCTTCTTTCCATCGATCCAACCCTTGAAATATTGATGGTTGACCATGAAGAACTACCAAAAGTGATTTAGTAAAAGACTAGTAAATAATTAGTAAAACATATCTTTGATATAAACGGAGAACGATTATGAAAGCAATCATTGAAATTAACAAATTTGGAACCATTAAAGTGGAACTCTACAAGGATGTTGCGCCTATTACAGTTGAAAACTTTGTGAAGCTCGCTAATAAGGGCTTTTATAACGGTCTCACCTTCCATAGAGTCATCAAAGGATTCATGATTCAAGGCGGTTGCCCAAAAGGTAACGGCACTGGCGGTCCTGGCTATTGTATCAAGGGTGAATTCGCCGCTAACGGAGTTAGCAACCCATTAAAACACACTAGAGGTGTCATTTCTATGGCCCGTGCTATGGATCCAGATTCAGCAGGTAGCCAATTCTTTATTATGCATCAAGATGCTCCTTATCTAGATGGACAATACGCTGCCTTTGGCAAAGTTATCGAAGGTATCGAAGTTGTTGATGCTATTGCATCAGTGAAAACAAATTACTATGATATGCCTCTTGATAGAGTGGTTATTAAACAAATTAAGATTGAGGAATAATATGGCAAAAGACTTATTGATTGGCTCCCATGTTGGGATGAATGCTCCAGATTATTACTTAGGCAGTGTTAACGAAGCTATCAGCTATGGCTCCACAACATTCATGTTTTATACTGGCGCGCCACAAAATTCATATCGTAAACCTCTTAAGGATTTAAAGATTGAAGAAGGACGTGCTTTGCTTGCAAAGCATGGATATGATGAAAGCAAATTAGTGGTCCATGCTCCTTATATTATTAACGCCGCTAATCCTAAACGTCCTGAGCTCTTGGAATTATCGATTAAGACAATTATTGATGAACTGCAAAGAACAGCGGCCTTCGGGGCTAAAATGATGGTTCTCCACCCAGGAAATCACTTAGGCGCCGGTCCAGAAGTTGCTATTAAGGTCTTAGCAAAGTCTTTGGATGAAGTTTTCTCTAGAGATGGAACAGATGTGAAGATTGCCATTGAGACAATGGCAGGTAAAGGCAGTGAAATTGGTACTTCTTTCCAAGAAGTCCGTCAAATCATCGATGAATGCCATTATCCTGAAAGGCTTGGTGTTTGCTTAGATACATGCCACGTCCATGATGCTGGCTACGACGTTAACGACGCTGATTCTTTGCTAAAAGAATTTGATGAAGTTATTGGCTTAGATCGTTTATTGGTGGTCCACGTCAATGATTCGAAGAATATTAGAGGCGCACATAAGGATAGACACGAAAACCTCGGCTATGGAGAAATTGGCTTCGAAGCTTTATGCAGAATCGCTAATCATCCTCTTTTAAGAAACATTCCAAAGATCTTAGAAACCCCATATATAAATGAAAAGCCCCCATATTCTGATGAAATCAGAATGATGAGAGCGGAATCTTTTGAACCTAATTGGAAAGAAAGATATTAGAGTAAACTGTTAATCTCGTTAATCAAAGTGTCATAGACTTCGGCTTCTGACACTTTTTTAATAATTTCACCTTTTTTAAAGATGACGTATTCGCCTATGCCACCCGCGACGCCTATGTCCGCGTGCTTGCCTTCACCTGGACCATTGACGACACAGCCCATAATAGCCACGGTTAGTTTGATATTGTTTTCTTCTAAATACTTAAGGACTTTGAGGCCAAGAGGCTTACAATCAACCTGCGTTCTTCCACATGTTGGGCAAGATATGAAAGTAGGATAATTTTCATATAATCCACAGTCGTGTAATAAACGTTTTGCGGCCAAGACTTCTTCTTGCGCAGGTCCAGTGATGGAAATTCTAATGGTGTCGCCGATGCCTTCTAAAAGAAGAGGAGCTAATCCAGCCACACTTCTAATAAGTGAAATGTCTTTAGGACCAGCTTCAGTAATACCGATATGTAACGGATATGGGAAAGTCTCACTAGCTAAGCGATAGGCTTTGATGGTTTCGTGAATGTCACTCGCCTTTAAAGAGATGACGATATTGTTAAAGCCATACTTTTCTAATATTTCAACTTGCTTTTTAGCGGAATAGACGAGTTTTTCGCAAAGCGAAAGGTTTTTACCTTCGAATTCAGAATTGATTGATCCTGAGTTAGCGCCAACGCGAATAATGACGCCTCTAGCTTTAGCGAGTTCGACGATTTCCTTAATTTGGTCTTCGTTTTTAATGTTGCCGGGATTAAGACGAATCTTATCAGCGCCACTGAGAATGGCTTGCTTAGCTAAACGAGCATCGAAATGGATATCAGCTACTAATGGAATAGAGATGCCTTTCTTAATTTGTTCGATAGCAAGGGCATCTTCCATATCAAGAACAGAGACACGCATCAAATCAGCGCCCATCTTTGCGCACTCATTGATTTCATTAACGACTTCCTCAACATGAGAAGTCTTATGCTTACACATCGACTGAATCAAAACTTTGTTTTGCCCACCGATAATAGTGTTTTTGATCTTAAATTGTTTGGTCTCGTTTCTTTTCATAACTAACTAATTATACAATACTTTTTATTCTCAAATAAAAATATATTTGCATTATATTTCTCGTGTGGTAAGATATTAAGCGACTTTGAAGGAGAAAATCAAATGGCAAAAGGCAAAGACGATAGAATCTCATTAACATTAAAGTGCACAGAATGTGGCGAAGAAAACTATCTCACTTCTAAAAATAAAAAGAAACATCCAGATAGATTAGAGCAAAAGAAATATTGCCCACGCTGCAAAAAAGTGACTCTCCATCGTGAGAAAAAGAAATAATAGGCTATGCCTATTTTTTTGTTTATGACAAAAGTTATTCCGTTTATTTACGAAGACTTAGATGATTTATACGCTAACACGTATCTTTTAATTGACGAAGATAATCAATGCGTTGTAATTGATCCTGCTAAGAATTATCAAGGTCTGGTGAACTACATTAATAAAAACAATCTTTTACTCAAAGGCATTTTAATTACACATGGTCACGCTGACCATATGCGTGGTATTGATTGCCTCGTGGATGCGTTTGGTGCGCCTGTCTACATCGGTTTTGATGACGCTGATAAACTCACTGATAAGTATGGCAACTGTTCCATGCTGCTTGGAGAAATACTCATTATCAAAGCCAAAGCAACCACAGTCGCTGATAACGAAGTTTTGCATTTATTAAAAGAAGATATCAAAGTCATTTCAACTCCATATCACACCTCAGGTTCTGTTAGTTTCTATCTAAAAGATAGTGGTGTGCTTTTCTCTGGCGATTTTATCTTGCCACATGGCATTGGCAGAAGCGATTTACCAGATTCACGCCCACGTGAGTTATCGCGCTCCATGGCCAAGATTATTTCCTTGCCAAAAGAAACAAAGATTTATGGAGGACATGGCAAGCCATCGACTCTTGAGATAGAGCTCCGTGTAAATCCATTTGTCAAATAATGAATATTTGATATAATATTCAAGGAAATTTATTGAAAGGAAATATACTTTTTATGGTAAATGTTACTGAATTAAGACCAGGCAACTTCTTCATCGATGAAGGCAACTTATACCAAGTTTTAGACATTTTGTTAAACAAAACCGCCATGAGAAAGATGGTTGCTAAAGTCAAAGTTAAAAACGTGCGCACAGGCACGATCAACGAATTAGCCCGTAACTCTGGTTACATGGTTGATAACGTCCGTCTTGACAAGAGACAAATGCAATATCTCTATGACAGTGGTGACTTCTTAGTCTTCATGGATCAAGAGACATATGACCAAGTCGAAATCCCAGTTGACCGTCTCCAATGGGAAAAACAATTCCTCAAAGGTGATGAAATCGTTGAAATCACTTCTTATGAAGGCGAAATCCTCGGTGTCAACTTACCAGCTAAGGTCGCTTTAAAGATTACACAATGTGATCCAGGTGTCAGAGGCGATACAGTTAATAAACCAACCAAACCAGCTACATTAGAAACCGGTTTAGTCGTCAGAGTTCCATTATTCATTGAAGAAGGCGAAGAAGTCTTAGTCCGTACAGACAATGGCGAATACGACGGCAGAGCCTAATAGGTGATTTTATGGAATTGTGGCAAGCAATTGTATTAGCAGTTGGCACATTAATTGCCGGTGGTATTGCAGGTTTCTTCATTGCTAGATATATCTTCCAAAAGCAATTAAAAGAGAACCCTCCAGTCAATGAAAAAATGATTCGTGCGATGTTCAGAAGCATGGGTAGAACACCAAGCGAAAAACAAGTCCGCGAAATCATGAGAAGCATGAATTCTGGCAAGTAAAAATCAACTCAAAAAATAAAGCACTCGTTGTGAGTGCTTTTTATTTATACTATAAATAGTATGTTCTACTAATTATTTACTTGCTCTTTACTTTGTTGTTCTTGAGCCATTTCTTGTTGTTTATCCTTCTTCCACCAGGTGAAAACTCTTTCATTTCCGGCTCTTAAACGAGCAATATTTTGATGGTGTCTGGCAATCATAATAGCAACCATAATTGTCATCACAATGGCGTAAACATAATTGCAGTAAAGCATGCTTCCCCATTGAATGACGAAGACTAAATAAATGTTATCAGCAGGCATGACTCTGAACTGCACCAAGATGGCCCAAACCCAGGTCACAACAACGTTAATAATGCCTGTTAAGATGGAAGAAAGAGAGACATAATGCCATTTTGCAAGTGTTCCAAGATAGGAAATTAAACCAATAACGCCAAAACCCCAAGAAGTGGTAACCGCTAAGCCGATATATGTAGAGGCGGCTTTGCCACCTCTAAAGTTTGTGAATAATGGAAAGACATTACCCAAAACAGCGCCTAAACAAGCAGTCCAATAAACTGGCCATTGAATCATATAGGCACTTGTTTCGCCTTTATACATCTCAAAAGCTGTAGGTAATAATGGTAAACCATTATTCATTGGAACATATGTCAAAATAGCCCAGCAGATATAAAGTGGAGCGATGGTTTTGAAGACGTCGAAGAAAAAGACGATAAAGAAGTACTTTTTACCCCATATTCTACCGCAATTAGTAGCACCGCAATTATGTGAACCATAATCACGTGGATCCTGCTTAAATATCATTTTTCCAATAGGAATTGAGATATTAGCGCTGCCTAAAACATATCCAATGATTAAGCAAATGAACGCCACCAATATATTAATAAATATATTCATTTTTCTTCCTCCAAAATCATACTTTTTATTCTACTAAAATGCTTTTTATTTGCAACTTAATTTGTATATAATTAAGTCTTGCAAAGACAAAATATGGCAAATAATAACACAAAAACAACATATACTGCTGATGATATTCATGTGATGAAGGGTTTGGAGGGTGTTAGAAAAAGACCCGCCATGTACATTGGTTCAACCAATAGTGCAGGACTTCATCATTTAGTTTGGGAAGTTGTCGATAATGCTGTCGACGAAGCCTTATCTGGATTCGGTAAAAAGATCGTTGTCACCATGCATAAAGATGGTTCCGTCAGCGTTCTTGACGAAGGTAGGGGTATCCCAGTTGGCATCAATAAAGAGACTGGTCGACCTGCGGTCGAAGTCGTTTTTACTGAACTCCACGCTGGTGGCAAATTCAATAACGCAGTTTATAAAAGTGCGGCTGGTTTGCATGGTGTTGGTGCTTCCGTTACTAATGCCTTAAGTGAATGGATAGACGTTAACGTCTATCAAAATGGCAACATTTACCACCTCAGATTTGAAAACGGTGGTAATTTGGTCGTTCCATTAGAAGTTGTCGGAACGACAAAAAAACACGGTACATATGTGCGTTTTAAGCCAGATGCGACCATTTTTTCCACTGTTGAATTCAAATGGGATACAATTTATAGCCATTTACAAGAGTCTGCTTTCTTGATGAAAGGTGTTGAGTTCGTCTTAATAGACGAAAAAACAGGACAAACTCAAAGCTTTTTATATGAAAACGGTCTAGTTGAGTACATCAATAATGTCAATGTGAACAAAAACCCACTTTCTAAGGTAATTGATTTCTCAGACACTGATTCTGATACGCAAATCGATATCGAAATTGCTCTTCAATACTGTAACGAAGACTACAACGAAACAATCTATTCTTACGTTAATAACGTAAGAACAAGAGACGGAGGCACTCATGAAACCGGCTTCCGTTTAGGTATCACAAAAGCCGTTAATGATTTCGCCGAAATGGCTAAATTAGCAAAAGGTAAGAAGCTTGAAGGCAGTGATATCAGAGAAGGCTTGACCGCTGTTATCTCTTTAAAAATTCCTGAAACTTTGCTCGAATTCGAAGGTCAAACTAAGGGAAAATTAGGCACTCCACAAGCCACTTCTGTGGTCTCAAATTTCATTTATAATAAGTTATCTTATTATCTTACTGAAAATAAGGAGTTTGCCATCAACTTAATCAACAAGTGTGTTGCGTCTCAAACTGCACGTATTGCGGCAAGAAAAGCTAAAGAAGAAGCTCGTAGTAGCAAAAAGACCAAACAAGACCTCATTTTGAGTGATAAATTAACACCTGCACAGAGCAAAGATTACGCTAAAAACGAATTATTCATTGTTGAAGGTGACTCCGCTGGTGGTACCGCTAAGAAAGGTAGAGATCGTTTGCATCAAGCAATCTTACCACTACGTGGTAAACCACTTAATACAGACTCAATTTCTATTGATAAATTAGTCCACAATGAAGAATTTGCAACTATCATTAATACCATTGGTGCGGGTTTTGGCCAAAGCTTTGATATTGATGATATTAAATATGGCAAAATCATCATTATGACCGATGCTGATACTGATGGTGCGCACATCCAAACGTTATTATTAACGTTTTTCTACAATTTCATGCGCCAATTAATCACATCTGGTCACGTTTATATCGCTGTTCCTCCGCTTTATCGTGTTTATAAAGAAGACGGACATCGCGTCATTCAAGAATATGCTTGGGATGACGAAGGCTTAGAAGCCGCGAAGAAAAAAGTCGGTGGCGGATATAAGGTCAGCCGTTATAAAGGTTTAGGTGAAATGGACGCTATTCAACTTAAAGAAACAACCATGGATCCTCGTACAAGATTACTTATTCAAGTCGACATTGAAGACCCAATTCTCGTCGAAAGAAGAGTCAATATTTTGATGGGTAGAGATACCTCTGTTAGACGTGCTTGGGTGGAAGAGAATGTTGATTTCAACAAAGTTGACACTTTCATTAAGGAGGTAAAATAATCGTATGGCTAGAAGCAAAAAGAACGAAATAGTCGAAGAAAAATACGAAGAAAATATCTCCATTCAACCAATGGAAGATGTCATGGGTGATCGTTATGCCACTTACGCTAAATACGTCATTCAAGATCGTGCTATTCCTGATGTCAGAGACGGCTTAAAACCAGTTCAAAGACGTATCATTTTCACGATGTTCAGAAACAATAACGTCTTCAATAAACCAACTAGAAAATGTGCTCATACCGTTGGTGCGGTTATGGGTACTTTCCACCCTCATGG
>JAEEGL011305410.1_pt1 | contig 11273 bp, 8 predicted proteins | sample 9134231 | NCBI WGS metagenome assembly JAEEGL01 (sample SAMN16246548, study PRJNA631951) | gut metagenome | biome: gut microbiome; feature: rumen; material: fiber-attached | host: Bos | place: Iran: Karaj | collected 2018-10
AAGTGAGACAAGTCTCACATATTCCGAATCCTCAGTTTGAACAAGCCCTTTACCTGTTGTCGTTAAATCTTTATCCATATATTTATAACGTTTTCATTCTTTTCTTCTTTCGTGAATCCGTAAATCGGTTGTTCCATCAGCCATCAGACCTCAGCCATCCAACATCTTCTATCCATATTTTGTTTGCAAAATTAATCATTTTATTTCATATAATCACTAAACTCGCTATTATCCTGTAAAAAACCTTCTAGCCCCATGACATAATGATGCTTTGGATATTCCATATAACGGATTCATAATCATCTTAATTGTTTTCAATTATATAAGCAATCAGTTTTCTCAACTCCGACAAGGGATGTTTGGGGAAAGAATAGTCGTATTCTCTGCTTTCAGAGAGATTCATGGTCAGTCCATGGGTGAACGCCTCGTCATACGGGTCTTTAAACCAACCTTTTTTATTATCTTCAACGACAAGATTCTGCCGTATTGCATATTCAAAAACGGTAGCGTCACGAACACCAGTAGTGCCTCGTTCTTCAAATTGCCCCTTTACGCAGAGAGCCAAGTCTTGTTTTGTAATGTGCATGGTCAGTATGTAATTCATGCCACCTTGACGGCGAGCACTCTTGACAATGCTATACACGTATTGTTTGTTATACTTGGTCGTTCCATTCTTTACCTCTATCAAGCCTTGTTTTTCACCAAGACTTTCATGTATTCCTTCGATAATAGTTTTTGTATCGTTCATCGGCATTACTTCTTTTTTCAGGATGGGGTAGGATTGAACAAAACACATTGCATCGGAGCTGTCTTTCTCGAATGACAAAGCACCTTCTGGATCATCAGGGAGAGATGCCAGCAATTCGTACTTCTCTGGCAGCTGCAGCGTCATAACATCTTCTGGCTCTATAGCTGATTTCATGTCAAGGGCTTTCATTAGTCTCTTTGCAATTAACTTTGATCGCTTCGGAATTTCTTCCTCACAGAAATCAAAATACTGCTCAATGGCTTTGAAATAATGCTCTCTGGTCAAATCCTTCTGATCACTCCATACACCATAAAAGAGCGACATCGGTTTGCCCATATAGTCGAAATAGTCACCAAGGAGCATCTTCCTGCACATATCAGCAAAGCCTTCTTCTCCTTGGTAAATGGAATAGATCTTCTTTTTCCCATGGATGGCCTTCATCAAGTCGGAGTTGCCTTTTGCTGGATTGGTAAAAGCAATATGCAACGCTTGTAAGTAAGTGTCGATATATCTCTGGCTTCGGCGAAGCTTTTCCCTGCATAGGTATAATCCTCCGGGCCAAACGGCATAGTTACCGATGGTATGACACAGCTTGTAAAATGCCCATGACCTGTCAAGCAGGTCTGCAGACGGACGGAAATTTCTGAGTCCTTTGAAATTGTCGCCCAAAGGGAACCCAAGTAGCATTAGATAGGTATTCACCATGTCTGCCTCATAGTCATAATGGTCAAACCCATCATAGGTAATCCCAGGCCAGGCATCTGTGAAGGCAAGTGTCATGATTGCTTTCATAATACTTGTCTTTTCCGGAGAAAAAGCATATCCTCCACAGTTTCCGTATTTTTTGTCATCCCGCAAGTCATGGAAATCGAAAGAGACCAGTTTCATGATATCACCGTCAAGCCTGTCCTTGATAAAGTCTCTTACAAGCTTGGTGGCAAAGACATCCGTAACCTTCGAAGCCTTGTCCTTCTCCTGCTCCTCCTTGTACTTGTCTCTTCTTTCTTTGGGTGAGAGATCCTGCTCGTCTCTTTTGAAATGCTCACAACCTCCTCTAAGGACATTATTGCGGAAATCCTCTTTCTGAAGTTTTCTGCAGCCTTCACCTCTGCTGTTGATGCCGTCGGTGAAGATACAACCTTCGCAAACCGTGTTCTCCGGCCCGTTCCATCTGAAGTTGTCCTTATCCTCTGAGAGCTTGGGCAAATGGTCGCCAGCCGGATCTACAATAAAGCCGGCCTTTGAGATATAGTATGGCTTCTTGTCTTTCTCTGCATAGAAGAAGTCCAAGAGAACTTCGTCGTTCCAGTGCAGACAGTTGAAAATAGGCGGGAACAGAATATCGCCGTTTACGCATGCCAGTCCGTGCTTATAGAGCGTCGGGTGTTCCTTTGTCTTCCGTATGGTATTGCCAATGATGAAGAGTCCTTTTCTTACCTTGAACACATCATTGAACCACACCTTTAACACCTCGGAACCGTCCTTACGGAGGATATTCTTCTTGTTACCAATCTCACATTTGAAATAACCCTCACCCCAACGCTCGACATAGTTGTATTTGAACTCACTGACAGGGTTACCATCCTTATCGATGAGTCCCCACTTTAAGGTGCCTGTCTCATTACGATGGGTGCCAACAGCCACACCATCGATACATTCACTCATGAAATTGTATTTCGTCATCATTCCACTCCTTTTAACTTCATTGAAATCCATCCTTCATCTATACAGGCACCGTTGCCGACACTGAAACGCTTATCCAATTCAAGAGAAAGACATTGCTCGTAATACTTTTCCATGGGCAGGGCAATGTCGCCGCTGTCATTGTCATCAGGACTTAAACGGTAGAATACTATCTGACCGTACTTGTTGTCATCATCAGGCTTTGTTATGCCCTCGAAATATAGGCGGTAGCCTTTCTCGGAAAGTAATGGCTCTACATGATGAGTCAGTGCATACTTCATTTTCTCTACGGCAATGTCGTTCAAGCCGTTTTCCAAAATGAGTATTTTCTCCTTTAAATTCAACAGACCATAAACTGCACGGAAAATATACCTTTCGTCTAATCCAATAGTAGGAGGTATTTCCACTGGTTCATATTTGTTTTCAACATCTTCTTCATTATGTGAGAAGAATATCATGAACTTATGGCTCATGTCGTGGTATAGCGTACCAAAGGGAATGAAAACCTTGGTATCGCACTTGGGACATGTCCAGATAAAGATCTCCTCATTGAAGATTTTTTTCTTTAATTCTGGGTCGAGGTCAACATTGACAGATGACCAATATTCAAATTCGCCTTCTGTCTTGCACTTCGGACAGGAAATCTTATCTTTACATAACTGTGACATATTCTGTACTTTTTATTGTTTCACTTTTGCCCTGTTCATGACAATGGTATCCTCTACAGGAGCACCCATCGTCCAATATTTATAATGATCAACATAGAGATAAGGACTGTAATATTTCCCCCAATGTTCCTTAACACCAAATCGTCGCTGCATATCAATGAAATACAGAAACTCTTCTTCTGTTAGTGGACATTTACCACGGACAATATACTCGTGAGGACACCAAGGCATCGTCTTTGCAAACGTCCATTCACAACGGCCAATCATCGAACGAAGTTTTGAAACATCCAGATCATCTGCTCCATAGAGATGGACTTTTAATTTCTCAACAATTCGCTCCCCTCTGTTCTTTATGATTTCCGTACTTCGATCAATATACCTGTTTGCTTCCTTGAAGAAACGATCTTTATTGATATATCCACCTCGCCACCATGTGTAGCCCTTCGATGCTATAACGGGAACATAATCTCTGTCAACGTAATACTCCAAAAGATTTCCGTCAATGAAGCGTTTCCAGCCATCTTCACCATAGAATAGCAAGAAATCTTCCTTGTTTAGTTCAACCAACTCTTGTAAATCCTCGTCCGCATCAGGCATTTGCATCATGACCTTATACAAAGCTGCAAGAAAACGGTCTTCATAGTCATGCCATTCGTCGTGGCATCCTCTATGTTTATTGATACTCCATTCGCCAATACGCTTATCAGGAAGAACTGTCATGTTGCCGATAGTATGGAATGAGGACTGGAACGACCGAATCTTTTCAGACAATTCAGAAGGAGGATTCCATTTCGGAGTGAATTTGTCCTCCCAAGGGTAAGAACAGAATGTGCCAGATGAATTCATAGTATCCCCGCGCATCTTCCCTTCACCACTATTATCTATTGTCAGGTTTGGCCATATATCACTAAATACTAAGCAATAGATCGCCCTCATCAGATTACAATCATCTGCGTCAAACTTTCTGTCAGGACATCCATACACTTCATCCTTAGCCAATTTCTTTAGATCAAAATCGACAAGTCGTTCAATGTCCCCTTCAAGATTGGAGTTGATGAAATCCTTGATGTATGCTACTAAATCTGCATTCATATTTTATTCCAAATAGTTCCACTTTTATTAGCTGCTTTGCGTAGTGAATCTTCAATCGTAATCATACACATTTATCTCATATATTTCTCCAATAGTCGTAGGCCTACCTGAACTCGGTCCTCAATATCAATGCCTTGTTCGTTCTGACAGATATGATAACTTTCAATCTCTTCAGTTATTCCTTCATCGATTTGCTCTGTCAGTATATAGGTGTCATTATTCAATGTGAGATACATTCCCCGATCATTCAGATAGAGTTTGTCTCCTCCTATGCTATTATATTCCGTATAGGAATAGTTTCCCAACTCCAACCTGGAATCTACTCCACCCTTTAGGTCGAACAGCGTTTTCAGGAAAATATCATAATTGAATCCAAAATTGAATTCTGTGGTCATCATAATAACTTTGTATGAATTGCGACCCAATTGCTGATGCTCTCGCCAATAATACTTGCCGAACTTGTTGGGAACCATTTGTGGGTACTTCACCAAATAATAACGAACTGGCATTTCGTTGGTTGTTTCTAAGTATTGTTGAGCAATCTCATCTAAGCTCTCGTTGGAATAGGTTTCTGCACTTTCTAATAGTTTAAGCAGTACAGACTTTAAACTATCGATTTTTCTACTTGGACTAAACAATGTACGCCAAACACTCATGTAGGTGCGCGGGTTTGCCGTTCCTATCTGATAACGCCATCCATCCTCTTCAAAATAGTCACCTATTGACAGTAATGCTCGATTAACACATGCCAGGTCACAATCAAACAGGCGATATACGCGTTCACACCAGTCTACATGGTCTAGGCCAATTGCCCCAACGTAACCATTGAGGAATTTGTGATCCTCCAACTTGAATAGTGTTTCTGCTTTTTCTGGGTGTTGCTGCGTCCACTTGAATTTTTCTGCCTCTTCTTCCATCTGTCGAGATTGGAATCTTGCTCTACCTTCTTCTACCTGTTCGACAATTCCGTCTATGATTATTCTATCCACCTGAAGGAGCAGTTCCTTCATAAAATCTGAACGCAAGGTATTTGAAGAGTTCCTTATCAGGTTATTAACTATACGTAATCTGCGGTGAAAATCTTGATTATCAATCTTGTCCTTGTTCTCCAAGTATATCAGGAATGAATAGAGAAGCAGAGTACGTCCTAAGGGGAACATTGGTCTTAAACCATTTTTCCTGCCATAGCATTTGCAGCATTCACTGAATAAGTCAGGAATGGTGTCAAGATCCCAGTCGTTAGCAGGTCTCCTTTCTAACAAAATCTTGTTTGGCTGATATACATCAGCAGAAATATAGCTATCAAAGAAGGTGGCGACGTTCAATCTCTCCTTGTCAATAGCCGAGTGGTCTTTCCACGCCCAAAGGTCAAACCACCGCTCCAACATTTGCATATTCTCTTTGGCATTAGGACAGGATGATGAGAATTGGCGGTCGATCATATCGAAGTCATCTTCAATTTCTAGCGTTCCGTTTCTATAGCTGATAATATCACTAATAAAATGGATATAACGCAAGAATTCATCATCTGTCACCTCGTCTACTCCTACATTACCAATACCACTGTTGCGATAAGGCCAAAGAAGGTCAGTCCATTCACGATCTATCTTTTTTGAGATACGCTCAGCAAGTTGAGCCACCTCTTTGCGTTCTTCATCACTGCTTGTAGCCAAGGCCACCTCTTTCATCTTCAATTCTAATTCTGCCTTGAAGTGTTCAAATGGGCTAAGAGGTTTGCCACGAGAGTTCATCTTGATATATAGCTCATCAGTAACTCCCATTTCATCAAGTGGAAGGAAGTAGAATGTGATAGCATCCCCCGTCAGCTTCGGCCATACATTACTAGTTTGAGAAAATTTATCATGGATAGCATCAAGCATAACCAACATAGCCCTAACTGTCGGATCATTGTACCATTCTAAGAGAAACCATGCTTGGTCTGTAATCTGTTCTGACAGACTCTGCTTAGTAAACTCTATCTCTTCAAACTCCACCAGATGCTCACAGAAGTCCCTGCTACTAATTCTTGTTTTATATGTGAAGTTCTTTAAAAATGACCTTTCTTCTGAAGGAATTTGCTCGTGCATAGCGACATAATAGTGCAGCAAAAAGAGTGTCGTAAGTCGTTGCTGACCGTCGAGAGGGATCAACATACCATCTTCAATGTTGCCATAGATAAAGTCAAGTGTAGTTGGCTTATCTTGGGTAACAGCTTCATAAAGTACGTTAAGAAAACGATTCCTGATACGAGCCACATCCGGAGTATTACGTCCTTGGGCATAATCTCTTTGTACTATGGGGATAACAATTCCAGCAGCACTGCCGTCTGCCATTATGTCACTGAATATCTCACGGAAATTATGTGCAGTAGTAATCATAGCTGTATATCCTCCTTAAGATAGTTGCGTAAAACCTTATTCATTTTATTTATGTAAGCCTTGCGATCTATATCACCCCAAAAATGGAAACTTACTTTATCCTGTAGCTCGGATGTGTAATACTTTAGAAATACGTTCTTGGTACAGTAAGGTATATACAAACCTTCTGAGTCCATCTTGATTATTTCCCTCCGTTTTGCATCAAACAGTCCGTTACTCAATGCGGAATTAGCCGATGCTTGTAGTAGAGCCATATTCGAAAGCGAATGTATATACTGTACATTGCTATTCTCTTCGGAAAGAAGTTTTGTAACGCGGTCTGAGAGTTCTGTAAACTGAACATCTGTCAAACGTTCATTAGTCCTGGCATTTTGAATATCCTCCAGCAATTGCCCAATCTGTTCTTTATTATCATCATTCTCTAATCCTTTTACAGATTCGATATGTTGACGCAGCCATTCTTTCCATTTCTCCTGAGTATTAAGCTTCAATGAGTTCTGAGCATGAATGTGTTCAAGGCTCCACTTATCTTTGCCTTGTTTATTGAACTCTTTGAATGGAAAACGTGCTCCACTATTACTTTTCATCAGTGACACGACGTTGAAAAGCAGAAGAATACGAGTAATTTCATCATAATCGTTCTCGTAGCTTAATTCTGAATATGGCTTTTTAAAGTCAATACTTGCTTTTATGTGTTCATCAAGCATTGCATCCATAACGGTTTTCCTCTGTTCCTTCGTCTGATCCATTAGGATGTCAATTGTAGTATATCTGGAGGCTACAAGATAGCCAATCTTATGATAGAGGTCATTCTTTTTATACCATTCTTTCAAGCGATAATAGTATTGAGTTATCCTCTCCCATAGTTTTTGCAAGTCATCTTTCCTTTGCTCGCTAAAGAAAAAGAATGTAGCATATTTATCCCTTGTATCAGTGTTGGATCCGGCCATAAAATCAAACAGCAACTCTATTCGCGTAGGATAGTCCTTGGTCTGTTTGTTTGTGAGGAAATACCAGAAATCTTCATCGTGCAGTTCCCGTTCAATAGTGTCCCACTGTAATGCAATCTCTTGCTGCTTTTCCTTACTTAACGACCTCACTTTCTCATTATTTGGTTGTCTACAAAGGAAGAGAGCTTTTACAAGTTCGGCATTAGTCAGTGGAATACGGCCAATATTTAATCGAGTGAAAAGTGCAATGGCATCTTCAACATTAGCGTCCTTCAATTCATACCATATAACTTTGACTCTTTTATCAAAGTATTTTAGTATGTCACCCACTAACGAGAACGGTTTCCCATTTTTGTTGTTTGAGAACCAATCGTTTACTATTGTGTAGGCTCGGTGGATAAAGTGAAAATCAATATTTGATTCTGCTAAGCTTTCATCATCCATGTGTTTGAAGAACTCTTGGTTCTCTTCTCTAGTCTCGTATGTTAATGAAAACTTTGGCTCATCATTATCATCAGGCCAACGATTCTTTATATATCTGTATATGATGTAAAGAGTGGTAAGCCTTTGCTGACCGTCAATAACTTCATATCTTCCTTCACCATCTTCTCTTACGACTAACGGTTGCAGGCAATAGGGTTCATCACCGTTCTCATAAATATCATCAAGTAAAGCTCTGACCTGGGTTTCATCCCAGCGGTAGCCACGTTGATAAGCCGGAATATAGAACTCACCCTGTATATCACCTATAAGTTTCTCTCCAAGTTGAATATTGTTTTTGCTCATAAGAATAATTCATTAAGTTATTAGTATCGCGTTCTACACCTTGACACCTGTTGGTCTCATATCACAATACCTGTCGTACCACTGTCGCATCTCTGGTGTATTTCTTTCCTGCATTTCGTTGATGATACACCCTTGATAGAGATCATCTGCAATGGCGAGAATGACATTGTGTAATTCAAGATGCTCCTTGAACTTAGAAGGAATGGCTTCATAGCCAACGATGGCTCCAATGATATTGCCAGCAACGGCACCAGTGGAATCGCTGTCGCCATCGTGGTTAACGGCTGCAATGAGAGTTTCTTCGAAACTGTCAATATGACGAGCCACAGCATAGACTGCGATGGCCAATGCCTCTTCGCCAACCCATCCTTCACCCAAGCGGATGATATTCTCTACATCGCTCAGATTGTTATCAGCCAAGAGTAAAGCGCGTTCCAAGAGTTCGCGCTGACGTTCTACATCATTGTGGAACACTTCTCCAATGGGCTGCTCTTTTTTCCACGTCATTTCAGATACCGGATGCGTGACCATAAAGCCAGGCAGTTGATCTATTGCCTCGTTAACAATTCCGGCAAAGCGCTCCACTGTCGCAGTCTTGGTCTGTCTTTCAAAACCCCTATCCTTCACAATACGATAGAGAATATGTGTCAGTACAATGGCAGGGATCCAACCAAGTGGGTGCTTGTGTGTCAAACGAGCTATCTCACCGCCTGCTACATCGATTTCTTCTATATCGTAACGCACGTCATGGCAGGCACAGAATAATCCATAAGGAGCCACGCGCATCACACCACCACAACCTTTGCTGTTGTTCTTGGGTGTCTCACCATTCATTATCTCGCTAATGGCCGTAAGACAGGTGTTTCCAGGAGCACGACGTGAGTAGAGCTGAGGTAAGGCACTCAACCAGGTGTGGCGTTGAGTGTAGAAATGGTTATCTTCTTCCATCGTACTTTCATAGGTAATCATCTGCGTGTTGTACCAGTCCTGATAGGCGTATTCCACATAGAACTCTGGGACGCCACCAATGCCTCGCATATAACCACGAGTCAGTCCCATCAGCATACCATTTGCAGTAAACAACGTCATCTGTGTGTCATCGCTAATCTCAGCAACGCCATTTGTTAGTTCATAACTTGTGATACCTAGCTGACCATAATTTGCGATAATCTCCTGATAGTGGTCGAACTCCACAGAATAGCCCAATGCGTCACCGGCTGCACCGCCAATAAGCGAGCCGCGAACAAGGTCGAGCCTCTTGTCATTGTTGATAGTCAACATATTGTCTGCCATATCTTTTCTTGTTTTTATTAGTTCAGAAATCCATTTCAGGCTGCAAATATACAATGCTGCTGTGCCATATCGTGGTACATCTTCCGCATTTTTCTAGTTTTTATGCCATCGATAAATTGATTACATCCGCATGGAAATGTATGGCGACATCATACGGATTCCATGAATTTCTTATCGAACAATTCTTCAATACCAACACTCAGTAGTTTTGATATTTTTGCCAATGTCTCTATGTCTGGCTGAGACGAGTTGGTACACCATTTGGAAACGGTAGATTGACTAACCTTTAATTCTTCTGATAGCTTTTTGCCGGGGTGCCCTACCACGATCTTATCAACATCGCGGACTCCTCCCTTCTTCTGTTCCACTAGCACTATTTTTAGGCGATTTACGTCTTGCATATTTTCAGTTTTGTTGTTTGGGTGTAAAGTTAGTGAAAAATCTTCAATCGGAATAATAGTTGCTTTTTTTTAGAGTTTATTAAGCCTATTACCGCATCTTTCAAACGAAGGAATCATTTGCAGCGCCCTCTCTGTTCCTCCGACGATGTTATTTGTCAGATGGGGAGAGTTTGTCTTTCTCGAAAGTGATGCCTTCGTAGAGGGCCTGGGTGCCGTTGTAGCTTTCGGGCAGGAAGTGGAGGCGGACACCACGGATGTGCTTCTTGGCACGGAAGTCCTTGGGGTTATCGACTTTGCCGCTCTCGATTTCGAGTTTCATCATGCCCCAGTCCTGCAGTCGTACTCTGTCGCCGGCACGGAGGTGGCGGTTGACGACTTCGGACAGGCGGGAGAGGGCTGCGGTGAGTACGCCTTCGTCCAACAGGGAGTGCTGGGCAGCCTCCTTGAGTATCTCGTCTGAGCTGACGGTCTGGCTATGCACGGCCACAGCCTTGTATTTGCCGTAGGTGGGCAGCGTAGGCTTCGTTTCTTTCTTGAGTCTGTATTTCATAAGTCTTGGTTTTATGGTGCGAAGGTACGAAAAAGAATTTGTTCCAGCAAATTTTCTAGAGAAATCTTTGAAATGGTTATTCTTTATGAAATGAAATGCTATTTTAGTTACTTAACCCTACTGAAATGAAGTTAATTCATTGATATACGCTTGAATATGCTAATTATATATTGCTACCATAATTCTACTTTAACTCTATATTAACTCTACATTAATACTACTCAAAAACTACTCAGATACTATCTGAATCCTTCTAATCGTTCTTGCTTTGTAAAATTCTCTAGAGAATTTGTCTATTAACCTATATCTTAGCGTCAGAGAGAAGGCTTCTTACTATAAAATTTTCTAGAGAATTTTCCGGCGAAGCGTTCTCTGGTATGGGGTGGGGTGGTGTTAAGCTATCGGTAAGGTTACCCAGCAAGGCTTGTTTGCCACTTGCTTGCGCTTGGAGGTTAATAGGTGGGAATAATGTAGGGTTTTGGTAGGAATATTGTAGGAATATTATAGGGGTATATAAATGATAGAAATATCTGTAAACGAGGATAATGCACTTATTTTTGTAGGAATAATAAATATCTCCTAAAACTTTATTCATAAATTTCTTGCAGAATAACGAATTTTTTAGTATCTTTGCAGGTAAAATACAAAATTATAGATATGAAAGTCAGTTTATTGAAGATGTCAAGAAACAAGGAGGTTATCAACCGCCTTGAGTTACAGCAGT
>JAEEGL011632853.1_pt1 | contig 11273 bp, 16 predicted proteins | sample 9134231 | NCBI WGS metagenome assembly JAEEGL01 (sample SAMN16246548, study PRJNA631951) | gut metagenome | biome: gut microbiome; feature: rumen; material: fiber-attached | host: Bos | place: Iran: Karaj | collected 2018-10
ACTTAATTATAGTTGGCTGCCTTCCTGTAAGATTGGAGGGCGTTTCCGCCCTCCGTTGTAAAAGTATTGTTTAGAACTGATTAAGCAGCGGTATCGAATTCAACAACGAATACGATATTTGCAACTGTCTTATTGGTTACGGCCGTTGAAACGGGAGTAACGATAGCGTCATAGGCAACAGCAACGCTGTTCTTGGTTGTATCTCCGACGCCGGACATATAGCAGCCTGTTACGGGAGCAGAGATAAGAGCCTGGGAATTGTTGGTATTCGCAGTCTTAACCTGCGCGCCTGCTCCGAGCTTCATAGCAAAACCGATTTTGTTGGAGTCAACCTTTTCGGAAGCGAGAGTGCTCTTGTTGCCGAAAGGAACGAGAGTCCAGCTGTTAGCGCCGCTGATAGTGGCGGTCTTAACTCTGACTGCGCCGAAAGAGTTATTGGTAATCTTAGCGTTATCAGCGGTTGTAGTCTCGCCGTCAGTGCCTACCGCAACGGGAAGAGCGGTGGGAATGGTAACAGAAAGAGCTGTCGGAGCCGGATCACCGTTGAGGGTGCCGTCGTCGGTTGAATAGAGGTTTACGGGAGTAGTGCCGTTGCCGCCGTTTGTGGTAATGTCGGCTGCGAATGAGGGTACTGCCATTGCCGCGATAGCGCAGACAGCAAGAATGATGGAAATGACCTTTGTAAGTTTGTTGTTTTTCATAAGATAAATTCTCCTTTGTTGGTTATAGTATAGTTTTTGTTTTGAACTGTTCCGGTCAGTTCTTAACCGTAATCTGAATGATTGCGCCGGCACATCCAAGTGATTCTCCCGTGTCGGGATTCATATTATGGAACATCGCCGTGCATTCATAAGTTCCCGCAGGTAAATCTTCCGAAAGCATCGCTTTCTCAATCTTACTGCCTACGGGGATACCCTTTGATTCGTAAATTACATCACCGTTGTCATTACGTGTGATTATTACCTTCTGAGGGTATTTGTTGATTGATTCGTTGACAATCATCAGGTTTCCTTCGGACCGGCCGTTCTCAAACACGGGCGTGGTGTTCATACTTATATTGATGTATCCTTCCTCCACGCTTGCGTTAAGGTTCTCACGAACTTTATCTTCGTCAACCTTGTTCCAGCCGCCTTCAACGGCGTTATCGTCCATAACGAAGCCGTTGCCGGGATTTGTTTTATCCTTTGAACAGCCCTTGAGCCCGAGAAGAAAGCATGCTGTCGCGGCAATGATTAAGCAAATCACTCCGGCCGCGATTCTGATGACTTTTGTCTTTTTGTTTTCATTGTTGGTTTCCATTGGAAATATCCTCCGATTTCTGATTTTTTTCGATTTGGGTAAGAACCAAATCGCTAAGGCGGTATTCTCCGTATATAACGGAACATGATTTCGCCTCCTTCGTCGAGATACTTATCGGCACAGGTATTAATCAGTAATTTACCTGATAAACATGCCGACTACTTTAGCGGCAGCCTCGATGGCAAGCCAGACATAAAGACCGCCTACGCTGATAATGAAATGGCCCATATACACACCTCCATTCTTTGTGAAATAAAAAAGAAGCCGATGTTGATCAGCTTCCTTCGTTTCGCATATCTCGTTCATATTGAGCGGATATGCAGTTCTTCATAATTGCCGGTGCGTTGAACAGCAGAGTCAGGATGTACGCTCTCATGTTCTTTATTTCATCGTAAGCGTTGTCTATACAGTCAAGAACAAACTGAATGTGCTCGCTGTCAAGCTTCAGAAACCTGTCAGCGACATCTGCATAAGACACATTCTCGGTGTTTATTCTGACTGCATCCTTTGTAGTACACAGAGAATCTGCAATGACCGTGATAACTTCCTGCAGTCTTTCACCGTCAAGGTATGAAGATAAAACATCAAACTCAATCTGTTCCTTGATGTATTTCTCGACCGTCTGTCGGTCCGTCCCAAACAGATTGATTGATGGATTATTACTTAGATAAGTTTTTAATTGATTAGTATTTACTTCTTTAGTATTTAATTGTGTAGGATTTTCCAAAATAGGTTTTGCCAATACAGGGTTTTCCAAGATTGGATTATCCAAGATTGGTTTTTCCAGATTTGGCAAATCCCATTCAGGACGTTCATTATCCGGCAGTTCCCACCATGGCATGTGAAACATGTCATAGGCTGTGTTTGAGAATCTTCCGTTTTCGTCACGTATTCTTGTTCTGTGAACATATCCGGCTTTGATTAACTCCTTAAGCTGAGATCTGACAGCGTCAAGACCGTCCTTGGGGCATATTACCGCCAGACCTTTTTCCGAAAAATTCCAGTTTGGCGGCAGAGAACACATTATGCTGTAAAGGCCCTTAGCTTTATTTGTCAGATTTGGATCCTTTAAGCAGTGATTTGATAAGGTTGTAAAATTTCCGGTCCAGTTTTTTCTAATTATAGCCATTAGAAATCAGCCTCTTGTGCAATCCTGGCCAGGAGAGAAAGATAATCTTCAAAACCGGGAACACAGGTTTCAAAAACATCTGAATTAAGCAGAGTGTCATGACAGCTGCTCCTGATTCCCGTCAAAATGACCGGCTCGGATTCATCAACACTTTTTTCCGAAACAATTAAGACTGAAACATCATATATCATATTTACACCTTACCTTTCGTTAGCCCTTTTTTTAGCCTGTTGCTGCTGATAAAGCCTTTCGCACAGAGCAAGAAGTTTTTCTTCTATTTCTTTCGGACTGACAGCCTTCGGAAAGTATTTCTTCAGCTTATCAATCGGTATAATGACATTGAAGCTTTCGGGTTTCTTCCTTTCGGACATAATCTGAAGAATAAGATCTTCATTCAGTTCTTTGTCTTTGCTGCTCTTTTTCATTCTCTGCGCTTGGGAAACCGAAGGAAACGCCTGTTCACTGTCGATTGTGAACGCCACCGAATTCTGTTCTTCAGGAGTAAGAAACGAAAGATGATAAGCGACCATTTCACCCATTTTTCTGGTATCTACATAATCCAGAAGTTCGGGAACAAGGTTGTTAAACCTTATATATCTCTGTATCTTTGTTGCGCTTTCTCCGGCATTTTCTGCCATCCGGTCAATTGTTTTGCCCGGCTCCGATTCGCCCTGCTCATCAACGGAAGGTCTGCCCACGCTCCGTTTGATTGCATCATTTCTCATCTTGTATGCCCTTGCTTTTTCGCTGGGCAGCAGGGATTCGCGCTGAAGATTGCTGTCAACCATTAATATGATTGCTTTGTCTCTGCTGAGATGTTTGATAATAACGGGAACCTCGCTGATACCGGCAAGCTGACAGGCTCTCTTGCGCCTGTGACCGGAAATAATCTCAAAGCTGCCGTCATCTGCGGGAATGACTGTAAGCGGAGTTATAACTCCGAATTCTTTAACGCTTGAAACAAGCTCCGCCATGGATTCGTCCTCAAGAATCCTGAACGGAAAGTCCTTAAAATTTTTGAGGCTGTTTACAGGCACTCTGCAAACAGCTTCCTTTGAAAATTCATGCATTGGTGTTCACCTCTGTTTTATTAATATTTTGCATTGCGGACATTATATTCAGCTTTCTCGACTGGTCGAGATGAGCATAAATATTTGCTGTGGTCTGGATATCGGAATGGCCCAGCCACTCCTGAATATCTTTAAGCTGGTATCCCTTGGAAACAAGAAGACTTGCGCAGCTGTGTCTCAGATCATGAAAACGGATATGTCTCAATCCGTATTTCTTTAAAAGCTGAGAAAACTTACGGGTAACATAGTCCGGAGTAAACATTTCTCCCGATTCTCTTTTGAAAATGTATCCGTTCTTAACATAATGCTTTCCGTATTTTTTTCTGCCCTGTGCTTCCTTTTCCTTTTGTCTGATAAAAATCTCCTCGATTTCAGGAGAAAGAGGAAGAGTCCTGTGACTGCTTTCGGTTTTTGTCGTGTCTTTTTCGATTACATCGGAAAACCTGACAACGGTATGCTTGATGGTGACAGTCTTATTTACGGTATTTACACTGTCCCACTTAAGACCGCAGACCTCACTTCGTCGCAAGCCGTAAAACAGAGTCGTGTATATAACCGGATAAATTTCCTCGTCTTTGATCTTCTCAAGTAGTTCCGAGATTTCACTTTCTGTGTAAAAGTCGACATCTCTCTTCTGAATTTTTGGGATTACCAGAAATTCTGTTGGATTATCAAATATCAGCCTTTCCTTTCTGGCCTGTGAAAAAATAAGAGTAAGCGTTGTCCTTATATGCTTCAGGCTTGAAGGAGAAAGTCCTTCTTTCTTATTCTTTGCGAGACTGTTATTGCCACTTGCTTTTTCATAATTAATGAACTCCTGAAGATCTGATGAATCAATATCGGCAAGCAGCAGATTCCTGTCTTTGAAATACGGGATAATATGGTTTTTACACATGCTTTCATAAAACTGAATGGTGTTCGGCTGCAACACATCCTGTTTTTTCATGTTTTCCAGCCATAATCCGATGTAGTCTGTAAAAGAAATTGAAAGCATCTTGCTGTCTGGGCCGGCGTCATCATCCTTAATATCCTTTTCATATGACTCGCCGTATTCTGCAAGAGTGTCACGCAGCAGCTTTTCAGCTGTCTTCCTGTTGTTTTTTAAAGGAAGACCTGTGCTTATCCATTTTGTTTTTCTCTTGCCGTCCTCGTCTTTGTACCGGATTACAAGATAGTATGTGCCGTAGCGCTCCTTGATATAACCTGTCAAGCCGATTTCTCCTTTCCAATAGATTTGATAATGAGTTTTAAGACCTCCGTCTTTGAAACTCTTGTCCCATAGCTGAATCTCAGCCTGGTCAGTTCGTTTTTGTTGAGCATTCTTAATACGGTACTCTTGCTTATATTCAATATTTCCTGAATTTCGGAAATAGTAAGCAAATCCGGATAAGAACTGAGCTCATCTGAATAAACATCTTTAATTTTCATAGTATTCTCCGTCTTTATACCGTGCTCAAGGGCACAAATATAGCTCTTAATCATAAGGCATATATTTCTGCCCTTGATTAACGAACAATTGTATTCTTGAAGTACTCGATAATAGTTTCCATATCATCGTGCATAGAAGAAGATGTGTTTCTGTAGTATCCGTAATAGTACCTGCTGTATACATCTTCCATATAGCCGGCTTTTTCCTGAGTCAGTTCGTACCTTATCCTGAGATCCTCATTTGAACCATCATGCTTCCTGTAGGATTCTGGAAAGCCGAAAACTCTGTCGTGAGCATAGGAACATGTAAATCTGTTTTTCTTTTTGGTTTCTTTAATCTTGGCTTTGACTCTTTTGTATGTATCATTGACATTAAACATTTTGTTCCTGTCAAACTTCCTCAAGCCGTCCAGAATAGCTTTGCCTTTTATAAAGAAATCGCAGTTGTCTTTTGTAGGATACTTTTCAGTATATGAACAGTAGAGAAAATCGTTGAAGAAAATGTCATCCTCTCCATCAACAGCTTTAGCCGGTACATATGTCAGTCCCGCAAGCGGCGTCTTCTCTACGAATCCGTAGCCTACATCCCAGCCAAAATCCAGACTGACAAATCTAGGAAGCAAATCTGCCGAACCTTTTCTTGTCAAATTGAATCTTTCATTGTACATTTTGCGTTTTGGATTCTTTTTGCAAATTGTGCTGCCTGTCCTGTAATCAACAAGCATCACATAATAAATCTTTGAATAATTCATAGTTTTATCCTTTCTGGTGTATCAAAAAATGCCGAGGGAAGTGGAAAGGAGGTGATAAAAGAAACACTTCCCTCAGCCTGGTCGTTTGTTTAATGTTTTGTTCTTAACCCCAACTTCAGCCAGCTACGGCTTCACCCCGGACTTTCACCGCCTCTCCTCGGTACACTCAAGTGGAGTGCAGGGCACTGATATTTCGACAAAGCTACGAACACCATCATCGCCAATCCGTTGCAACGGACTTTCCTGATCACAATGTTTATCGCTCGCTTATATAAAAGGTCATGGCGCATTGCTCAGACGGGCTCATTCCGAAATACCCTTGGTTGGAAGAACTATTCAGTTTTCAAGGTGCGTTCTTTAGAACAAAATCAGTTTTGTTTTTGTTCTCGGAAGTGACCTTTTAGTAGTCCCTTCACTAATCGGAAAAAAAAGGGGGTTTTAAGAGGTGGTTTTTGAAAAAAATCAGAAATTTTTTCGAAATTTTTTTCTCGCATATTCAATCGAGTCAAAAACGGTTCTTTGTGCACAGTTTTCAACCTTAGCAATTTCATAACTACTCAAGCCATCAGCGGTAGCCCATAGACGTCTTTGTTGGGTTTCAGTACAATGAGACATTGCTTTATGAACGCGTGCTTTTAACTCAGTTGTCTTTTTTTCTTCCTCTTCTTTTTCTTCTTTAGAAAAGTAGGAGTCTTCTCTGATTGGTGCATCACCGTCAAAATCAGCCGCTTCAAGTGAACAAGTCGTTTTGTCAAAGTAGTTGTCTCCCTTTTCAATTTCGTGAAGGTTCTCGTCTGAAATCTTTTTCCATTTAAGAAACTCTTCTTCCGAAGCAAAGTCTTCTTTTGTGAGATAAACGATTGTTTCCTCGTCATCGTTAAATCGATAGACTATTGCATCCGGATTTTTTTTGTTGAGAACGTAATCTGTGTTTGTTTTCATGGTTGTTCCTTTCCGCCTGAAGGAACGAACGAGAAGGAAAACAAAAAGGCCGGCACTTATAACCGACCCTGAAATGCGGAAATGGGCATAGCAAGTCAGGGCGGGCACATTCGGCTTTTCCGATAACCTTTATCGTTATCAGAAGCTTTATGTAATCCCACTCGCTCGTATGGCCATCTCCAAGCTATGAAGATTTTAAATTGTTTAAGCTTTTCAGCTTATATCGCTCTCTCTTCTGAGGGAGTCATATAAACAGAAAAAGCCGGAGTTACCTTTTTAGAGCCTTAATACTATAAAGCTCTTTAAGATAACTCCGGCATTTGTACCTCGGATGGTTACGGGTCGCGCTCGGTAGTTATGAATCTGCGTTAATTCTTTTTGATTGTTTTATTAAGTTTAGTATCTGATCAAGCGGAACGGACTTTTTTCCCTGTTTCGTTTTAGTTTCTATAAAAACTCCATTCTCGGAACAGAGGAGATCAAGAACCCTGCATTCACTTTCATCATATACGCTTATTCTTTTGCCCTCATATTTCACAAATGATTTCCTCCTTTCCTGATTATGCAAACATTATACTCGGCATCCGCACAAGTTCTCTGCCGTCTCCGGGCATTTTGAGGTCGCCCAGCAAACTGCCGTATGTGATTGCTTTTTTTCCGAATCTTCCTCTAATACTCTCAATAGCCTCCTGTATATCCTCAAGTTTGTCAATACGCGCGTAATCATTATATAAGTCCAGCTGAACATTCTCGTTCACGGAATCTAGATTAATAGCTCTGACACATACAGCTCTGACAGGTGCCCGCCAGTTATATTGATCCTTAAACATACGGAACGCTGCCGAGGCAATCTCCGATGGAAGTCTCGTGGCAATCGGCAATTTACACTGATATTGCTGACCGAACAAGTCGTTTGTGCGGATATACAGTGCCACTCCTTTTGCCGTCAGCTCATGGACTCTCAGTTTGTGTCCTATATCCTGAGAAAGTTCCAGAATGACTTTGCCAACCTCATTTTCATTTTCAAGGTCAGCGTTACATGTAATGCCATGACCAACGGATTTTATCGGAGAAACAAACTCTTTGTGGCATACGCGGGAGACATCCGTACCGTTGGCATAAGAATATAGTTTTAATCCGTTTACGCCAAACCAGGATTTAAGAATATCCGGTTTCATTGCGGCAAGATCACCTATTGTGTGAATGCCTACCGATTCCAGTTTTCTCGTCGTAGCTCTACCGACATAAAGCAAATCCGAAGCGGGCAGCGGCCAAACCCTTTCTTTAAAATTTGCTCTGGTTATTTCGGTAATTGCATCTGGTTTCTTCATATCTGAACCGAGTTTAGCAAATATCTTGTTAAAGGATACTCCTATGGAAACTGTCAGACCCAGTTCTTCCCTCGTTGCTTTTCTTATCTTTTCAGCTATTTCCATAGCGGAACCGAAAATATATGTGCTGCTTGTAACATCTAGCCAGCATTCATCCATACCGAACGGTTCCACCAGATCCGTATATCTGTAATATATCTCATGCGCCAGCTTTGAATATTTCAGATACTGATCATAATGAGGAGGAACAAGAATAAGGTCCTTACAAAGCCTTTCGGCTTCCCAGTTGACCATACCCGTTTTGACTCCAGCCTTTTTTGCCAGTTCGCTCTTTGCAAGAACGATACCGTGTCTGTCCTCCGTAGCGCCGCAAACCGCCACAGGTTTTCCTCTCAGCGAGGGATTGAGCATCATTTCCACAGATGCGTAGAAAGAGTTCATATCAGAATGTAATATGCACTTTTCTTCTGTCAACTTTACAAACGCCCTTTCAAAAATAATGTGAAAGTTTCTATTGACAAGCCACATTATTTGTGATATTCTTTGCTTGTAAGTTCACATTTCTTCACACAACTACATCTTAGCACCGAAATTTTTGTTTGTCAATGAAGTTTTGAAAATTGTGAAGTTTCGGAGCAAAAAAATTTTTCAAAGGGAGAACCACTATGAAAACTGCAGAGAAAATTCTGACCGCCCGCGCCGATATGGGAATGACCCAGGATGAGCTTGCAGAACTGGTCGGCGTAAGCAGAAGATCAATAGCGGCTTATGAGCGAGGCGAATCCGAACCACGCAAGTCCACAATCCTTAAACTCGGCGAAGTTCTTAAAGTATCCACAAAATATTTAAGCGACGAAAACTGCGACGATCCTATGGCCGATATAAATAAGGATACATATTATGCAGAAGCACTCGCCAAATACGGTCCTAAAGGCATAAGAGATATGCAGACGATTCTTGAGGAAGGAAAAGCTCTTCTCGCCGGCGGCACTGTGTCTCAGGAGCAGAAAGACGAGTTCTTTGACGCTCTTGCAGAGGTGTATTACGCCTGCAAGACCGAAGCAAAAAGAAAATTCGGCAAAAACGAGTAAGTACAGATTATTGGACTATAAAGAGTTTAGAATATGGGTAAGGAGGTGAAGCGGCATGGTATATCAGGAAGTATGCAATGAGGTAAAGAAAGTTATGAAGAAATATAATGAGCGTAATCCGAAGATGCTCTGCGAGAAGATGGGCATTCTGCTTATTCCCCGCAGTTTCGGAACTAAACCTAATTGTATAAAAGGATTCTTTACCGTAAAAAACAGAATAAAGGCGATTATGTACAACTGCGATCTGCCGGAAACGATTCAGAATATAATTATATTCCATGAAATCGGACACAGCGTTCTTCATGCCGGCCGCGGAACAGCCTCATTCAGCGACGTAACTATGTATGAAACGAATTCAAGGGCTGAAAACGAAGCTAACCTCTTCGCCGCCGAATATATGCTCGGTGATGAAGAGGTTATGGAAACCATAAATGAAGACTGCACATTTTTCGGCTCGGCAGCAATGCTCGGAGTTCCGCCGGAGTTCCTTGATTTTAAATTCAGGATAATGAAATGGAAAGGATACCGACTCTGCGAACCGGTGTTAAACACAAAAGGTGTATTTTTGAAAGATTTGGAGGTAGGTAAATACTATGACTGACACTCTGGTTAATAATTTAAAAGTGTATGTTGATGTAGCCGCCACCTTTGATTCCTACGGAACAATGATCCCAAGAGCGCTTATCTGGGAAGACGGCACAAGATATATCATTGATAAAGTAACTGATATCGTCCAGGCCGCTGCCCGCAAAGCCGGCGGTCAGGGCGACAGATACACAATAATTGTAAATGGACAGCAGAGCTATCTGTTCTTTGAACGCAGCACTAACCTTTACGGTAACTGCATAGGCAGATGGTTTGTGGAGAGAAAAATTATTTGATATGACTTATAAAGAAAAACTCGCCGCTATGGTTGCGGCCGAAAAGAAAGCAAAGGTTCTGAAAGCGATAGCCGTCGTCGACACCGGTGAAATCGGCATTGCACTGTATAACGAAAACAACGAGCTATCGGCATTGTTTACGGTCAAATGCGATCCCGGCAAATCCGGCGAGGAGATGCTGGTGGCGGCAAATGAGATGTTTCCCGTCTTCGTCAGCAAATATAAGTCCAAGATAGATATGGAGTCGCTCGGCATTGCAAAGGTTAAATTCGACAAGGCTCTGCTTGAATGGAAAGAAAAGCCACGCAGAAATAGTCGCAGCGTAAATCTGCCGAGTTAACCGGTGGTTTAAATGCTTAAACTGTTGGTTAATAATTGAGAGGAGATGACTTCGATAAGCTTTTTAAAGTCTCTCATTGAAAAGCATAAGATTAAGGTTAACGAGCGTAATCAGAACTGCGATAATCTGATTGCGCAGTTTTCCGTTGCCCTCGAAATAATAAAAGAACGCACTTCAGATATTGACAGATTTGTTGATTTGACCGTTGCCGACGAATGGAAAAATAGTCATACCTCTTTGAGAGAATTTGCTAGTGTAAAATCAATTTCTAAATTAAAGAGAGCATCGAATTATAAAAAGTTAAAAGTATCTGCCAATTCTTTCAATGTAACTTTTGAATCAATAAGCGATATTTTTGACAAACACAACAAAAAAGTAGCTGAACACAAAATAAAAGAAGCGTATTCGCTCATAGGAAATGTTGAAAGGCGCAAGCTCGATAAGCAGCAGATGCTTGCCATAGTTAATGCAGCGCATATCCACCTTGTTATCGCCGGCGCAGGAACCGGGAAAACAACTACGGTAGTAGGTAAAATAAAGTTTTTAATTAAATCCGGCAAATGTTCACCTTCGGATATTCTTGTTCTTTCTTTCACAAATGCATCAGCTTCCGAAATGAGCGAAAGAATATCGAGAGAAACAGAATGTAATATAGCCGCTTCAACCTTCCATAAACTCGGCCTGAATATTATTACCGAGGTTGAAGGCATAAAGCCAAAAATCTCTCAAATCAACCTTAGAACCTTTATTAAGGATCAGTTAAAGGAATTGTTGAAACAATCCGACTATTCCCGAAAGCTCAGCAAATACCTACTGTATGACAGAGTTCCCGCAAAATCAGAATTTGAGTTTTCAAGCAGGAAAGAATACAACGATTATTTACAGATGAATCCGCCGATCACCATGAATGGTGAAAGAGTAAAAAGTTACGGTGAACTTGACATAGCAAATTATCTGTTTGAAAACGGCATAAAATATATTTATGAAGCCTCATATAAATATGATATGCG